>Ga0256404_1010345_pt1 | contig 12929 bp, 11 predicted proteins | sample RumenRJG_01DNA_FD_185990 | JGI IMG/M metagenome (GOLD analysis project Ga0256404, IMG submission 185990) | Bovine rumen microbial communities from Lethbridge, Alberta, Canada - RJG_01 | ecosystem: Host-associated > Mammals > Digestive system > Stomach > Rumen | place: Canada: Alberta | collected...
CAATGTTGATACAACCACGGCTCCGGCAGCTATGTCTTCGTCATAGTGGAACTGTATGGCGAAAACTGAAGTGGTGGACGCACAAGGGCATGCCTCCAAAAGAAGTACGACCGCCAGAGGCATTCCAAGACCGAGATTCAAAAAGCTGTAGATCAGTATGCATATGGCCGGGATAATCAGAAGTCGTATGGCCGAAAGCATTAGCACAGTAGTGTTCCTGAACAGCTTGCCTACCATTATAGGCAAATATGTCAAGTGACCGTATAGGGGTCTGAGCTATAGGTTTGCTATAAGCATAATCTATCGCAAAGTATCAAAAAAACCTAGTGGACAGGTAGGGTATTGTAGATTATAGTTTTGTACATGAAGTTCAGGAACAAATCAGAAACACCTGAACTCATAAATATAGTTGAGGCTTAAACAGCCGGAACAAATCATCAGTACCGGGAAGTTAAACAAGTCCGGTAAATGAAGAAAGGAAAGGCAAAGATATGACAACATTCACACTGAATACAAAAATGAATACCATGCTTAACGGATGCTGCTGTATGTGCTGTATGTATATGCATAGAGTTTATTTGCCATACCCTATTCTAAGCTGAGTCGATTTTCGTCTGCATGTAAGGATCCGGATGGCAAAAAATCCGGGTCCTTTTTTTGTACCTGATTGTACGAAAAGAGACATTTGAAAAACGATTTTCATACCGAAGACAAAAATCATTATGGATTAAGGAGGAGAGTATCATGAGCACAAAGAGAGAACTGGTAGCAAAGGCATTTAACAACGAACCTGTAGAGAGAATTCCTGTAGGATTCTGGCATCATTACCTTGAGGATGAATTTGTAAGTGGTGTTGAGCATCCTGAGAATTTCAACAAGATACTGTCAGGAGCACAGCGCTTCAAGGATGAATTTGATCCTGATTTCGTAAAAATCATGACTGACGGTTATTTCTATTTACCGATTACGATTGATGCAAAAACACCTGAGGAGCTTTCAAAATTCACTACGGTTTCAAATTTTCACCCATGGTTCACAGATCAGGAAAGACTTGCAAAGGGCTACAGACATATCTATGGCAATGATACCTTCCTTTTCTACAATCTTTTCGCACCACTTGCTCATCTCCGTTACGGACTTGCCAACGGACATAACTTAAGTGAGCAGGAGGCAAATGATCTGATTCTTCATTTCATCAAAGCAAATCCCGAAGCGGTTGAAGAAGTTCTGGATAAGATCGCAGACAACATAATCGAACTTCTTCCGACAGTCATAAACAGTGAAACCGCCGACGGAATATATCTTTCAGTAACAGACACACATCGATTTATCCCTGATGCACTTTATCGTCTGTATGTAACTCCATCAGAAAAGAAAATTCTTGAAGCTGCCAATAAGCTAAGTTCAACCAACATCCTTCACATCTGCGGATGGAGAGGAAACACAAATTTCATAAGCGTATACCAGGACTATCCTGCAGCAGCATTTAACTGGGCTGTTAATACAGAAAGTCTTTCACTTCGTGAGGGAAGAAGATTCTTCGGCGGAAAGACAGTTATAGGCGGTTTCCTCAATACAGAGGACAGCATCCTCTACAGAGGAAACAAGGCAGAAATCCAGAACGAGACCCGCAGGATCATTGAAGAAGCAGGAAGAACCGGTGTCATCGTTGGAGCAGACTGCACAGTGCCAAATGATACATCCGTAGAGCATCTCAAGTGGGTAAGAGAGGCAGCTGCAGAGGCCACACCAAAGGTTCATATAGTGAATACCATAAGAGATTCTCATAGCTTTCCGGATCTGAAGGCAAGTGTATAAAAATATAAATAATCCGAGTATCAAAATGATATCGGATCGCTTAAAGCTCATTCGTTTCTTTGAAATAATATAGAAATCCAAAATCTTATAGTTCAAAAAGTGTTCAACAGGATTTCACATTTCATCTGGTTACATGGGTGAAATGTGAATCCAAAAAAAGTGTTCAAATACGTATAGGGGAGAAAAAATTATGAAAAAGAATTTTATTAATATTGTAGCAGCAGTTTCACTTGTATCCATCACCGCCGCATCCCTTGCAGCCTGCGGATCATCAACTCCTGATGCAACAACTGCTGCAGCTTCATCTGAAGCTGCAACATCAGAAGAAGCCACTTCCGCTTCATCTGATGCTTCCGGAGTCATAAAGAAGGTTATCGCTCATACACAGTCTTATGTTCCTTACGACTTCATTGACAAGGACGGAAATCATGACGGATATGAAGTTGCGGTATGGAAGGCTATAGATGAAAAGCTCGAGAACTATGAGTTCGAGTATGTGGGAACAACAGACGATGATCTTCTGGTTGGTGTAGAGTCAGGCAAGTACAATGCCGGTAGCAAGGGTGTTTGGTGGACCGAAGAGCGTTCAAAGAAGTACGTTTTCCCTAAGAACTACACAGGAGCTTCCATCATAGGCATAGCTATCCGTAAGGAGAATGCTTCGGAAATAACAGATCTTGAGTCCTTTGCAAAGTACTCCGGAAAGCTGGTTCCTATCGGACCTGCAAACGCTCAGTACAACATCGTTGAGAACTATAACGCAAAGCATCCGGATGCAAAGATTGACCTTGTGGCAGGTGATTCCTTCGAAGCGGCAGACGCATATCAGTGGGTACTGGAAGGCCGTTATGATGCTTACTTCAACATTAAGACTTCCTTTGAAGCAAATGTAGAAAAGGAAGATGGTGAGTATCATGATTTCTCAGACAAGCTTGCATTTGTTCCTTATGAGGGTATCCCTATCTGGTCACTCTTCAACAAGGATGAGCAGCAGTTTGCAGATGATTTCGACAAGGCCTTTGAGGAACTGAAGGCTGACGGAACCATCGAAAGCTTACAGAAGCAGTATTTCGGTTACAGCTTATTTGACTATGTACCTGAAGGATATCAGAAAGGTGATACACTGTGAGACCATTTAAACCTACCTTCATTTTTGAAGTTTTGCCCCAGATTCTTCCATATACGCTTGTGACTCTAGGCATCATGCTGGGTACAGTGTTCTTCGGAGGGCTCCTGGGGCTCCTCCTTGCAGCTGGGAAGTTAAAGGGCGGAAGAATCCTTCGGGGACTGGCATCTGCCTACACTTACTTCATCCGCTGCGTACCGTCCATAGTAATGCTTTTCATCATTTATTACGGACTTCCGGAACTCCTTTTAAGCTTTGGAATCAATATAAATAATGCAAGCAAAACGGTCTTTGTCATAACAACCTTTACATTTATGTTCGGAGCATCCATGTCAGAGGTTTTCAGAAGCGCATATCTTGCTATAGATCCCGGGCAGAGTGAAGCAGGTCTCAGCATCGGACTCAGCCGCTGGCAGACCTTCAGAAGAATAATACTTCCTCAGGCTTCAGCAGTCGCGCTTCCGAATTTCACAAACGCTCTTGTAAATCTCATGAAAGAAGGAACCCTGGCCTACACCATAGGACTCATAGACATCATGGGAAAGGGGCAGCTCATCATAGGTCTTAATCACGGATCCTATGCCATGGAAACCTATATAGCAATGTTCGTAGTCTACTGGGTACTGACACTTCTTATTGAAGCAGTATCGAAGAGACTGGAGAAACATCTTCTTAGGGGACTGAGACCACACGAAGAAGCAGTATCAAAAGAAAAATCAGTATCCGAAAAGATTCTATATCCGATATATGAAACCGGTATTCTTAATAAGCTAAAGCAAAGCAATGGATTTTTTGATGTATCTATGGGAAAAGCAAGGTCTGCCGGTTCAAAATCCGGTGAAACAGAAAATGACCAAAACAGATTTCAGAGAACTCAGGAGGATAACTCATGGAAATTGAATTAGGATTTATGTGGGAGACCTTCCTTGTAGCTCTTTCGGGAATACCCGTAACACTGAAGCTGACATTTGTTACACTTCTCATTTCAATTCCACTGGCATTCTTTATGGCACTTGGCAAGCTGGTTGATCATAAGGTTTCATCAAGGATAATCGGATTTTATGTGTCCTTCGTCCGTGGAACTCCCATAGTTCTTCAGATACTTTTTTTCTATAGCCTTTTGCCAACGACGCTGAACTATATTTTCAAAAATGTACTTCACACTGATTACAATGTTTTCGACTGGAATCCTATCATTTACGCCTATACGGTATTCTCTTTGAACACCATAGCGGTTCTCTCTGAGGTTTTCAGATCGGCGCTTCTTACAGTAAACGCCGGACAGCTTGAAGCTGCAATGTCTATAGGTGAAACAAAAATTCAGGCCTATACAAGGATCATCATTCCACAGGCTCTTGTGGCGGCGCTGCCGAATGTAGGTAACACAACCGTAAGCCTTCTTAAGAATACATCTCTTGCATATATGATGACGGTCAAAGACATTACCGCCCTGGCAAAGATAGAAGCAGCCATAGGCTATAACTACATCGAAGCTTATCTTGTAATTCTCATGATTTATGTACTGCTTTGCACAGTGGTACAGCTTCTTTTCAGATTTGCAGAGAACTCATTGTCGGTTTATAAGAAGAGGCTGACGAAACCCTCTGACAGAAGATTTAACTACATATTAAGTCGTATAGCGGCGGTTTCAACATTATTGCGAGGTGTGTAAGCCACATCATCTGTAAAAAACACAAAGGACGGATTCAAAATGCTGAAAATAACAAATATTCACAAATCCTTCGGAAACAATCAGATACTTAAAGGGGTTGACCTTGAAGTAAACAAGGGAGAGGTAATAGTAGTTCTTGGACCTTCAGGGTCAGGAAAGACCACCATGCTCCGCTGCATTAATTTTCTTGAGCGTGCTGATCAGGGGTCTATTGAGTTTGATGATATAAAAACAGACTTTCGTGTGGCAAATCAGAAAACCATCAGAGATATAAGAAAAAAATCGGGTTTTGTATTCCAGAACTACAATCTTTTCGCAAACAAAACTGCTCTTGAAAATGTGATGGAGGGGCTTACCATAGCCCGGGGAGTACCTAAGAAGGAAGCCGAGGAACGTGCAAAGAGTGCACTTGACAGGGTAGGACTTAAGAACCGCTATGACTACTATCCTTCACAGCTTTCAGGAGGACAGCAGCAACGTGTAGGCATTGCCAGAGCAGTTGCACTCAACCCCGATGTGATCCTTTTTGATGAGCCTACATCTGCTCTTGATCCCGAGCTTGTAGGTGAAGTTCTCAATGTTATGAAGGATCTGGCAGAGTCCGGTGCAACCATGGTGGTTGTCACTCATGAAATGGATTTTGCAAGAGACGTTGCAAGCAAGGTCATCTTCATGGATAAGGGTGTGATTGTGGAAGAGGGGACACCGGAAGACATATTTACACATCCTAAAGAAGAAAGAACCGCACAGTTCCTGAAGAGAATTCTCAAGGAAGACTACAGAGCTGATGAGGATTCGGATTTTCCTGAAAGGGATGAGTCATTGCTGGCTCATGTGTTTGGCAAATCGGCGGTCAAGAAAAACTATAACTGGGGTGTTTGCTGATATTGAAAAACGGAACGAGTGAACAGGAAACGCTTTGATATCGGTTTTTACACTCACGTCAATACATATGAGGGGAATAGTATGGCAGCAGAGTATACAGAAGAAGTTCAGACATATATCGAGCACCTTAAACATTTTATTCAGTTTCCTACGGTTTCAGATGAAAATGATCTAAATATTGACTTTAGACCTTTTATGGATTTTCACAGATATCTGCAGAAAACATATCCGGTGCTTCACAGAAAATTCAAAAATGAAGTGATAGGGAAAGCAAATCTTCTCTATCATTATTCATCTGCACATCCTTCAGGGAAACTTCCGGTGCTTCTTATGGCACATCAGGATGTTGTACCTGTGGGAGATACTGAGGGGTGGAGTGACGATCCGTTTTCCGGCAATGTTCATGACGGTGCAATTTGGGGCAGAGGCGCTACCGACTGTAAAAATGTAATTTTATCAGAACTTGAAGCTGTGGAATATCTGTTTACAGAAGGCTTTGATCCTGATTTTGACATATATCTTGCGTATTCCTACAACGAGGAGGTACAAAGCAGGAATAAAGGTGCTGAAGCTATAGTTGAGACACTTTATGAAAGAGACATACGTCTGGGGGCAGTCTTTGATGAGGGTTCCGGTCCCTCGAGGAGTGAGATTGATGAGTATAAGAGTATAGTTAATATAATATCTTTGGGTGAGAAAGCATTACAGGATTATGAAATCTATGCTGAAAGTGAAGGAGGTCATTCTATGGCTCCGGGCAGAGGAACTGCTCTGGGAAGAGTTGCGGCAGCAGTATCTAAGCTTGAGGCAGAACCTTTTCCGTATAGACTCATACCTCTTGTAAAAGAAGAACTGAGATCAAAAGCAAAACAGTATTCAGGACATATCAGGGAAATATATGAGGAACCTGAAAAGTACTTTGATGAACTGATTGATCTTTCAAAGACAGATAAGCTTTTGGATTCTCATTTGCATACAACAATTGCCATCACTCAGGCTTACGGAAGTGAACGTTCAAATATCCTTCCCACCAGAGCCGGTTTTATAGTTAATGTCCGTCTTCTGGAAGGTGATAATGAAGAAACAGTTATTAAACATTTTCGCGAGGTTCTCCCGGAAGATATAAAAATCAAAAAGCTTAGCGGAGACAATCCGACAAAGAGTACCCTGCCAGAGGGGCGGGAATATGATCTTATCCAAAAGGCAGTATCTAAAGTTTATGATGTATCTGAGGAATCAGTTATTACTATTCCTTCCTATCTCGCAGGAGGCACTGATTCAAGGTATTATCGCAGAATATCTGACAATGTCTTTATTTATTCAGGAATCTTCCATGACGGAAAATCAGGCGGTGCTCACGGTTACAATGAACATTTTTCCATTTCAAACATCGACACAGGAATCAGATTCTTCACTGAATATCTGAAACTTTACTAATCAAAAAATAAACGGAGGCGTTATGAAAAAATATATCTTCAAACGAATCCTTATCTCAATTCCTGTATTCATAGGAATAACCCTTCTTGTATATATACTGGCAAGCTCGGCACCGGGATCTCCCGCAGCCATGATGGTGGGAGGAGACCTCGAAAATCTGACTCCGGAAAGAATAGCAGCTGTTGAAGCAGCATTGGGACTGGATAAGCCTGTATATATAAGATACCTGAAATGGCTGAATCAGCTTTTGCTGGGCAATTTCGGAATATCGTACAGAACCGGACGTCAGGTTCTTTCAATGATACTTGAACGTCTATGGCCTACACTTCTTCTTACCATATCCGCAACAGCAGTATCTACAGTTATTGCAGTTCTTTTAGGTGTCATGAGCGCATATAAGCCCTACAGTCCATGGGACTATATTTCATCCCTTCTTTCATATACGGGAGTCAGTATGCCGAACTTTTTTGTGGGACTTATGATCATATATATTTTTGCGGTACGTCTTCAGATACTGCCTTCAAGCGGTATGTATGATTCTGCCAATGCAACAACTATTCCCGGTCTGTTGAAGCATATGATACTTCCCATGATAACACTCTGTTTACAGCAGATAGGTTCGATACTTAGACAAACCAGAGGCTCCATGCTTGAGTCTTTGAGCAATGATTTCATAAGGACCTCAAGAGCCCAGGGATTAAGTGAATTTGCAGTGGTTTTTCACCATGGTTTAAGAAATGCATTGATTCCTATATTAACCGTTCTGGGAGGAATGTTTCCCTTTATCATAGGCGGTGCTGTCGTTACGGAACAGCTCTTTTCATGGCCGGGGTTAGGCAGCCTCATGGTTCAGTCTATAAATTCCCGTGATTACCCTATGATCATGGGTGAGACTGTTTTTATTGCAGTAGTAATTCTGATAGGAAATGTAATCCTGGATATACTTTATGCCTATGCGGATCCAAGAATAAGATTTGCCAGAAACACCTGATATATACAAAGTGAAAAGGAGTGAGTACATGACCGGAAGCAAAGCAATTTCTGTTCCTTTAGAAAGAAAGATAATTCATCAAAAAAGGCATCACAGCTTTCTCAAGAATGTTGCTGACAGATTTTTTCATCATCGTTTTGCGGTATTGGGATTTCTGTTTTTAAGTGTAGAGATCATTCTTTTGTTTACACTGCCGCATATTATAAAACTGGATCCCATTACCTCGGACTTTGCTGAATTTGAAGCAGCGCCATCCGTCAACCATCTTTTGGGAACCGATGATCTGGGGAGAGATGTTTTTGCGAGACTTATCTATGGAGGACAGGTTTCTCTATATGTAGGCTTTATTTCAGCCCTTATAAGTGTTGGAATAGGGCTTCCGCTGGGGCTTATAGCCGGATACTACCATGGAATAGTGGAAACTGTTATCATGCGGACTTCAGAGATATTTTTATCTATCCCCTCCATGATACTGATTCTGGTGGTGGTTTCAATAATGGGAAATTTCCTTGAGATGCTGACCATAGTCATAGGAATCATGGGCTGGCCGGGATTTGCAAGACTTATATACGGAAATGTTCTTTCGGAGAAGGAAAAAGAATATGTGATAGCGGCGAAAGCCATAGGTGAAAAGGATGCAGATATTTTACTGCGATATATCCTGCCAAATTCTATCACACCTATCCTTATCGCTTTCACATTTAAAGTAGCAAGTGCCATCATTCAGGAGTCATCCCTCAGCTTTCTGGGGCTGGGAGTACAGCCGCCTCAGGCCTCCTGGGGAAATATGCTTTACGGAGCACAGAGCATTACGGTTCTTGCCTATAAGTTATGGAGGTGGCTGCCGGCAGGTATACTTCTGATACTCACGGTTTCTGCCATAAACTTTGTTGGAGACGGCCTTCAGGACGCCTTACATATAGATTAAAACAACAGGAGGAGAGTTATGAAAAAAACAATTTCAAGTATTTTAAGTCTGACATTGGCTGCAGGTTTGCTTCTGTCCGGATGTGGCAGCTCAGTTGCAGAGATTGCGGCCACACCTCAAGAAACAAGTTCAGAAACATCCGCTGAGGCAAAAGATACCTCAGCTGATTCCGCCGGAATCAAACAGGAAGAGTCTTCCGGTAATGCCGAAGAAGGTGAAAAGACTGTAACCTTCGGAACATCAACACTTTGGGAGACCTTCAATTATCTTGATACTACATCAACACCTACAGACTGGGTGATTGAAGAATTTTTTGACAGACTTGTGGTCATTAATACAGACGGAACCTTTGACCCAAGAATAGCTAAAAGCTGGGATATAGACGGAACAGATATCACATTCCATCTTGATGAGAATGCAAAGTGGCATGATGGTGAACCTGTGACAGCAGAGGATATTGTTTATACATTCAGGCTTCAGTCATCTCCTGATGTACAGTGGCTGCGCCAAAGCAACGTAAAATATCTTGAAGGAACAGATGATAACGGAAAAGAAACAGGAGAAGATTCCATCGCAGTTACAGCAGTTGATGAGCATACCGTTAAACTTCAGTTGAAGCAGCCGGCAGATGAGACAAGGATTTTTTCTACTATTTTAAGGGACGTTTTTGTGCTTCCTTCACACCTTTTAAAAGATATTCCCGATGCTGATATAAAGGATGCTCCTTTCTGGTCATCACCTGTAGGTTCAGGTCCATTCATTTTCAATAGTCAGATAGACGGTGAACGTGTAGAGGGTGATGCAAACCCGGATTATTTCCTTGGTCGCCCGAATTTTGACCATATCGTAATCCGGTTTATGGATGCTTCCACTCTGGCAGCCGCACTTCTTAATGGTGAAGTTGATATAACTTCTGACGTGTCTATATCTGATCTCGATACATTAAAAGCAAATCCGGATATAACAGTTGAATCAAAGAAGTCTTTCCAGTATCAGGATCTGTGCCTTAATCTGAAGGATGATGCTTTCAGCGACAAGAACGTTCGTATAGCCTTTGACAAGGCCATTAACAAGCAGGCTATAATCGATAATCTTTACAAGGGTTTCGGAGAGCCGGCAAAAACCATTCTTTCTTCTTCACATCCATACTTTAACCAGTCCGTTTTGGGTAATGCTTACGACCCGGATACTTGTATTTTTCAGAAATCGTCTGTCCAACGTACCTTTCACAGATCAGACTGATTTTTGGATCAACAAGAAGTCCTGGGAGTGGGAAGTGAAATAAGTATACATACTGAGCCGCCAAATATAATAAAGAAATTAACTTTGGTTATCTGGCGGAATAAACATATGAATGGTGAAGGCATGGCTAATACAATTTTGGATGTTCAGAATTTAAGAGTAAATATAAAAAATCAAACAGAGAACATACCTGTTGTTGAGAATGTAAGTTTTAGTTTAAGACAGGGAGAGATAATCGGTCTTGTAGGAGAATCAGGCTGCGGGAAAAGCATTAGTTCCATGTCGATTGTGAACTTAAATGCAAAAAATGCCTTTTATGGAGAACAGAGCAGGATTTTCTATAATCCGGAGGATGCAGAAGAAGCAGTTGACCTGATGAAGCTTGGTCCCAAGGATATGAGAACATATCGAGGAAAGGAGATTTCTGTTATTTTTCAGGATTCTCTCACCGGGCTTGATCCTGTACTGACTTTGGGAAACATTATGACCGAGGCAATTCGTGCACATAAGAAAATATCCAAAAGAGAAGCCCTGGAGGAAGCTGTGGAAATGCTTAGAAGTGTAGGGATACCTGCACCTGAGGTGCGCATACATGAGTATGCGCATCAGCTTTCCGGAGGAATGAGACAACGTGTGATGATCGCTCTGGCCATGCTTCATCATTCAAAAATACTTATTGCTGATGAGCCCACTACCGCCCTGGATGTCACTATTCAGGACCACATACTTCAGCTGATACGAAAACTCAGAGATAAAGAACATATGTCAGTTATCCTGATAACTCATGATATGGGTGTAGTGGCTGAAATGACAGATTATATATATGTTATGTACAGTGGCAGAATAGTTGAAGAAGGACCCACCAAGGATATCTTTGAACATCCAAAACATCCATATACCATCGGACTTTTGAAATCTATTCCGCGACTTGATAAGACTGAAGATGTTCTTTATACAATCCCCGGAACAGTACCACGTCCTGGAAGTATACAACAGGGATGCCGTTTTGCAGGGCGCTGTCCATATGCTTCTAAAAAATGCAGGGATGAAGAACCTGAACTGTTCATAAACGGGAACAGCAGATCAAGATGCTGGAATTGTGCAGAACTTAATAATAGTCACTGAGATTTAAGGTTGGAGCAGATTTACATACTTAATTGGTGGAGCAGTTACGGGCCTGGCGGAATCCTGACCTTTATTGCCCCTTGGAGAAAAAGATGTATACATTAATAGCCGAAAGTGTACAAAAAAAACCTAATTCAGATAAAACATCAAGCGAAATACTGAAAGTCAGGCATCTTACCACAAGCTACGTAACTGAACGAACTATATTGGGCAAACCTAAAAAAAAGGTCCATGCTCTTCATGATGTCAGCTTTTCTCTAAATAAAGGGGATATGCTTGGAGTGGTTGGTGAATCAGGCTGCGGCAAGTCAACATTGGCAAAAACATTGCTTAGACTTATAGATCCTGATTCAGGCAGGATAGAGTTTGATGGAGAGGATATTTCTGAATTATCGCCGGAGGAACTTCGAAAGCTTCGTAAACGTATTCAGATGGTATTTCAGGATCCTTACGCATCTTTGAACCCTAAAATGACTGTTGGTGAGATAATAGGTTCTCCCCTCAGAGTTTACGGGATAGGAAACCGTATAGAAAGAGAAGAAAGAATCCGGGAAATAATGCGGTTGACGGGGCTTGATGATGATTATATCGACCGTTATCCAAGTGAGTTTTCAGGTGGTCAAAGACAAAGGATAATGATAGCTCGTACACTTATACTTCATCCTGAATTCGTCATTTTTGATGAACCTGTTTCAGCGCTGGATGTGTCAGTGCGGGCTCAGATTCTTAATCTCATAAATGACTTAAAGAAGCTCAAATTCACTTCCCTGTTTATCTCCCATGATTTAAGTGTGATCAAGTTTATATGTAATAAAATTGCAGTTATGTATCTTGGACATATAGTGGAATTGACTTCAACGGAAGAACTATTCAGTAATCCGCTCCATCCGTACACAAGAGCTCTGATTTCGGCAATACCCATACCTGAGTACGGACATAAAAGGCCAAACAGTATGCTTACAGGTCAGATACCAAGTCCCCTGAATCCTCCTTCAGGTTGTCCTTTTCATACCAGATGTCCCTATGCCACGGATATCTGCAAAACTTCATGTCCTGAACTTACAGAAGATCATCCGGGACACTTTTCGGCCTGTCACTATTCAGGCGACAGAAGGATAGGCGGACCGGTGCATTTTAAAAATCCATAGGATATCGAATTTCCGAACGCTTTTTCCTTGATTGCGTTCGGAAACCTATAGTACGCTCAAACTAAGTTTTAACCCAGAGTAACCGGAACATTACGGGAACTCCGGGTTATTTTTGAGTGATACGGTTGATCTGTGAAGGCATCAACAGAAAGAGAGCATTATACAATATAGGTATTATTTATAGCCAACTATGAAAATCCCATCATTCCCGATATCAAATCATAGTGTTATGATTCCATACATAAAACACATTTCTGTATTACGAATCTAAACAAAGATAGAACCTAAAGATCAGGTAACAACTTATCCGGACATGTAACAGCTCGGTATCGGATCATTTTTTTACCTCGAATTCCGGGTGGTTCGGGATGGAGAATAGATATGGCTGAGAAAGAAATAAAAAGGACTTATGATTTTGATACCATCGTAGATCGTCATAACACTAATTGTCTTAAATATGATTTTGCAAGAGAACGAAAAGGGCGGGAGGATCTGCTGCCTCTTTGGGTGGCTGACATGGATTTTCGACTTCCTGAGGAAATTCTGGATGATTTAAG
>Ga0256404_1010346_pt1 | contig 12927 bp, 8 predicted proteins | sample RumenRJG_01DNA_FD_185990 | JGI IMG/M metagenome (GOLD analysis project Ga0256404, IMG submission 185990) | Bovine rumen microbial communities from Lethbridge, Alberta, Canada - RJG_01 | ecosystem: Host-associated > Mammals > Digestive system > Stomach > Rumen | place: Canada: Alberta | collected...
ATTTATCATTGAATTTTCCAGTATTTCCGGTCCGTTACGCGATAGCCGACCGCCTCCGCGAGGTGTTCCTTTCTGATATTTTCCGAGCCTGCAAGATCGGCAATCGTGCGTGCCGTTTTGAGTGTGCGGTGAAAAGCGCGGGCGGAAAGATCAAGACGGTCAAATACATCTTTAATGTAATTTTCCTCTTCTCTCCCAAGACCGCAGTACTTTTCCACATCCTGCGGCCCCATATCCGCGTTAAACAGCAGTTTCTTCCCGCTTTTCCCGTCTTTGCCCGCCTCTCTTTCCCCGGAAAACCGTTCCTGCTGAATCTTCCTTGCCGCAAGCACACGTTTCCGGATCGCAGCGCTTTCCTCTTCTCTGCCTCTTTCCATGAGCGTTCCGACCTGCACGCCTGAAACAACCGTGCACAGATCAATTCGGTCAAGGACCGGTCCGGATATTCTCGACAGATACCGGTTGATTTCCGGCATGGTACAGCGGCACCTCTGTGAGGGATACATTCCGCACGGGCACGGGTTCATCGCGGCGATCAGCTGAAATCTTGCGGGATAAATATACGTGCCGGACGTCCTTGCGATCTGAATTACATGATCTTCCATCGGCTGCCGCAGCAGATCGAGACACTCGCGGCCAAACTCCGGAAATTCATCCATGAAGAGAACTCCACGATTGGAAAGGGTGATGATGCCCGGCTGCGGTATCAGTCCCCCGCCTACCAGTGCTGCCCGTGTGACAGAATGATGTGGAGACAGAAACGGGCGCTCCGTAATCAGTGGTTTTCCCTTCGGTATCATCCCGGCAACACTGTAAATTGTGGAAATCTCCATGCTCTCTTCCATCGAAAGCGGCGGAAGAATCCCGCGAAAACACTGGGCCAGCATACTCTTGCCGCTCCCCGGAGGACCGATAAGGAGCGCATTGTGAAAACCGGCGGCAGCAATTTCGAGCATCCGTTTCGCAGATGCCTGTCCGTGAATATGTGAAAAATCCGGAACCCCGCATCCTCCCGAATCCCGCAGAACGGCCTTTGCATCTGCGTGGCAGGGAGAGATGATGCTGTCCCTGGTTTCGGAAGGCTCCAGTGCATACCGGATCATCTGCTTCACCGACCGGACACCAACTACCCGGATTCCATTGATGACCGTTCCCTCCATCGCATTGGCTTCCGGTACAATACACGTTTTTATGCCTTCCCTCTTTGCAAGGGCGACGATGGGAAGAATTCCGCGGACCGGCTTCACCGAACCGTCAAGGCCCAGCTCTCCCGCTACGAGTGTATTCGCAAGGTCGCCTTCCCGGAGAATTCCCATCGCCGTGACGACGCCTGCTGCCACCGGCAGGTCAAAAACCGATCCGCGCTTTGGGATGTCCGCCGGGGAAATGTTGACCGTGATATGTGAGGCTGGAACTGCGATGCCGGCATTCCGGAGCGCGACGCGGACCCGCTCCTCCTCTTCACGGATTTCCTTGCTGAGAAAGCCCACCATCTGAAAGGAAGGAAGCCCGTCTGCGATGTTTGTCTCCACATGCAGTATATGCGGCTCAATCCCGATGACAGCACCCGTAATGACGGAAGAATACATATTGCCTCCCTGTACAGAACTTAAAAAGAAGCGCTGATAGAAAAACGATGCATGAAACACAATCTGAACAGAACAAATGCAGACCTGAGAAAGAGTAATAAAGCAATCTCAAAACCAAAAATAAAGATACGAAGAAATATAGATACACAAAAATAAAGATACGAAGAAACCAAGATGCCGCAGAATAAAATACTAAGAAGCGAAGAAAATACGGCTGCAAAAGAAAACAACGAAATGATTTATGAAATGCGGTGCCCTGGCACCAATTTCGAAAAGCCCGGTATCCTGACCCCGGTAACAGACGGCACTGCAATCTTCCCTTCAGTGCCTGCAGCCATTTTTACTATAACAGATCAGACGAAAGAAAGATACAAAAAACTCCATGCTTTCCAATCTCCCGAAGGGAGATTGGTCTCCCGAAGGGAGATTGGAAAGCATGGAGTATATCTACAAATATTCCGTTTTGGGGAATCGGAATCGCTCCGATTCTCTCCCCTGTTACTGCGAAAGGCCGCGTCCGTTCCGCCGATTAAGGCTCGAAGCTGCGCTCCAATTCTCTCCCGCCTGTTACTGCGAGATCACTCCGAGAACACCGTTTGTAGGCGTGTAGCCTGCCGGAGCTACGAGAAGTCCGTTTGCATCAACCTGAACCGGTACGCCGGCACCGTCGATGAAGATGCAATTTGTGATGAGCGCGCCGGTATCAGAGAAGTAGAACCAGCCGCCGTCAATCTGCTGCCAGCCGGTGACAAGGGAGCCTCCCGCATCCGGGCTGAAGTAAATCATAACTCCGTTGAAGTTATAAAGGCCGGTGTAAAGTGAACCGTCCGCATTGAACATATAGTGCTTGCCGTCAATTGCCTGCGCGCCGACCAGTCTCTTATAATTGCTGTAATAATATGTTTTTCCGTTGCGCGTATCCCATCCGTTTGCCTTGATGAGTGTGAAGTAATCCTGCAGGCACTGATCCATGTCGACGCGGGTGCTGATACCCGGAACAGAACCGTTCGAGGTGTACTGCCACATTGCCGGATTCGGATACTCACATACATCATTGTACTGGGCAACCCAATGGTCGATCGTTACATTTCCCATGCGGGTGAGGAACCAGTTTTTGCTTGCATAGACCATCGGATAATAGCCTGCGTTGTAAATAATTGAACTGAATGCATTTACAATCTGCGCCTGCATATCCGGTGCAACCGCAAGGCATTCCTTCGCCTCATAGTCGATTGCAATCGGGAAGGAAACCGTATAATTTGCGCACATGTTCACAACCGTCATCGCCTCTGCCACAGCAGCGGCCGGCGTGGTCGCGCGGGAGTACCAGTAAACACCGCAGCGGATTCCTGCCTTATTCGCATTTACCATGTTGATGGCAAAGAACGGATCAACGCCAATCTGTGTGTCCCCGCAGCGGATCATGGTAAACTTGATTCCGCTCGCTGCAACGGAATTCCAGTCAATTGCGCCCTGATGCATCGAAACATCGATACCGGTTGATGCAGCTTCCGCTTTTGCACCGGTCTGCGGTACAAAAAGAAAAAGGAAAAATGCCGCAAGAAAGGCTGCGGCAATCAGTAAAATACGATGTTTGTCTCTGGTCATGACGGTTCCTCCCTGTAAAAACGCCCCTGGATGTGGAAAGGAGCTGTTCACTGGAGACTCCCTTCTGCGTTTCGAAAACTGATTTTCAAAAAGTGACAATCGCTATTATATCGGCCGCGTTTTCATGGGTCAACCACAATTTGCACAACATTCGCCAATGTAATTATTCTCGTGTATAAGCTTCTTTCAAAAAATATAGTCCGGGTTTTGGCTGCTGCCTGAACACATAGTCCGGTGTTCTGGCCCAAGCCGGCACAATAGGTCCCTGGTCTGGCCGCGGTCAGAACATATAGTCCGCCATCACGCTGTTGCTGACGTCGATGCCGCGGTCTGTAAGAAAGAGTCTTCCGTCCTTCTCAGTCAGAAGCCCCTCTGCGATGTGCCGGTCCGGGATTCTGCGATACACATCCCGGACGGTCTTCCCGAAACGCTGCCGGAAAGCCTCCTCGCCGATGCCTCCTGCCGTGCGGAGTCCGAGAAACATATACTCCTCCATGGCGTCCTTTATGCTCCTTGTCTGCCTCTCTCGCCGAATATCGGACAGGGCGCCGCTCTGCATCGCCTTTCGATACGTTTCAAGGTCTTTGGTATTCCGGAACCGGATACCTTCAGGCTCCGCCTCCGTAAAAACCAGAGAGGCCGCGCCGATCCCGAATCCCAGGTATGGATGTTCTGTCCAGTAACCGAGATTGTGCCTGCACTCATGCCCCGGCAGGGCGTAGTTGCTGATCTCATACCTGCAAAAGCCGCGCTCCCGGAGGAAATCGCGTGTTTTATAGTACATGCGCCTCTCCGTATCCTCATCCGGAAGATCCGGCAGAAAGGAAAGAGGCGAGGAAGCCGGAATTTTCTCTCTTTCCCCGTAACGGGTATAGTACGGCGTCCCCGGCTCCACAATGAGACTGTAGACCGAAAGATGCGAAAGCCCGCTCTCACAGGCAATGCCGATTGATTTTAGCAGCGATTCCTGTGTCTGCCCCGGTATTCCGCTCATGAGGTCAGAGGAAATCTCCGTAAATCCCGCCTCCTCTGCCATGCGGAGCGCCGCAAGAGCCTCTTCCCCGCTGTGAATCCTCCCGAGCGCTCTGAGTTCCGGATCAAGAAAAGACTGAACACCGAACGAGATACGGTTAAATCCCATTTTCCGGAGGGCAGAAAGTTTTGGCGCGGAAGCGGTGCCGGGATTGCATTCTGTCGTGATCTCAGCGTCGTCTGAGACAAGAAAATTCGTATAAAGCGCTGCACAGATATGGTCGAACTGCTTCTCCGAAAGAAGCGTCGGAGTGCCGCCGCCAAAGAAAATGGAATCGACTATTTTTCCATCCGGCGAACCGGTCCCGTATACGGACCCTGCGAGGCGTATCTCCGTCACCAGCGCTTCCACATACTGCGAGATGGTCTCCTCTCCGGCCGGCCCCGAGAGGAAATCGCAATAGAGGCACTTCCGCACGCAGAACGGAATATGAATATACAGCGACAGCAGATTTTCCTTTGGATTTCTTCCCATCTTGCTCTCCGTTCAGTAGGGAAAGGCAGAATGACCGTGAATGACGGAATGACAATAAATTCCGATGCGCCCTTCTACTCTTCGTTCTCCGTTTCCTGCCGCTTTGCAAGAATACGGATGCCGTTTACCTCCGTGTCCTCCTGCAGAGGAATCAGGATATATTCGCGTCCGTCGATTACCCGCGTCGTTATCATGTCCTTCATCTCATCCTTCACACTGATGGAGACGCTGGGCGACTGAATGCGGAAGCTCTTTGCAATCCCCTGCAGACTGTCGGCATGGAAGGTGCCCCCTTCGCCGACGGCGGAGTCAAACTTCTCGGAGAAATCCTCGAGATTTTCGTCGGAGGCGCCGCTCTGGGCCGCAATTCTCCGCACATCCTCGCATCCGAGCTCCACCGGCTCGTCGCCGCCTTTCTTTTCCTCTTCTTTCACCATCTCTCCGATGGAATCCGTCACATTTTTTACGTTGTCAAACGTGCAGTCGCGCCCGAGCGTCTGTTCGATGAGATCCGTGAAAAGTTCTTTCTGCGCTGACTCCGTGATCGGCATGTCCGAACCGAACAGCACTTCCATGAGCTCCGGATGCCGTTCATCCTCTTTCTTTGCGTAATAAAGAGCGGAGTGAATATCCGGCATACGGTCGTTGAAGGCAGGATACAGAAATCCGAGCATCGGCATCTGTACGCCGAGGTCGCTCTTTTTATTGACGAAGGTCATATTGGCAGCGTCAAAACACAGACCTTCCTTTATCTCTCCGACAGGGCAGATGCAGCAGATCAGGAATTGGTAAACATAGTCCGACGCGTCCTCGTTCATCTCCCCGTCGCTCGTCTTTTTCGGGATATCGTAATTTCCGTGTGCAAGGATAATCAGATGCCGTCCCGCGGAATCAAGATTTGCAAGTATATTCTTCGTGAACTCCTCGATCAGTCCGCTGTCGCCGAGCGCGGACTGAAGCAGATGGTACATCACCGTCTGCTTCCCGCCGACATTTTCCTCCTGAAGCGGAAATTCCAGGTTGAAAAGATTCCGATTGATCCGTCCGGAAAGGGCCTTCTTCATGAGCTCGAGGTATTTCTCTTCTTCCTCCTCCGGAAGCGACATGAAAGCATCGTCGCTCCGGGCGATGATTTCTCCGTTCTCACCTGCAAAACAGCCGACAATCCGGTCGAGCGCGCAGTGGTTTTTACGAAAAAGCTTCTTGACTTCTGCAATTTCTTTCTTATCCATCGATTCTCTCAGCTCCTGTAAAACGGGTTTGTTTTAAAATAAGGCTCATCTCTCAGCCCGGGCCCGCTCCTCTCATCACCCGGTCAGTCTCCTGCTCCGGATGATGCCTTTTCCCCCATTAAAATACCGCCGGTCCCCGAAAGGGCCGACGGTAACGATTCTAACATAGAGAAGCACCGATTGGTGAATCCGATTCTGACTTATGCGAGTCGATCGACTCAGTCAAGATTCGGAAGAAGACCTGCCTTTGCGAGCGGCTTTCTCACTGCCAGGTAGACAATAACCGTGACGATGACAGAAAGGCCTGCATTCACCGAGGTGGTGAGAAGGTTCAGCGAGAAGATCGCATCCGCAGCGGACTTCCCGAGAATCAGTCTCTTGTAGATATATCCAAGACCCGGGTCTGCGATGATGTTGATGCCAAGGCCGCATGCCGATGCAACAATGGTTTTCCATACAAGGGTCTTTCCATTCTTCTCATCCTGAATCTTGAGAACCTTGTGACCGACCAGACCGGTCACAAGACCGATGAGCAGTTTGCAGATAAACGTCTTCGGTGCATAAACAACGTAAACCGGATCCAGAAGGTCACCGATCGTCATGCCGATTGCACCGCCGAGGCCGCCCCAAAAGCCGCCGATCAGCAGAGCCCCAATTGCGACCACTGCATTGCCGAGATGGAAACTCGTCGCATCCGCGCCGACATAGATCTTGATCTGAAGGAACGTGAAAACTACATACGAAAGGGCTGCGAAAAGTCCTACGTAAACAACCCTCATCACTGCCTTGTTCTGATGCTTTGCTCCCGCATCTCCTGTTACTGCTTTTGCATTCGCTGCCATGAAAATCATCTCCTCATAAAGATTTCTGTCAGGTGCGCTCCTGTTGATATCGGAAAGTATAGCACCATGTGGACTGTTTTGAAGTGCCAATTAATGAATTTATAAGCATGCCAGTTTGTGAGGAGAAGTTCGGTGCGCAATATGGATTTCCGTCCGGGCCCGCAGTCCCGGACCGCAGTTCAGTTTTTGCGGCCGGAATTATCGGAGTCCAGCTTCAGAACATTCATGAAGGCTTCCTTCGGAATCTCGACATTACCGACCATCTGCATCCGCTTCTTGCCTTCCTTCTGTTTTTCGAGCAGCTTCTTCTTGCGCGAGATGTCGCCGCCGTAGCACTTTGCAAGGACATCCTTGCGCATTGCCTTCACGGTCTCGCGGGCGATGATGCGGCCGCCGACCGCCGCCTGAATCGGCACATCGAAGAGCTGTCTTGGAATCTCATCCACAAGCTTTTCGCAGAGCCTGCGGCCGCGGTCATATGCCTCTTCCTCGTTGATGATGAACGAGAGCGCGTCGACCGGCTCCTTGTTCACAAGGATGTCCATCCGCACGAGTTTTGCCGGCTGGTATCCCTTCAGTTCATAGTCAAAACTTGCGTATCCGCGCGATCTTGATTTCAGCGCGTCGAAGAAATCGTAGATGATCTCATTGAGTGGAAGCTCATACTTCAAAATCGCGCGGGTTTTCTCGATATAGTCTGTTGAGATGTAAACGCCGCGTCTCTCCTGGCACAGCTGCATGATCGGTCCGATGAACTCCGTCGTAACCATGATCTCGGCGTTCACGATCGGTTCCTCCATGTGCTCAATCACGGAAGGGTCCGGCATATTCGAGGGGTTCGTGAGCTCCAGCATGGTGCCGTCGGTTTTATAGATCTTGTAAACGACCCCCGGGGCCGTCGCAATGATGTCAAGGTCATATTCCCGCTCGAGGCGCTCGAGAACAACTTCCATGTGGAGAAGCCCGAGGAATCCGCATCGGAAACCGAAGCCAAGGGCGAGTGATGTCTCCGGCTCAAAGGTGAGCGATGCATCGTTGAGCTGCAGCTTCTCAAGCGCATCCTTGAGGTCCGGATAGCGCTGCGAGTCCGAAGGATACATGCCGCAGAATACCATCGGCTGCGCGGGCTTGTATCCCGGAAGCGCCTTGTCGCAGGGACGGGCTGCCTCCGTAACCGTATCGCCGACACGGGCATCGCGGATGTTCTTGATGGACGCGGTAAAGTAACCGACCATTCCCGTATCCAGCTCATCGCAGGGAATGAATCTGCCGGGGCCGAAGTAGCCGACCTCGACGACTTCCTCCTCTGCTCCGCTCGCACACATGCGGATCTTCATGCCCGGTTTCAGACAGCCGTCCCGGATACGGACGAAAACAACCACGCCGCGATAGGAATCATAAAGAGAGTCGAAAACAAGAGCCTTGAGCGGAGCCCCCGGATCTCCCTGCGGTGCGGGGAGCTTGTGCACAATCTGCTCGAGGACCTCGTGAATACCGATCCCATTCTTTGCGGAAATCAGCGGCGCATCCGAGGCATCGAGCCCGATGACATCCTCAATTTCCTCCCGCGTCTCCTCCGGCCTTGCCGAGGCGAGATCGATCTTATTGATGACCGGGATGACCTCCAGATCATGATCGATTGCAAGATAGCAGTTCGCCAGCGTCTGAGCCTGAATGCCCTGCGTCGCGTCAACGATGAGAATGGCGCCGTCGCAGGCTGCGAGAGAGCGGCTCACCTCATAGTTGAAGTCAACATGGCCGGGCGTATCGATGAGGTTGAAAAGGTATTCCTCGCCGTCGTCTGCATGGTAAATCAGGCGGACAGCCTGCGATTTGATGGTAATGCCCCTCTCACGCTCGATGTCCATGTTGTCGAGGACCTGGTCCTCCATCTCACGTTTTGTGAGCACGCCGGTGGCCTCGATCATGCGGTCCGCGAGCGTGGATTTGCCGTGATCAATGTGTGCGATGATGCAGAAATTACGGATTCGTTCCTGAAGCGATAAAGACATAAGCTCTCCCGACAAAACAAAAGCAGGAGTCCGAAAAGAGGGTCCCGGAACTCCTGCCATTTATACAATCTGAACAAGTACAGCCGATTACTTGCCGATCTTATTAACTTCTGCTGCGAGGCGGGAAACCTTTCTCGAAGCGGTGTTCTTCTTGATGACACCCTTGGAAGCTGCCTTTTCAATTGCAGAGGTTGCGCTCTTCAGTGCTTCCTTTGCAGCCTCGGCATCACCGTTCTGAGCTGCAGCAGTAACCTTCTTTGCAGCAGTTTTGACGCCGCTCTTTACAGCCTTATTTGCTTCCGCCTTCTTGGCATTCGTAATAACTCTCTTCTTGGCAGATTTAATGTTTGCCATTTCTATTCCTCCATCATAAATCAATTGCGAATCTATCTTGATTCGATGCGCCCCGTTCAGGCGGAGACACGCACGTCTGAGGTCACATACGAATGTATTCTAATGTAACGGTATTGCGTTGTCAAACGGATATTTACTTTCAGGGCCGCCTTTTACGGACCTTCTCGGCACTGCAGACACAATAATCTTCCGAATCCGCATAAGCCCTCCCGGAAAGCCGGGGAAACTTGCGCCGGGCGCAAAAACCCAGAAGGCGTCACTGCGGATTTGTGAAATCAAGAACCGGATCTGCCGGTGCAGGCGCCGGTTCAACCTTCTCTGCCTGCAGGATCATGCCCTGTCCCGTGACGACCATGTAGCTTCCCTGCCACATGTTCTCCAGCTTCGGATAGGAATCAAACTCGCCCGGCGTCACCTTTGCGGTGAGATACACATAATCGCCGTCCTTCAGCTCGTCAGCTCCGTCGTACTTTACAACGTTGCCGAAAACACGGATATCGTTCGCGCAGCATCCCATGATCGGGCGCCCGCTCACAAAGTATCCCTTCGGAAAGTCAAACGGTTTTATGACGCTCGACAGAAACCTGATATTTTTGCCCTCATACCAGTCCGGATGATCGAAGATATCCTGGAACCAAATAGCATAGTTGATGCCGTCGAGCTCGATCGGGTCCCTGCTGATGTCGTACGGCAGGTCCTCCGCCTCGGCTGTATCGACTTCTCCGTCCTTGTCCTCAAAGATGATCTCGGCATTCGGATTGATGGCCTTGAGATTGCGCTTATAGGAAATCAGCGTCTTGTGGTCGATCCCGTCACACCGGTTCACCATAATCAGCTCGGTACCCCGGATCTGCTCTGCGAGCAGACTCTTGAGATCGCCGTTCTGGAAATACATCGGGAATGTCGAAGCATCGATGGTCGTGAGCTCCTGCTCGATCATCCATTTCTTCGGTATCCGGAATTTGCGGAAATCCCACATGCCGTTCCACTCGATGAGAATCCGCTCCGGATTGTATTTTGCATCGAGAGCCATCAGCGCGGCCGGTGTGAATTCATCGAGCGATTCGATGTCTTCCTTGACGGTATGCGTGGCTTTCATAAGCTTCGGGCCATAACCGACTGTTCCCTCTTCGCAGGCAATCACAAGTGTTACGCCTTTGGTCTGGAAATAGGGCTGCCCGATTGTATAGGTGAAGAACGACGTTTTCCCGCTCTCGAGAAAACCGTTGATCACATAAACCGGTTTTTGTTCAGAACTCATAGTATTTCTCCCCGGGGCAGAAGACCTCCCGGATGCTCACTTATAAACCCGCAGAAACAAAATCCGCGAATGCGGTTCTGCCGAATGCGGGAGCCGGTGCTGCAGTCTCAAACGCCTGCATCGGCAGGACATTCAGACGTTTCTCTGTTTATTGTCTGTTCTCGAACAGTGCATCGAGACTGTCATCGTTCAGGTTCGCGCCGATGACGCAGATCTTGCCGGTAACATCGGCCGATCCGCTGCGGACATTGGTCTCCTCCGGAACGTAATCGAAATGGATCCATGTCCCGTCTTCTGCCGGGACCATGCCCTTCGCGCGGAGAACAACACCGTATTTGTCGGAATCGCCGAGCGCCTCAAGGCACTTTTCGATTCTCTCCTTCGTGAACTTGGCCGGTGTCTCCATTCCCCAGCTTCCGAAGACTTCATCCGCATCATGTTCAGAGTGATGATGCCTTACGCCGTTTTCATCGGCCGTCTCACCGCTCCCCTCATGATGGTGGTGATGGTGATGATGTTCGTGACCATCATGATCATCCTCGTCATCATCGTCATCGTCTTCATCCTCGTCTTCATCTTCGTCATGATCATCATGATCTTCATCGTGATGATGGTGATGATGATGGCCTTCCTCTTCCTTCTCTGCGAGAACTTCCTCGAGCATCTCTTTCTGCAGGTCATTGTTTCCTTCGATTGTATCAAGGACAACTTTCCCATCCAGCTCGGCAAGGGGTGTTGTGATGATGGTTGCCTTGCTGTTGTGCTCGCGGAGCAGCTTCACGGCCTCGTCGATCTGCTCTTTGCTGGCTTTATCCGTTCTTGTGAGAAGGATGGTGCCCGCGTTCTCAATCTGATTGAGGAAAAACTCACCGAAATTGCGGATATACATCTTCGCCTTGGTGGCATCGACAACCGCAACCGCGCTGTTCATCTCCATGTCAGTTCCGACCGCCGCATTGTTTACCGCGCGACAAACATCGGAAAGCTTGCCGACTCCGGAGGGCTCGATCAGGATGCGGTCCGGATGATACTGCTCCATGACCTCCTTCAGAGATTTTCCGAAATCGCCGACCAGTGAGCAGCAGATGCAGCCCGCATTCATCTCACGGATCTTAATCCCGGACTCCTTGAGGAATCCTCCGTCAATTCCGATCTCACCGAACTCATTCTCGATCAGGACCACCTGCGTTCCGGCCAGCGCCTCTTTCAGAAGCTTCTTTATCAGAGTCGTTTTGCCAGCTCCGAGAAAGCCGGATACAATGTCAATTTTTGTCTTTGCCATGATTATTTCCTTCTTTCCGACTGGACAGATGTCCCTGCCTGTGCGGCCGTCATCTGTTCACAAAATCATGCCGCCTTCAGGAACCGGAAGCCCCCGGAAAGCGGCAGAATCAATGTCTATGAATGAGCAGAGCTGTAAGCCGGGTTATGTCTTTTAAGACGATCATCTATCTAGAACCCGCGTTGCCGCGTGTTTCAAGCGACCCACCTGAGGACGTGGACGGGCCGTCCTGTTGTCCTCTGCTCGGTCTTGCTTCGGATGGGGTTTACAATGCGCCCTGTGTTGCCACCGGACCGGTAGTCTCTTACACTGCCCTTTCACCCTTACCCCTTGCGGGGCGGTCTGCTCTCTGCTGCACTTTCCCGGGAGTTGCCTCCGCCGGCCGTTAACCGGCATCCTGCCCTACGAAGCCCGGACTTTCCTCACCTGCGCCCTTTCGGGACCTGCAGCCGCGATCGTCCACTCTGCTCACCGTCGTTTACTTTAGTTAGCTGACATAAATTTGTCAAATGAAAACTTTCTTAACTGGAGTAATGCCTCCTCTACCTTACACCGGGAAGCATCCGCCGCCCACAAACTCACGGCAGATGGAATTCTTCGGAACGGCTGCTGTGTCGACACCGACAAAGTAATCGAGGAACTTGAGAAGCCGCTTTGCCTCATTGTACTCCGGCTCTCCCGGCTCCACCCGGAAGAGCTGAGGCTCCGCGAACTGCTTGAGAACCGCAAGCTCATAGATCAGCACCGAGTTGAATGTCACATCCGCGTCGTCCTGATACGGGAAGATATACTGTTCCTCGCCCTCGCGCACTTTTTTCCAGGCCCTGATTGTTTCCTGGGCCGAATACCCGCGCGTCCTTGCATCACGGACCATCCGCCGCAGCAGTCTTGCATCCGTCGAGGGGATCCGGTTGTGTTCATCGATATTGAGACTTGTAAGTGCGCTGGTATAAATACGGAACTTATTCTCATCGTCGAGGTCCGGTGTCAGTTTCGGATCAAGGCAGTGAATGCCCTCCATCACAAGGATGTCATTCTCCCCGAGTTTAAGCGTGTTGCCCTTATACTCGCGTTTGCCGCTCTTGAAATTGAAGGTCGGCATTTCGACCGTCCCTCCGTCGAGAAGATCGTTCATGTCGTCATTGAACTGCTCAACATCGAGTGCCTCCAGACACTCGAAATCATAGTTTCCGTCGATGTCCACCTTCATCTTCGCCCGGTCGACAAAATAATTGTCGAG
>Ga0256404_1010347_pt1 | contig 12927 bp, 9 predicted proteins | sample RumenRJG_01DNA_FD_185990 | JGI IMG/M metagenome (GOLD analysis project Ga0256404, IMG submission 185990) | Bovine rumen microbial communities from Lethbridge, Alberta, Canada - RJG_01 | ecosystem: Host-associated > Mammals > Digestive system > Stomach > Rumen | place: Canada: Alberta | collected...
CAACATTTTTCATGGACTGGAAGACGTGGATAACAAGTTACGATAATTATATAAAGGTACCTGGTATCATTACAGTATTGAGGTTTTATAGGGAATAGCAGAGTTTGGCGAATTTGACCTTCAGAACGTTGACCTTCAGAATCAGACGTTCAGAATCGGTCGACGAGGCGGACTAGGCGCGACTAGGCGCAGACGAGGCCTGCCGATACAATTCAAGTATCGGCAGGTCTTTTTGTCCCACTTTACGCCCAACCAACTCGCCTTGCGACTCTGCATAGTGAATTTCACAAAGCCCGCGAGTATAATAGTATCTGTATAGTCAGGTCACAGCGTAAAGGTACCTGGTACCTTTACAGGAACGCTGATGATGTAGAGGTACCTGGTACCTTTACACCTGTTTGGGAGGATCCATGAAGAAGACGTTAATTTTTTATAAGCCTGAATATGCTGATCTGGCAATAAAACTGCGCGATAACTATCGCGCACATGATCATGAGAAAGCAGATATTGTTTCTGTAGAGGAACATGACGATATTGAATACGCCGAAAAAATGCAGTATGACGAAGCTGTTTTTATAGAGGATAGTAATACCGTTACTGTTCATGATATTGCATCAGGATATACAAACAGACTTCCTGTCTCAGATGTGTTTTATAACGATCCAAAGCCCGGTTCCCATGAAGGTATCACAAACAGAGATACCCTCAACATACTGGCGGACGCCATATCTGATGTAGGCTCTTGGTGGTGCTGGTATGTGGATGACGATATGCTTCAGCTGGAGTTCTGTGATGTGCAGCTTTATGATGAAACAAAAGCTGAAAAAGAAACACATACTACTGATGTTTTGGCTGTGCGTTTTTTTGATCATATCTTTGCGGTCTTTCTGGATGATCTGAATGATATAAACTGGCATGAACATTTCCGTGATGACGATTCGATCCTTTATCCGGTTGATACTTATGACATGGCATTCGACGACCATGAAAAGGCTGTGTTGCTGCTGAATGATTACAGAAACCTGGTTACCGTTAAAGGCTTCAAAGGTGCAGAAATCTTGGCAGCCGCAAAACACATTCTTTATGCCCGATGCGATGAGGTTGGCCTTATCGTCGGCGGCGATAAAATAGAGATCGCAGGAGAAAAAGGACAATATACGGAAGAGGAAATAGAGCTGTTGTCAAGAAAGTGGTGGGATTACTGGAAAGACTACTGGCGTTTAAGAGGGACACGTGACGCCTTGCCTAAAGACTACGCATGCGAAGTGACAATTCCTGTGAACAAGGAGGATCCCCAGGGAATGTGGTAGTACAGGAAGACAAATTCCAATCTGTCGAGAAGACTTAATAGTAAAAAACTGCCGGGATAATACACGCTTGGTGAATGAATCATGAGAAAGAATACGTGCAGAGTAATCAAAATAGACAAAGAGGCATTGTTTGAATTCATTTACGAAAATTTCATCGCTCAGGAAGAAAACATGATGGATATCAATAACAGCGTTGACGTTTCAAACAACTTCGCTATTGATTGGGAGAGAGGCGAATTCATTTTTGCCGCTTACAAGGATGAAGACGAAGCCGGAAATATGATCCCCTTCCCCAAAGACATTGATATACAAAAGCTCTTAGAAAAAATGCCTGCTACTACAGAATCTGCCCTTAGTCCGGGCAAAATATACAGGGATTACACATTTGATGAATTAAGGCGGATAATGAATGGGTAATCAGGCGGGATCTGCAGGTTAAAGAAAGAGAACAGATATGAGAATAGTAAATGGGATATCAATACAAATCGATGAACTTTATACAAATGGAAGAGATTCCAAAATATAGTGCGCTAATAAAAGAAGATTTCTAACACTAGAAAGGCGATGGTACGGTGAGAATCATCGCTTTTTACATCCAATATTAAACTACCTGCTACAGGGTGGAATTTAGTAATATACAACTGGAATATAAAAATACATTCAACGGGGGTTACTTAACGGGTAGGCCTGCTGATACAAATCAAGTATCGGCAGGTCTTTTTGTCCAACTTTTCGCCCAACCGACTCGTCCCGCGACTCTGCATAGTGAATTTCACAAAGCCCGCGAGTATAATATTATCTGTATAGACAGGCCACTGAAAACGCGGGGAGATTACCAATGTCTGCTGAAAACTATGTTTACAAAAAGGAAGTCGACTGGTCCCTGTTCAACTATGGGCTGAATATTCCCATCCAACACCAAGTCAAATTCAAGCAGATCGCCGGCCGGTTCATCGAGCGAGGTGAGTCGAAGCCGATCACGCTGTATCTGAATGGAAGTTCTTATAAAGCACGCCTGTATAATCTCAAAATTGATGCATAATATGGAAATCATGCAGACATGGTTCAGATCCGCTATTCCGGCAATAGCGATATTGCGAATGCGCTTCGAGGATGTTTCAACCGCAGTTATGCATATATCAAAAGGATTAAGGACATGTGGGCCAAAGGATCGAAGAACCATGTTCCGCTGCCGGATGAGATTAAAGAGTATCTGGCAACCTATACAACGGAATATGATGACAGCTATATTTTGGAACCGATCGTGGCGAGTGATCTGGAGGTGTACAGATCCAGTATTGAGAATCAGAAAGAGCGCATGGTCGAGGCATCCATTGATTATGATGTGACTGATCCCAATGCAGGCTTTACGGAGAATGAAAGGCTGACGCGGATACGAAAGCTGAACCGCAAGATTGGGGAGAATCTGAAGATTCTGTACAATTATCGCTGCCAGATCTGCGGGAAGACGATTGGCGAGGAGTACGGTTCTCATATCGCTGAGGCACATCATATCGACTATTATGTGAACAGTCTGAACAACGATTCAAACAACCAGATGGTCGTGTGCCCGAATCATCACAGTATTATTCATGATGCTAATCCGAGGTTTGATCGGAAGAGGATGCTGTATCTGTACCCGAATGGGGTGGAGCAGAGGATTGTGGTGAATTTGCATTTGAGATAAACCCGGCATTTGCCTATTATTGCTCTAATTGTGCAATTAACAATTTAGGAGATAATGGCAAACCGTCGACTAGTATCATTTTGCAATTGAAACTATAACGGTGAGCAATATTCAGAATGGTCAATTTATCTAACCGCTAACATAATTCGGAAACATTTATAATGAGCTTTATTAGCCATGAAATAACAACAATCTGGTCTACAGATGAAATAGCATTTAAAACCATTCTCAAAATTTCTCGGTAAATGGGAATTATAATTATTTATTTACGATATTAGAAAGCATTTATTTGGTTTTAGTGAATCAATATACTGCGGAGGTAAACAGTGAAAAGAGGAAACATAGGAAATTGGACTAATATTTCTGGATGCATCAATTTGCTTTTCTTCTCTCAACTTGTAAATGAGTTGCTCTTTGATTATTCCATTCCATCAAACAGAATATCAACGCTAAACAGCCATTATCTATGCTTGGATGCATTAAGTGCGATTAATGGTATTGAAGACAATGGAGTTCCTGAAGGATCTTTAAAACCGATTATGGAGGAGCTTTATTCAGAGTTAAAGAAGGACCCGGTATTTTCGAAAGACAATCATCCGACTGACTATTTTGTCAAATACCAAAATGATAAATATGTGTTGTGCAGCAAGGTCTCTGATATAGGATATTCTGATTTGAAAAAAATAGCTATTGCTTTAAACCAACTCTTTTTCAATAACGATATGTATTATAATTCACTGCGAAGTCAAATAACTAAGATTGTGAAGGATAATAAGTACGAGGATCAGCAAATACTTTTTCGATTAACAAAATCGTTGTTAACAGAATTGATGAATTGTGGATATACATTGAAATACCTTTATATGGTGATGAATGATCTTTTTTGGGATTCAAGGTCTGTAATTGATACTACAGATAAGATAGATGAGTTTTTTGCGTTGTTTGATTTCACGATGAAGGAATATCAGGTTGTTTTTAAAGGCAAAAAGAAAAAGATAGACAAAGTTGTTACATATATAGATGGCCTCGAATGTATAGATGAACTACCAGATAGTATCAGAGTTAATGCGGATAATCATTTTTCTTGCCGTAAACATGATGAGACGTTTGTAGTTGTTCATAGAAAAGCTCTAGATCCATTTAATGCGGCTGATAAAGCTGTTAGCCTCATTGAAACAAATGCTGCAGTATATCGACTATATGATCATACATATAGATATCGAATTCGTAGTGCGAAATGTGGTGTATTTGACGACAAAAACGCTTATAGAATTGGGAGAGAAATACGACCTGTTGAGCATACAAAAATGCCTTCATTAAAAAGGATTTCTGAAAGCATTGAGGTTATAGATAACGCTCTTGAAAAAATAGTTAAAAATGAGATTTATAAAGATTACCTAGCCTTGATAAATGCGATTCAATACCATTCTCATTCATTAGATAGTATATCAGAAGAGAATCAGTTATTAGACTTGTGGGCAATATTTGAGTCGGTGCTAGATATAAGTAATAAACATACATCTGACCGAATACAGCAAATATGTATGTATTTGGTTCCACTTCTTAAGCAGAAATACATTTATTCACTTTTTAAGCAGTTAGCAGATGATATTAGGAATTATTCTGATCAGTTGTATAAAGACATAGTTGGAGAAGAAACTATGGAATCCGAAGTTGTGAGACTAGTATGTGAATTTACTCTGCTAGAAGTTAATAACAGTAAAAGAAAAACTGTCCTTGCTTCATGTAAAGACTTTCCACTACTTAAAGAACGAATAGACTATTACTGCAATGTATTAGGAACACCTGCAAATGTTCATATATTTGTTGAAAAACATGCAGAGCGTGTACGTTGGCAAATTATGAGAATATATAGAAACAGAAATCTTATTATTCATAACGGACGCAAAATGCCTTATTTATCATTGCTTATAGAGAATCTACACTCGTATGTGGATGATTTTATATCGTATATCATTCATAATATGGCTAGAGGTAATGACATTAATAGTATTTGTCAAGAATTATTTGTAAAGGAGTGCAAGTGGAACTCAACTTTTCCTAGACGGAAAAATCCAATAACAGCAGAAGAAATTGAATATGTTTTAGCTATTTAATGGTCGGAATAGCCGAGACGAGATAATAAGTATTTAGAGTTTTACTTAACGGAATTAAATATACAATGGAAACAAATTTGATTAAAGTAATTGACAATATTAATTCTATTCTTAGAGATGATCTTAAAGACACAATCCGTCCTAAATCTAGAGTATCAATTGCGGCGGCTTGTTTTTCTATGTATGCATTTGATAATTTGAAAAAACAACTAAATGCGATTGATGAATTTCGTTTCATATTCACTTCTCCAACGTTCGTAACTGAGAAATCCGAAAAACAAAAAAGAGAGTTTTACATTCCTCGTTTAAGCAGAGAGCAGAGTCTTTATGGTACAGAATTTGAGATAAAGCTGCGAAATGAAATGACACAAAAAGCTATAGCACAGGAATGTGCGGAGTGGATTCGCAAAAAAGCAAAATTCAAGTCAAATACCACTGGTGAAAATATGAGTGGTTTCATGACAGTAGAAAACGCTTCTAGTGATGTAGCATATATGCCGCTAGGTGGTTTTACTACTGTGGACATTGGATGCGAGCGTGGAAACAATAGTTATAACATGGTGAATCGTATGGAGGCACCATTTTCCACGCAATACCTTCAGCTTTTTAATTCGCTTTGGAATGATAATAGCAAGTTGCAGGATGTCACAGATGTGATCATCAATAATATTTCAACAGCATATAATGAGAATTCTCCAGAGTTCATATATTTTATGCTTCTCTATAATGTATTCAATGAGTTTTTGGATGACCTTTCGGAAGATGTGCTTCCTAATGAGGCAACAGGCTTCAAACAGAGTAAAATCTGGAGCATGCTATATGACTTTCAGAAAGATGCTGTTCTCGCGATCATTAATAAGCTTGAAAGATACAACGGCTGTATTTTGGCTGATAGCGTTGGCCTTGGCAAAACATTCACCGCACTGGCTGTTATAAAGTACTACGAGAACCGCAATAAGTCTGTCTTGGTCTTATGCCCCAAGAAACTTGCAGAAAACTGGAATACTTATAAAGACAATTATGTTAATAATCCTATAGCCGCTGATAGACTCAACTATGATGTCCTTTTTCATACAGATCTTTCCAGAAATGGTGGCGTATCAAATGGCTTGGATTTGGATAGACTGAATTGGGGTAATTATGATCTGGTTGTAATAGATGAATCGCATAATTTCCGTAATGGAGGAGAGGTATCGGGAGCAGATGGTAAGGAAAACAGATACCTCCGTCTTATGAATAAGGTGATTCGGGCAGGGGTAAAAACGAAGGTGCTCATGCTGTCTGCAACCCCTGTCAATAATAGGTTTGTAGATTTAAAGAATCAGCTGGCACTGGCATATGAGGGAAATTCTGACTATATCAACGATAAGCTCGATACTAAGAAGCCGATTGAGGAGATTTTCCGTCAGGCACAGAAAGCCTTTAATACATGGAGCAAGTTGAAACCTGAAGCCAGGACAACCGAAGCACTGTTACGGACTTTGGATTTTGATTTCTTCGAGGTGTTAGACAGCGTTACAATTGCACGCTCTAGACGCCATATTGAAAAATATTATGATACGACAGAGATTGGGCAGTTTCCACAAAGGCTTAAGCCGATATCTCTTAGGCCGTCAATGACAGATTTGAGTAGCGCAATTAACTATAACCAGATTTATGAACAGCTGATGCTTCTAACACTGTGTATTTATACACCGTCAAATTATATCTTCCCTAGTAAGCTGTCAAAGTATATCGACATAACACACAACAAGGGGACTAATCTGACTCAGCGAGGTCGTGAGCAGGGTATTCAGCGACTCATGAGTATTAACCTCTTGAAGAGACTAGAAAGTTCTGTATATTCCTTCAAACTTACGCTTACCCGTATTCTTGAGCTGATTCAGGGGACGATTAAGGCAATTAATGACTTCGAAAAATACGGGGGTTCAAACCTTGATATGATTGAAGCCACAGATATAGACTTTGATATCGAGGACAGCAATACAGATTTCTTCACGGTCGGCAGGAGGGTCAAAATTGACCTTGCGGATATGGATTATAAAACATGGAGAGCGGAACTACAGCAGGATGCTGATACATTGGAGTTGCTTACGCTTATGGTTGCTGACATTACTCCAAAGCATGATCTGAAGCTGCAGACACTGCTGAACCTGTTGGATGAAAAAATGCAACATCCAATCAATGAAGGCAATAAGAAAGTGTTGATTTTCTCGGCTTTCTCGGATACTGCCGAATATCTTTATGATCATGTCAGCAGATATATGAAGAAAAAATACAGTATCGATACGGCTGTAATTACAGGATCGATTGAAGGCAGGACTACAGTCAAGGGACTTAAGGCGACTCTGAATAATGTCCTGACCTGCTTCTCTCCAATATCTAAAAGTCGTGATGTACTGATGCCGGGAAGCAATATAAGTATTGATATACTCATAGCTACAGATTGTATTTCAGAAGGACAGAACTTGCAGGATTGCGACTACCTGGTGAACTATGATATTCACTGGAATCCGGTACGTATCATCCAACGCTTTGGTCGTATTGACCGTATCGGCAGCAGAAACAAATTCATTCAGTTGGTAAACTTTTGGCCAGATATGACACTGGATGATTACATCAATCTAAAGTCTCGTGTTGAAACCAGAATGAAGATATCAATCATGACTTCGACCGGTGATGATGACCTGATCAATCCAGAAGAAAAGGGCGACCTCGAATATCGTAAACAACAGTTAAAGAGGCTACAGGAAGAGGTTGTGGATATCGAGGACATGTCTTCTGGTATTTCTATTATGGATCTAGGTCTAAATGAATTCCGGCTGGATCTTTTGGAGTATATCAAAGCGCATGATGATCTCGATAAGAAGCCAAAAGGCCTGCATGCTGTTGTACCCGCAGACGATGAGAATCCGGAAGGCGTGATCTTCGTACTGAAGAACATAAATAACAGCATCAACATCGATAACCAAAACCGCATACACCCGTTTTATATGGTCTATATTGGGATTGACGGGGATATCGTGTGCGATTACCTGAATCCGAAAAAGCTACTGGATACAGTACGTTTACTGTGCCGTGGTAAAAAGGAACCGATACTTTCTCTGTGCAGAAAGTTTAATATGGAAACCGAGGATGGACGGAATATGCAGGAGGTATCAGAGCTCCTGAATGATGCGATCAATTCCATCATTGATGTGAAGGAAGAGAGTGATATCGATAGTTTGTTCACCGCTGGTGGTACATCTGCGCTAATGTCAGAAATAAGCGGGCTGGACGACTTCGAGCTGATCTGTTTTTTGGTCGTGAAATAAGGGGGTGCTACCGATGCTGGGATTACCCAAGAGCACGGAGTTCAATAAGCGAATTCCAAAACAGAAATTTTATGAAAACTTATCGGTCACACCCGCATTAAAGCGAGTGTTCATTGATCAGATAAAGGTCATCTATTGGAGAAACAAGGTGGCAGCGACCACGATGAATCTGGCCGCAGGTGATACTGTTACAGAGGTGGAGGTGTTCGAGGTCAAACTCGCCGCTCCACAACTGGACATTTCAGTTCTTCGTCAGATAGATAAAGAGATTCCATATCACATCGTCTTCCTTTTAGAGTATGACGGGAAGTATCAAGCATGGACGGCCTACAAGGAGACCGCTGCCTTTGGTAACAATGCTATTAAGGTGGGGACATACTATCACACCGATTGGCTCCTAGAATCAGAGCTTCCACTAAAGGTAGATGGATTGAGCATCGATAAAGTGTATGAAAGCTTTGTAAGGCAGATTGCTGGGGAAGCTCTTCTGGCGGACAACAATGAGACACTGAAGGAGTCGGTTGAGCGAAATGCTAAGCGGCAGCAGTTGGAAAAACAGATCGCTGTCTTACAGATCAAGGTTAGGAAAGAAAAGCAATTGAACAAACAGATTCAGCTGAATGCCGAACTAAAAAAATTGAAGAAAGGATTACGAGAAATCTAACATGGAAAAGATGAAAATGGAGTCAGTTGATATGACTGACCGGAATATTGAAAAGATCGCTTTGTTATTTCCGAACTGCGTCACAGAGGGAAAGAATGCAGATGGTCAGTTGAAGCGGGTAGTCAATTTCGACCTGCTCCGTCAAATGCTCTCCAGAGAGGTACTGGAAGGCGATGAAGCATATGATTTCACATGGGTTGGAAAGAAGGCTGCTATAGTAGAGACTCACAAGCCTATTCGTAAGACTCTGCGTCCTTGTCCTGAAGAAAGTGTGAATTGGGAAACCACCGAGAATCTATACATCGAAGGCGATAATCTTGAAGTTCTAAAGCTTTTACAGGAGAGTTATCTTGGGAAGATTAAAATGATTTATATTGATCCACCCTATAATACAGGAAGCGATTTTATATACCCTGATTCGTTTATCATGGATAGTGAAGAGTATGATGCGGGTATAGGATACTTTGATAATGAGGGAAATATAAACTTCAATCGTGAGAATAGTGCCATACAGGGAAGATATCATTCGGATTGGTGTTCGCTGATTTATTCAAGATTGATGCTTGCAAGAAATTTACTATCTAATGATGGACTAATATTTGTATCAATTGATGACAATGAATTGTATAACTTAATAAAAATAGGACAAGAAATATTTGGATCAAAAAACTATATTGCAACGTTTATTTGGGAGAAGCGAAAAAATAGGGAGAATAGAAAGATTGTATCTATACGCCATGATTATATTGTCTGTTTTGTGAAAGATTATGATAAAAGAGAATATGCATTAGGACTTGAAGAGATGGATGAATCTGCATTAGAGCGGTATAAAAACCCAGATAATGATCCAAGAGGACCATGGAAGTCTGATCCGGCACATGCACAGGGAGGACATGGTACAAAATCTCAGTTTTACACTTTGGTGGCTCCTAATGGAAAAGAACATGAGTTACCGAGCGGAAGATGCTGGGTATATACTCAAAAGGAAATGGAGAGAGCGATTTCCGAGAATAGGATTTGGTTTGGACAAGACGGAAATGGTGTTCCTCGTATAAAAACATATCTTTATGCAAAAGAAAGAGGACTGACTCCGGAGACCATACTGTATGCAGATAAAGTTGGTACTAATGATTCTGCTAAGCGTGAATTGGTATCATTATTTGATGGTGTTGCTGTATTCGAAACACCTAAGCCTGTGTCACTTATAAAGCATTTAGTTAAAATATGCAATAAAGGTGAAGATGGTATATACATGGATTTTTTTAGTGGAACAGCGACCACAGCACATGCGGTTATTCAACAAAACGCTGAAGATAATGGCAATAGAAGATTTATCATGGTTCAATTACCAGAACCTTGCAATAAGGACAGTGAGGCAAAAAAAGCAGGGTTTTCTACAATATCTGATATTGGAAAAGAACGTATTCGCCGTGCTAGTGCCAAAATAAAGGAAGAAAATCCATTGATTACACAAAATCTTGATACAGGCTTCCGAGTTTTTAAGCTGGATAACAGTAATATGAACGACGTATTTTACGCTGCGGGAGATTATACACAGGATTTATTGACTATGATGGAGTCTAATGTGAAGCCGGACCGAACAGATTTAGATTTACTATTTGGTTGTCTGCTAGAATGGGGACTTCCACTATCCATGACGTATAAATCTGAAAAAATAGATGGATACACTGTCCACACATACAATGACGATGATCTGATTGCTTGCTTCGATGAAAATATCCCGGATTCGGTAATAAAGGAAATCGCACGACGTCAGCCGCTCCGCGCTGTTTTCCGTGACAGCAGTTTCAGCAGTAGCCCGGCGAAAATCAATGTAAACGAAATTTTCAAGATGCTAGCACCAGATACGAGGGTAAAAGTTATCTAAAAGGAGGCATTTGCCATGAGAATACAGTATAAGCATCAGAAATTTCAGGCAGATGCTGCTAAGGCTGTTGTAGATGTCTTCGCAGGTCAACCATATCTGACCCCCACCTACATGATGGATCGAGGTTCAGGTTACTATCAGACGAGCCTTACGGATGACAGGGATTTTACCGGCTGGAGCAATCAGCGGATAATTCCAGAATTGAACGACCAGTTGATTTTGAAGCATCTACAGAAGATTCAAAGAGCCAACCAGATTGCACCCTCTTCAGAACTGGAAGGACGCGAAGATGGTTATAATCTGACTGTTGAGATGGAGACTGGCGTAGGCAAGACCTATACCTACATTAAGACTATGTATGAGCTAAATCGTGCCTATGGCTGGAGCAAGTTCATCATTGTGGTGCCAAGCATTGCGATTCGTGAGGGCGTCTATAAATCCTTTGAAATGACGCAGGAGCACTTTACTGAAGAGTACGGGAAAAAGATTCGCTTCTTTATCTACAATTCTTCTCAGTTGACAGAGATAGACCGTTTTGCATCAGACAGTTCTATTAATGTCATGATTATCAACTCACAGGCGTTTAATGCAAAGGGCAAGGATGCCCGTAGGATTTACATGAAGTTGGATGAGTTCCGAAGTCGCCGACCGATTGATATCATTGCTAAAACTAATCCGATCCTGATTATCGATGAGCCACAGTCAGTTGAGGGAAAGCAGACCAAGGAACGACTCAAGGAGTTCCATCCATTGCTCACACTCCGCTATTCGGCCACACATAAATCGGACAGCATTTATAACATGGTCTATCGACTGGATGCCATGGAAGCATATAATAAACGGCTCGTGAAAAAGATTGCGGTTAAAGGCATCACAGAAAGCGGTACGAATGCTACAAACAGTTATGTCTATCTTGAAAGCGTGAATTTGTCAAAAAAAGATCCCACAGCTACACTACAGTTTGATGTTAAGATGGTGAACGGAACAAAGCTTAAGAGCCGGATCGTGAATACAGGAGATAATCTTTATGACTATTCCAATGGCCTGGAAGAATATAGGGATGGTTTTGTCGTAAAGTCTATCGATGGCCGGCATAATTCCGTGGAATTTCTGAATGGCGTTAAACTCTACGCGGGAGATGTGATTGGCAAAGTGGATGAAGATCAACTGCGCCGCATCCAGATTCGTGAGACAATTCTGTCTCATATCCAGAGGGAAAGGCAGTTGTTCTATAAAGGAATCAAAGTCCTTAGTCTTTTCTTCATTGACGAAGTAGCAAACTATCGTGTGTATAATTCCGCTGGTGAAGCAGTGAACGGGAAATATGCCACAATGTTTGAAGAGGAGTATGAAGAAATAATAAGCAGTCTTCAGAAATCATCAGGAGAAGACGAATACATTAAATACTTGAATAGTATAAAAGTATCAGCGACGCATGCCGGATATTTTTCTGTCGATAAAAAAGGGAAGATGATCAACAGTAAAGTCAACAGGAAAGAAACGACTTCTGATGATGTCAGTGCATATGAATTGATCATGAAGAATAAAGAACTTCTTCTTGATCGTGATCCCAAGAGGTCTCCTGTACGTTTTATTTTCTCTCATTCAGCATTGCGTGAAGGATGGGATAACCCGAATGTGTTCCAAATCTGTACGTTGAAGCAGAGCAGTAGTGACGTCCGTAAACGTCAGGAGGTGGGGCGTGGGCTTCGCTTATGCGTCAATCAGGATGGAGAGCGGATGGACACTAATACTCTGGGTAACGATGTTCATAACGTTAACGTGCTTACTGTAATTGCAAGTGAGAGCTATGATTCTTTTACTAATTAACAAGAAATGTTTTTCGGGCACGGCATAGAAAAAGACCCGCTTTCGCGAGTCAGCCTGAAAAATATTTCCTTTGAACCAAGTCGACGACCGTCCGGTTCCAGTCACCTTCATTATAGA
>Ga0256404_1010348_pt1 | contig 12924 bp, 9 predicted proteins | sample RumenRJG_01DNA_FD_185990 | JGI IMG/M metagenome (GOLD analysis project Ga0256404, IMG submission 185990) | Bovine rumen microbial communities from Lethbridge, Alberta, Canada - RJG_01 | ecosystem: Host-associated > Mammals > Digestive system > Stomach > Rumen | place: Canada: Alberta | collected...
CCAGTTCCTCCTCCGCAGTGGCGGTCTCGCAGGATTACGAGGCAGGCGCCACCGTTAGGGAGGGAACCGTCATCACCGTGGACTTCGTAAACAAGAACATCAACGATTAAAGGCGGAAGCGATGAAACTGAGTAAACTTCTGAATGGGATGAAGGTATCCGGAAACTATTCCCCGGAGACCGAGGTATCCGATATTGTCTCCGACTCCCGCATGGTGAAGGAGGGCTCCCTTTTCGTGTGCATCAGGGGAGCCAGATTTGACGGCCACAGCGCCGCACAGTCCTGTCTGGAAAGAGGGGCTGCCGCCGTCGTTGTAGATCAATCCCTCGGGCTGAGCCAGGAGATCATCGTGGAGGATACGAGAGCGGCACTTGCCGTGCTTTGCTCCAACTTCTTCGGGCGTCCCCAAGACTCCCTGAAGCTCATCGCGGTCACCGGCACCAACGGGAAGACCACCATCGCCAACGTGATCAAACAGTCCCTTGAGGCGTGCGGCAAGAAAGCCGGACTCATCGGGACCATCGGCGTAGAGGCGGGAGACCTGATCCTTCCCGCCAAGTTCACCACTCCGGAGCCCTGGGACATGGAGATGATCCTTCGCACCATGGCGGATTCCGGATGTGAGTATGTGGTCATGGAAGCGTCCTCACAGGCTCTTGAACAGAGAAGGCTCTGTGATCTGCACTTCTCTACCGCCATCTTCACCAATCTTTCCCAGGACCACCTGGATTATCACAAAACGATGGACGCCTATTTCGAGGCGAAATGCATTCTCTTCGGACAATGCGATCACGCGGTCATCAATCTGGATGATCCTCGGGGGAAGGAACTCTTCGCCCGGACAACCTGCTCCAAAGTAGGTTATGCTATCGATTGCGAAGAGGCGCATTTCAGGGCGGAGGATCTCAGGCTGACCATCGGACAGTCCGAGTTTACGGTAAGATCCGGCGACAGGGCAGCCGTTTGTTCGGTCCCGCTTCCCGGAAGATTTTCGGTCTACAACGCCCTCGCTTGCATCGCTGCAGTGGACAGGGAAGTCGGTGACCTGGAAACAGCCGCAAAGGGCGTATCTGCCACCAGGGGAGTGAGCGGGAGATGCGAGATTCTTCACAGGGGAAAGTGCACCGTGATCGGTGACTATGCCCACACCGATGACGCACTGACCAAACTTCTTTCCAGCATCAAACCTTATGTGACAGACGGGCGCCTGGTGGTGCTGTTCGGCTGTGCGGGAAGAAGGGACAAGACCAAGAGGGTAAAGATGGCCAACGCCATTGCGGACTACGCGGATGTTGCCGTCCTCAGTTCCGACAACCCCAGGGACGAGGATCCCTTCGATATCATGCGGGAGCTGGAACCGGTCTTCACAGACAGAAAGATCCCGTATATACTGATCCCCGACCGTTATTACGCGATCCACTACATCCTTTCGGTGCTAAGGAAGGGGGATGTATTCGTCCTTTGCTGCAAAGGGCATGAGGACTATCAGGTCATCGACGGTTATACGGTGTACTTGGATGAGAGACGCATCGTAAGAGAATATTTTGCTCAGGAGAAATGATATGGTAACGACTACATTGGGAAAGCTGCTGGAGGGAGTGGCAGAGACGGCTTATCCGGATCTCCCGGTAAACTGCATCACCACCGATTCCAGAAAGATCGAGAAAGGATGTGTGTTCATCGCTGTCGTCGGTGAGCGGTTCGACGGAAACGATTTCGTCATGGAAGCGCTTGAGAAAGGCGCTGCCGCTGCCGTTGTCTCCAGACACTTCGACGATGACCGCTGCATCTGGGTTCCCAACACCCTGGACGCCTACAGCGCCATGGCATGCAACTACAGGAAACAGTTCCATCCCCTCGTTGTCGGCGTGACCGGAAGCGTAGGAAAAACGACCACCAAGGAGATGGTCGCTGCGATCCTGAGCAAATTCGGAAAAACACTGAAGAATGAGGGAAACCGGAACAACGAGATCGGTCTGCCTGAAACGGTGCTGAAACTGGATGAGAGCACGGAACTTGCCGTGTTTGAGATGGGAATGAGCGCCCTGGGCGAGATCAGCAGGCTTTCCCGCTGCGCGATGCCCTACGCGGGGATCATCACCTGCATCGGCGTCTCCCATATTGAGATGCTGGGAAGCCAGGAGAACATCCTCAAGGCGAAGATGGAGATCCTGGACGGAATGCCGGCGGACGGACTGCTGGTGCTCAACGGGGACGATCCTTTCCTCAACAGTGTCCGCGACAGCCTGACCTGCCGCGTAGCCACTTTTGCGGTGGATAACGATTCCTGTGATGTCACAGCGAGGGAGATCTCCTGCAAGACTTTCCCGAGCACTTTTACCATCCGTGACAAGGAACACGGATCCTTCTACGTGACCATCCCGTGCTCCGGGATCCACGCGGTGAAAGACGCCCTGGCGGCTTACACCCTGGCGACCAGACTTGGTCTGGATCCGGGTACATGCGCCTCCGCTTTATCCGAGTACGCGCCTTCCGGCATGCGTCAGAGATTCCGCACTGTCCGGGGGATCACCGTCATCGAGGACTGCTACAACGCAAACCCGGACTCCATGGAGGCGTCCCTGAAAACACTGGCGGATCTTCCCTGCAACGGGATCAAGATCGCTGTTCTCGGCGATATGCTGGAGCTGGGTGACATCTCTGATGACGCACACCGCAAGACCGGAGTCCTCGCGGGAACGCTGGGACTGGACATTCTGCTGTGCTGCGGTGAGAAAATGAAGCTTGCGGCAGAAACGGCTGCCGAGGCCGGTGTCTCCTGTGTGCGCCACTTTGAGGACAAGATGGAGATCGCAGATTACCTCAGGGAGTGCGCTCACGCCGGGGATATGGTATTATTCAAGGCGTCGAGAGGAATGGCTCTCGAGGATATTATGGAAGAATTCTACAAGGATTGACTGACGATATGGAGAGAACATCTATTTTTGCCGCCGCTTTTGTCGGCTTATGTGTCACGATGGTGCTGGGATACTGGATGATCCCCTGGCTGAAGAAGATCAAATACGGCCAGACCATCAACGATATCGGACCCACCTGGCACAAATATAAGGAAGGAACACCTACGATGGGCGGCCTGATGTTTATCACTGGGACCTTCTGCGCCATCGTCGTGGGGTATGTCTCCATGGTCCTGGAAGCGCCGCAGTTCCTGTCCACGCAGTACGCCGCGGAGAACTTCCGGCTCATCTCCTCCTTCTTCATTGCCATCGCTTTCTCGCTGATCGGTTTTCTGGATGACTTCGAGAAGATCAGCCACAAGCAGAACCTTGGCCTCACGCCCTGGCAGAAGATCGTTCTTCAGGTCGTTGTCGCCGCGGTCTACACTTTCCTGATGAACCGGTACGGCGAATGCGACACCACATTGATGATCCCCTTTGTCGGGAGATTTGATTTCGGATGGTTCTACTATCCGCTCATGATCTTCAGCATCGTCGGTATCGTCAACTCGGTCAACCTCACCGACGGTCTGGACGGACTGGCAACATCGGTCACCTTTGTCGTGACGTTGGGTTTCCTGGTCATCTCCGCCTATCTCGGATATGCGGGAACCACTTTGTTCTCCACCGCTCTTGCCGCTTCACTCATCGGATTTCTCTTCTGGAACTTCAAACCTGCCCGCGTTTTCATGGGGGATACAGGTTCCATGTTCCTAGGCGGTGCTGTCGTCGCCATGTCCTTTGGCGTTTCCATGCAGCTGCTCATGCTGCTCTCCGGCGTCGTCTATGTGTGCGAGGCAGCTTCTGATATCATTCAGTTCGCTTATTTCAGAGCGACACACGGAAAACGCATCTTCAAGATGGCTCCGATCCACCACCACTTTGAGATGTGCGGCTGGTCTGAGGAGAAGATCATTCTTGTCTTCTGCATCGTCGCGCTGATCGGGACCGGACTCTCAGTCCTCTCTGCGGTCACGGCGTAAGACACGGGAATAGACAGATAAACAAGGTACAATGATTTGAAAGAAAACATCGGAATCAGAAAAACGGACAGGACGCTCCTTCTGCTGACTACCATCCTTACGATAGTCGGCCTTGTTATGATGTTCTCCGCCGGATTTTCTCATGCCCTCTATATGAAAGGAGACGGGTTCTACTACATCAAGAGACAGGCGGTGTTCGCCATCGCCGGTTTCATCGGTATGATCATCATCTCCTATATCCCGTACCATGTCCTTCACCATTTTGCCTGGATATTCTTTCTTGTTTCCTATGTGCTTCTGGTCATTACGCTGGCAATGCCTCCCATCAACAACGCCAAGCGATGGATCATTATCGGAGGATTTACTTTCCAGCCTTCGGAGCTGGTAAAGTTCACCATTGTCCTGCTCTTCTCTCACCTGATATCGGTGAAGCCGGAGCATATGGAGGATTTCAAATACGGTTTTATCCGGTTCCTGATCATTTTGGGACTGGTCTTTGCCGTCACACTGAATCAGCCCCACCTCTCCGGAACCATCCTTATCTTCCTGATCGGGATGTCGGTCCTATTCTTCGGCGGCTGTAAACTACGCTTCTTCTTCGCGGGAGGAGCCATGGTCATTCCCGCTATCGCGCTTCTCGTCATGACTTCCGAGCGGTACCGGTACGCCATCGAGCGAATTCTCACCAACACACAGGGAGGAGATGTCTCGGGCGATGCGTATCAGATCACTCAGGGCCTTATCGCCATCGGAAGCGGCGGTCTGTTCGGCCTGGGTCTCGGGAACTCCAGACAGAAGCAACTGTATGTTCCGGAGCCTCAGAACGACTTTATCTTTGCCATCATCTGTGAGGAACTGGGATTCATCGGAGCTCTTCTGATCGTCCTTTTATTCGCCGCTTTCGTGGTGCGCGGAGTTCAGATCGCAATGCGCGCTTCCGACAAGTTCGGATGTCTGATGGCTGCGGGGATCACGGCACAGGTCGCGATCCAGGTTTGCCTCAATATTGCGGTCGTTACCGCCTTGATTCCGAATACGGGTATCGGTCTGCCTTTCTTCAGTCAGGGAGGAACAGCTTTGTTTTTGCTCCTGTGTGAGGTGGGCGTGATGCTCTCTGTCGCCAGGTATACGGAGGACAGGGAGGATATTCCGATCCCGGAGCCTGAAGAGGATGAAGAGGACCCCTACGGGGATCTGATCCGAAGAGAAAGGGAAACGGACTGATTAAATAAAACGAAAGGAGCGGACCGCTGTTTTGCGGCACAGTTCATGAAGATCGTTGTAGCAGCCGGCGGCACCGCCGGACATATCAATCCTGCGCTTGCATTCATCGAGAAGGTGAAGTCGGAAAGACCGGACACCGAAGTGATCTATGTGGGCAGGGAAGACGGAATGGAATATCGGCTGGTCACCAATGCCGGTATCCGTTTTTTTGCGATCGATATACATGGGTTCAAGAGGAGTCTGTCCCTCTCCAATATCGGGTACAACCTCAGGACACTCTACTGCCTCGCTGTATCCTCGATACGGTGCAGGTCTCTTCTGAAAAAAGAAAAGCCCGATCTGGTGATTGGGTTTGGTGGCTATGTTTCCGGACCTGTTGTCCGTGAAGCTGCGAATCTGGGCATCGCTACGGCGATCCATGAACAGAATTCCTTCCCCGGCGTCACATCCAGACTGCTGAGCAAAAAGGCGGATCGCATCTTCGCAGCGAATGCGGACGCTGCCGAAAAACTGGGATTTCCGGAAAAGACCACTGTCGTCGGCAATCCCGTTTCTGCCTCTGTGGGGAGCATCTCCCGGGAGGAAGCAAGGGGAAGGCTGGGCATCAGTGCGGACAAGGTGTGTATCCTCTCCTTCGGAGGATCACTGGGTTCGTCCACCCTCAATCAGGTGGCGGCCAATGTTTTCGCCAAAGCGAAGGGAGACGATTCCCTGTACTTTATCCACGCCACGGGGGAGATCGACACCAACGGATTCTATGAAGCGCTTGAGAGATTTCACTTGAGCACTTCCGATTTTTCATGTAGAGTTAGTCAGTACATCGATGATATGCCGGATTGTCTCGCGGCAGCGGATCTTGTGATCTGCAGAAGCGGTGCGATCACCATCAGTGAACTGGCTGCCGCCGGAAGGGCATCTTATCTGATCCCGTCCCCGTATGTCGCGGAGAACCACCAGTACTACAACGCGCTTACCCTGGGCAACCTGGGAGCCGCTGTCGTGGAGGAGGAGAAAGGGATGGATTATGCCCGTACGGCGGAACGCATCCTTGAACTTGCTCATGACAGGGACAGCCTGCATCGGATGGGTGAACTAGCGAAGACCATTGCCGTGAAGGATTCCGCCGGACAGATGTACAGGGAGATCCTGGATTTGGTAGATTGATGGCGAATCAAGAGATACGGGAAAAACGAAAGAAAAAGGGGAGAATTGCAGTTCAGTTCCTGCTGCGCAGGATCGCTGCAGTCCTTGTTTTTCTGTTGATCATTGCGGCCATCGTTGTCACGTTCACCCTGTTTTTCCACATCAAGACCATAGATGTGAAGGGAACGCTGGAGATCTACACCAAGCAGGAGATTACCGAGGCATCCGGGATACGGATCAACGGAAGCATGTTCGGATTCACCGCAAGAGGCGCAGAGAAAAGGATCGAAGGGACACTTCCTTATGTGGCAAAGGTCACGGTGAAGAGAACACTTCCTTCTACGGTCACGATACAGGTCGTGGAGGCGGACAACGCCCTTGTGGTACCCTATCAGCGCAACGGCTATCTGATCCTCTCGAGGGAACTGGACATCATCCGGACCACCGAGGGATATACCGGGAAGGCGCTGGAGATTTACGGAGTCACCCCTGTCGAGACATCGGTCGGGAAAGTGCTGGAAGATGAGGAAATGATCCATGTGGAGAACCTGCAGCTGCTGCTCGACATGATGGAGAAATATCACGTTCTTTCCGGCGCGAGCGCGGTAAATGTTTCGGATCGGCTGAACCTGGAGATCGTATACGACGGCAGGATCTACGCACTTCTGGGTACCTCCAGCAATCTTGAAAGAAAGATCCGGATGCTGGAGGAGATGGTCACCAATCAGCTTGAGCCCACCGACCGCGGGAAACTGGATCTGTCAGTGGCAGGGAAGGCCACATTCGCTCCTATGTCTGAAGATGATTTCAGACAAATTGAGAAAAAAGTTTGTACAATAGGATGATACACCTGTTTGAAAAGACAGGTGTATTATGTTATATTCTAATGTGAGTAAGTAAATCATCTCAATCCATGTAAAGGAAGTACCGGATATGCCTATGAATTTTATTCTTGACGATGAGATTCAATATGAAATCAATATCAAAGTAATTGGCGTCGGCGGCGGTGGTGGCAACGCAATCAACCGTATGGCCGATTCCGGCATTCAGGGCGTTGAACTGATCGCTATGAATACCGACAGCCAGATCTTGAAATACAGCCGGGCTACATATAAACTCCAGCTTGGCGATAAACTGACACGCGGACTCGGCGCCGGCGGAGATCCCGAGAAGGGACGCCGCGCAGCTGAGGAGAGCAAAGAGGAGATCGCTGCAGCGCTCAAAGGCGCGAACATGGTCTTCGTCACGGCAGGTATGGGCGGCGGCACCGGAACCGGCGCGGCTCCGATCGTTGCCGAGGTCGCAAAGGAGCAGGGCATCCTGACCGTCGCGATCGTTACGAAGCCCTTCTCCTTTGAAGGACGCAGAAAGATGCGCGTGGCGGAACAGGGCATCGCTGAGCTTCGCAAGCATGTTGACTCCATCATCGTCATCCCGAATGACAGGCTGAAACTGCTTGAGACCGATGAGCCCATCACCCTGAAGAACGCTTTCGACATGGCGGACAACATCCTCCGTCAGGGCGTACAGTGCATCTCCGATGTCATCAACGTACCCGGTATCATCAACCTGGACTTCGCAGACGTGGAATCCGTCATGCGCAATATGGGATACGCTCACATGGGCGTAGGCCGCGGACAGGGCAAGGACAAGGCGCGCGTTGCAGCGACTTCCGCTATCGACAGCCCGCTGCTTGAGACCAAGATCGACGGAGCCAAGGGCATCATCCTCAACATCATCGCTTCCGCGGATATCGACCTGAATGACGTGGAACTTGCCGCGAACATGTTTAAGGAAGCAGCCGACTCCGAGGCGAACATCATTTGGGGTGTTGCGTTCAGCGATACCATGGAAGATGAGATGAGCATCACGGCCATCGCGACCGGATTCGATGAAATGGTGACCTCAGCAAGTCCCGCTCCCGTAAATGTTCCGGATCCGGTAAAAGAGGCTCCTGCAGCGGAGACTCAGCCCGCTTCCCAGCCGGCACCGCAGCCTGCTCCTCAGCCCGCTCCTCAGCCGGAGGCTCCGAAGCAGGACACATCCACATGGAGCATTGAGGATTTCGATGACTTCATTAAGATTCTCCAGAACAAGAATTCCCCCAGAAACGATCAGGACTGATCGGATCTCAAAAATAAAATTAATTATCGGCTGCTCAGAGCAGCTTTGACCGGAGGTTGGTTTTATGGCGCATGGTGGTAATGACGGTACAGTGATGTACCACACCGGACTAAGCAAGGCGGACCTTGAAGGAGCAAGGTTTGCTATCATGCCGGGGGATCCGTTCCGGGTTCCCAAGATCGCGGCTCATCTCGAGAACGCGAAAGAGCTTGCCTTTAACAGAGAGTACCATTCTTTCCTTGGTGAACTGGATGGTGAAAAAGTACTGGTATGCAGCCACGGTATCGGTGGTCCTTCTACGGCGATCGCCATTGAAGAGCTGCATCAGATCGGTATCGAGTATTTTATCCGCATCGGCACCAGCGGCGGGATGCAGATCCCTGTTCTCGCCGGTGACGTAGTCGTCATCAACGCGGCGATCCGTGCGGAAGGAACCAGCAGGGAATACCTGCCTATCGAGTTCCCGGCAGTATCCGATCTGGACTGCACGATCGCTCTCCGCGACGCTGCAAAACAGCTGGCGGACGGTCATTATCACGTGGGCGTTGCCCAGTGTAAGGATTCCTATTTCGGACAGCACGATCCCGAAAGGATGCCTGTTTCCTATGAACTGCTGAACAAGTGGCAGGCATGGGTGAGAGGCGGAGCTCTTGTTTCCGAGATGGAGACAGCGGCACTGTTTACCGTTTCCCAGACCCTCGGCGCAAAAGCCGGCGCGGTAATGCTTTGTGTGTGGAACCAGGAGAGGGAGGCTGCAGGTCTTCCTCAGGATTCGGATCATGACACCGAACTGGCGATCAAGGTCGCGGTCCAGGGCGTCAGAAATCTGATCAAGGCGGGAAAATAAACCTACGATATGGCATCAGATAACAGAAAAAACGATATACCAGCAGACAGCCCGGTTATGCGGAGTGCCATGTTGAACGTGACGGCGGATGGAAAGAATTCCTTCCGCACGTCCGTTTTTGGGTTCAACAAAGAGGCGGTCATGAGTTACATAGACCGCCTGTATTCTGAATACGCCGCGGAAGAGAGAAGACTTAACGAGTCCCTCGAGAGGCTTCAGCGTGTCAACGCTGTCCTCCAGGAGCGGTCTGATACCTTGGACGCTCAGATCAACGAGATGCGCGATAAAGTTGTCTCGGAGATCGCCTATGTGCAGGACTTCCACGAGATTGAGGACTCCTACAAGGAGAAGATCGAAGGCCTGAGCAAGGAAGTGGACGCTCTTGCGGAGAAGTACAGCAATGAGGTCTCGGAGAAGAACGATCTGCATGAAAAGTTGAAGGAAGCTCTTGCCGAGTCTGAGAACGCACGCACTGAGTTTACCGTCAGCCGTGATGAACTGCAGGATACCGTGGCGGAGAAAGAGGAGGAGATCAGAAAGCTCCTCGCTTCTGCCGAGCGTAGCCAGCAGGAAATCGAACGTCTCAAGCAGGAGAACGCGGATCTTTCCCAGGGAGAATTCTCCCGTTTTGAGGAGCGTATCCAGTCTCTGACCCGTGAAAAGGAAGAGCAGAAGGACCGGATCGACGACCTCGCATCCCAGGTCTCTTCCCTTGAGGGAGAGATGATCGTGGAACGCACGAGATATGAACAGCGTGTCGAGGACAGCGCGAATCAGATCGAAGCCCTGAAGAACGAGATCGCTTCCCAGAAGGAACTTCTCAACGGCGCGGATTACTACTCGAAGGAGAAAGAGGAGGAGATCGAGAATCTCCGCAGATCTCTGGATGAGAGCAATGCCGCCGCTTCGCTCATGAAAGAAAAACAGGCAGAGTATGAGCAAAGAATCTCTTTGCTGCAGTCTGTCCTGGATAAGAGAAAAGAAGAATACGAGTCTCAGATCGCCTCCCTCAAAGGGGAGATCCCCAGGCAGACGGAGGAACTCCGTCAGGACTTGGAAAGGATCTCCAGGGAGAGCCAGGAGAAGATCGAGGAGACCGAGAACAGCAGCCTGAACCGCATCCGCGAACTGGAGCAGGAAAAGCAGGACGCGATCCTGCAGATCCGGCAGGAGGGCGAAAGAAGACTGGCGGATCTCGAGCGGCAGAAACAGGAAGAACTGGACAGCATCCGGAGAGAAGCGGAAGAGAAACTGGTTCAGCAGAGCGCCAGACTGGAAGACCTCGAAAAGCAGAAACAGGAAGAACTGGACAGCATCCGGAGAGAAGCAGAAGAGAAACTGGTTCAGCAGAGCGCCAGACTGGAAGACCTCGAACAGCAGAACCGTGAGGAACTCGAGCGTGCGAAAAAGGAAGCGGACGAACGGCTCGAAGAGGAGCGCGCAAGGCAGAGTTCCAGCGTACAGGAGATATCCCAGCAGTATGAGGCGCGTATAAGCGCTGTCAGTTCACAGTTGGAGGAAGCCAGGAACCAGATCGAGAAGGAGAGGGAGGAGAAGCGTCAGGAGATTGCTCGCCTTTCTTCCGAGCATGAGGAGAAGGTAGCTTCCTTCGAGCAGGAGATTGCACGGCTCAAGGAACAGTATTCCGATGAGACCGAGCATTACCGTACGCAGCTCCAGGAAATGGAGACTCTGCGGGCGAATTATTCCGCGGCATCTTCCGATCTGTCTACACTGAAGGAAGAATACGAGAATGAACTTACCGGGCGGGATCGTGTACTGGAACAGATCCGTCAGAATTCCGCTTCCGCCGCTATGCGGTACGAGGCAAGCATCTCGGAACTTGAACGAAAGTATAACGAAGAGATCTCACTGTATGAGCACAGCATTCAGGAACTGCAGGCATACAAGGATGAGATCAGGAAATATGAGGACGCTCTGACCCTGCTGGAGAGCCAGCAGCGGGAGGAGAAAGAGGCTCATGAGAAGGAGATCGCTTCCCTCAGGCAGCAGCATGAGGAGGAGGTAGGACAGTTTCAGAAGGACATCGATCTGCTCAGACAGCAGGTGGATGAGGCGTCGGAAGAGTCCGCTGCCAGGATCAGAGAGACCGAGATCAAGCATCAGCAGGTGCTCAGCAGATATGTCTCCGAAGTGGAGGACCTCCGCGCGGAGATTGAGGCTGAGAAGAGTCAGCATGCGGAGAATGTCAAGGTCCTCACTTCTCAGCACAATGAAGAGATGGCACAGGTCCAGAATGACCTGGAAGAACTGAAAAAACGCAACGAGGAAGAGCGTCTTGCCTCAGAGGAGAATCTCAACCAGATACGCCATCAGTACAACGCCGAAGTATCCCAGTATCAGAGGCAGCTTGCAGATCTCCAGAAGACTTACGAGCTCAACCGGGAGAAACAGGACTCCAGCATCACACAGATGCAGGAGGAGTACGCGGCGAAGATCGTCGCGTTTGAAAACAATGTTTCCGAACTGGAGCGGAAGTACCAGTCTGAGAAGGATCTCAGGGCACTGAGCATCACCAAGCTTCAGGAATACCGGGAAGAGATCGAGAAATATGAGAACCGCATCACTGAACTGGAGAGCAATCTCGACTCTGAACGCGGACAGAGCAATGTGAACCGCGATGAGCTGATGCGCTACCAGAAGGAGATCGAGGGATATCGGTCCAGCATCGCGGAGATGCAGGCGAAATACGACAGTGAGATCTCCCGCAGGGATGCGGAATTGGTGAATATCCTTAACCAGTACCGCGACCGCAAGCGGACCTTCGAGGAGACAGTCTCCAATCTGGAACAGCAGTACAACGAGGAGAAGCGGCTCCGTCAGGAGAGCGAGCAGGCCTGGGAAGAGAAGTTCAACGCGGAACAGGCGCGCTCCGCTTCACTGATCGAGGAGACGAAACAGTCTCTCGCTCAGCGCGAAGAGTCCAGCGAGTCGGATAAGCGGGATCTTCAGAAGAGACTGCAGAGGCAGTACGAGCAGTACAAGGCAAGCATCTCGAAACTGGAGAAAGAGCATCAGGACGAGCTGGGCGGTTACGATGCGACCATTTCCGACCTGAGGAAGCAGCTTGAGGAACAGAATCAGGGATTTGCCCAGCAGATCGGCCAGATTCGCGAGTATGTGAAGAACCTGCACCAGAAGAACGTTCAGCTGCAGGCTGAAGTCGAAGAGAAGGGACAGATCATCCAGAGCGTCGTCAAGCGCTACAATGATGCTGTGGCAGAGCTCCGTAAGCGGGACGCTGTCATGAATCAGGCGAAGCAGGAGATTAGCAACGTCCGGCATAAGGTGTTGGAGTATGAACTCCGCATCAATACCCTGAACGGGGAAGTGGTGAGAAGGGATATCTCCCTTTCCCAGAGAGACAACGAGATCATTGCCTTGCGGCAGTATGTCAGCGAGCTTGAGAGCCGCCTGGGATATGTTCCGAGGGGTGAGAAGAGCAATACGGGCACCGTTGAGATCGCCTACCGCAAAGAAGACGAAAAACAGGGATAACAAAATAAAACGGACAATCGCGAGTGGTGTGCTTCCCGTCAAGCAGACAGTAAAATAACATAAGATTTTGTTCTCGCAAGAGCATCCGGCATGGATGCTCTTGTTTCGTTATGCAGCTGTTTTCAGA
>Ga0256404_1010350_pt1 | contig 12921 bp, 9 predicted proteins | sample RumenRJG_01DNA_FD_185990 | JGI IMG/M metagenome (GOLD analysis project Ga0256404, IMG submission 185990) | Bovine rumen microbial communities from Lethbridge, Alberta, Canada - RJG_01 | ecosystem: Host-associated > Mammals > Digestive system > Stomach > Rumen | place: Canada: Alberta | collected...
GATAAACGTGCCGGCCTTCAGATCATGATCCAGAAGACTCTGCGTCGTGGACTTCAGAAAATCGACGGCGAAATACACGCCCTCGGTCTCCGCAAAGCCTTCTACCGCGAGCGGTCTTGCCTTCTTCGCGCCGCAGCATAAGATCACAGCGTCATAGTCCCGGGTAAGTTCGGCGGCCATCTTCTGGTCCACGTTCACGCCGGTCCGGAAGACAACGCCCTCATCCTCCATCAGTTTCCTGCGGCGGTCGACAACTTTCTTGTCAAGTTTCATATTCGGGATCCCGTACATCAGAAGGCCGCCGATCCGGTCCTCCCGCTCGAAGACCGTGACAGAATGCCCACGGCGGTTCAGCCTGTCCGCCACAGCAAGTCCGGAAGGTCCGCTGCCGACCACAGCCACGCGTTTTCCGCTGCGAACAGCAGGCGGGCATGGCTTGACATAACCTTTTGCGAATCCGGTTTCGATCAGAAACAGCTCATTATTGTGGATCGTCACCGGCTCGCCGTCCATTCCGTTGATGCAGGCCTTCTCACAGAGAGCCGGGCAGACGCGCCCCGTGAACTCCGGGAACGAGCTGGTCTTCAGAAGTCTTGAAAGGGCATATCTGAAATGCCCGTGATAGATCTCATCGTTCCATTCCGGAATCAGATTATGAAGCGGACAGCCCGTCACCATCCCGCTCAGTTTCAGGGCAGACTGGCAGAACGGAACGCCGCAGTTCATGCAGCGGGCTGCCTGCTGCCTCCTCTCCCTTATCTCAAGCGGAGTATGAAATTCCTCATACCCCTTCACCCGCTCCTCCGGCGGGATCGTCGTATCTTCGACTCGTTTATATTCAAGGAATCCGGTCGGTTTTCCCATCGCTTGCGCCTCCTTCACGGCCCGGCTGCCGGCTTTCCCGGCGGCACCGGGCCGCCTTCTTTTATCGGTTCAGTTCCTCAAAGGCTTCGAGTTCTGCATTTTCATGAGAAATGCCCTGCTCCTCGAAGCGGCTGATCACGGTCAGCATCCTCTGGTAGTCGTTCGGAACGATTTTCTTGAAGAACGGAAGATACGTGCCGAAATCGGCCAGGATCTCCGCAGCCCGCTTCGACCCGGTCTCGCTCTCATAATCCCTGAGAATCGACAGAAGCTCCTCGATGTCGTACTTCTCGGTCACAGCGTTCATCGTCACCATGTCCTTGTTAAGACGGCGGTACAGACTGTGATCGCTGTCAAAGACATACGCAATACCGCCGCTCATGCCGGCAGCAAAGTTCTTGCCCGTCATACCGAGGATCACCGCGCGCCCGCCCGTCATATACTCAAGGCCATGATCGCCGCAGCCTTCTGCCACAGCCGTTGCGCCTGAATTCCGGACGCAGAACCGCTCGCCGGCCACACCGCAGACATACGCCTTGCCGGATGTCGCACCGTAAAGTGCCACGTTTCCGACGATGATATTTTCCGATGCCTCAAACGGCGAGGACGCTGGAGGGACGACGATCAAATGACCGCCTGAGAGGCCTTTTCCGAACCCGTCGTTCGCATCACCCGTGAGACGCAGCGTGAGACCCTTCGGGATGAAAGCGCCGAATGACTGGCCGCCGCCGCCCTCACAGCGGACAACATAGGTGTCGTCCTGAAGGGATTCACCGAACCGTTCTGTGATCTCGGATCCGAGGATCGTCCCGACGGTCCGGTTCGTGCTGGAGATCTTGATGGAGACCTCCTTCGGTGTGCCGGATGCGAACGCATCACGGAATGCCGGAAGAAGGACGGATTCGTCCACCGTCTTCTCCAGATGGAAGTCGTAGACCTGGGACGGCTCGAAGTGACGCACCGGAGCATGCACGTACTGCGGCGCGAGGATCGAGGAGAGGTTGACCATCTCAGCCCTTTTTGTGATCTGATGATCCTTCACCTTCAGGCAGTCGGAACGGCCGATCATCTCATCCACGGTGCGGAATCCGAGACGCGCCATGATCTCGCGCATCTCCTCGGCGATGAACATCATGAAGTTGATGACATATTCAGGCTTTCCGCGGAAACGCCTCCGAAGCTCCGCGTTCTGTGTCGTGATGCCAACCGGACACGTATCCTTGCTGCAGACACGCATCATCATGCAGCCCATGCAGACAAGCGGCGCCGTCGCAAATGCATATTCCTCCGCGCCGAGGAGCGCGGCAATCACCACATCACGACCGCTCATGAGCTTGCCGTCCGTCTCAAGACGAACCCGTCCGCGCAGACCGTTCTCGATCAAGGCCTGATGAGCCTCCGCGATACCGAGCTCCCACGGAAGACCCGCGTTGTGGATCGAGCTGGCCGGCGCCGCTCCTGTTCCGCCGTCATAGCCGGAGATCAGGATGACCTGAGCGCCCGCCTTGGCGACGCCGCAGGCAATCGTGCCGACGCCCGCCTCCGAGACGAGCTTCACGTTGATCGCCGCCTTCCGGTTCGCGTTCTTCAGGTCGTAGATCAGCTGCGCCAGGTCCTCGATGGAATAGATATCATGGTGAGGCGGCGGCGAAATCAGTGAGACGCCCGGTGTGGAATAACGTGTTTTCGCGACCCACGGATAGACCTTCTTGCCGGGCAGATTTCCGCCCTCGCCGGGCTTCGCGCCCTGAGCCATCTTGATCTGAATCTCCTTCGCACTGTTGAGGTATGCACTCGTCACACCGAAACGGCCGGATGCGACCTGTTTGATCGCACTGTTTTTGATCGTCCCGTAACGGGCCGGATCCTCGCCGCCTTCGCCGGTGTTGGACTTGCCGCCGATCGTATTCATCGCGATCGCAATCGTCTCATGCGCTTCCTTTGAAAGAGAGCCGAAGGACATCGCGCCGGTCTTGAAACGTTTCACGATTTCCGAAGCCGGCTCGACCTCTTCGATCGGAACCGGATCTCCTGCCGGAACGAACTGCATAAGTCCGCGTAACGTGTGCGGCCGGTCATTGTCGATGATCGACGTATATTCCTTGAAGCGCTTGTAGTCGCCGTGCTGTGTCGCCTGCTGGAGCGCGATGATCGTCTGCGGATTGTAGAGATGGTCCTCCTTGTCCGCGCCGCTTCTCAGCTTGTGGAACCCGATGCTGTCGAGCGTCGTGTCGACTCCGAGTCCCAGCGGGTCAAATGCATGGTCGTGGCGGTACGTCACAGCCTCATTGATCTCATCGAGCCCGATACCGCCGACGCGGCTGACCACGCCCGTGAAGTACCGGTCCGTGACTTCCTTCGAAAGGCCGATCGCCTCGAAGATCTTCGCAGACTGATACGACTGCAGCGTACTGATGCCCATCTTCGCCGCGATCTTCACGATGCCGTTTAAGAGTGCCTTGTTGTAGTCATCGATTGCGGTGTGCTCATCCTTGTCGATGAGGCCGAGGCCGATCATCTCAGCGATGCACTCGTGGGCCAGGTACGGATTGATGGCACGCGCGCCGAAACCGAGCAGGCAGGCCATCTGATGGACGTCCCGCGGCTCCGCCGACTCAAGAATCAGAGAGACAGCCGTTCTCTTCTTCGTGCGGACCAGATGCTGCTCAACCGAAGAGACCGCCAGAAGTGACGGGATCGCAACGTGGTTCTCATCGACGCCGCGGTCGCTGAGCACGATGATGTTGTAGCCGTTCGCATACGCGCGGTCCACCGAGATGTTCAGCGCATCAAGTGCCTTTTCAATCGAAGTATGCTTGTAATAGAGGATCGGGATCACCTTAGTGCGAAGTCCCGGCTCACTCAAAGCCTTGATCTTCAGCATGTCGACGCCGGTCAGGATCGGGTTGTTGACCTCGAGCACACGGCAGTTCTCGCCCTTCTCCTCGAGCAAGTTGCCGTCGGAGCCGATGTAGACGGTCGTGTCCGTCACGACTTTCTCACGGAGAGAGTCGATCGGCGGGTTCGTCACCTGCGCAAAGAGCTGCTTGAAGTAGTCAAACAGCGGCTGATGCTTCTCGGAGAGCACGGCCAGCGGCACATCGTGCCCCATCGAAGCGGTCGGCTCGACGCCGTTCATCGCCATCGGAAGGATCGCGTCCTCGACTTCCTCATATGTATAGCCGAAGACCTTGTACATCCGGTCGCGCATGTCCTGCGTGAACTTCGGCACGCTCTTGTTCGGGATCGGAAGGCCTGCCAGATGCATCAGGTTCTGGTCGAGCCACTCACCGTACGGCGCGCGGTTCGCATAATAATCCTTGCACTCGTCGTCGGAGATGATCCGCTTCTTTTTCGTGTCCACGAGAAGGATCCGGCCCGGTGTCAGGCGGGATTTCTTCACGACATGCTTCGGATCGATGTCCAGCACACCGACCTCGGATGCGAGGATCAGCCGGTTGTCATCCGTGATGTAGTAGCGGGACGGGCGGAGTCCGTTGCGGTCAAGCGTCGCCCCGACCAGGTCGCCGTCGGTGAACAGGATCGCGGCCGGACCGTCCCACGGTTCCATCATCGTCGCATAGTAATGGTAGAAGTCCTTCCGCTCCTCGCTCATGAACTGATTGTGCTTCCAAGGCTCCGGAATCAGCATCATAACCGCGAGCGGCAGATCCATGCCGTTCAGATAGAAGAATTCAAGCGTATTGTCGAGCATCGCGGAGTCCGAGGCGTACTTCGGGATCACCGGGAAGACCTTGTCGACATCATTCTCAAGGATCGGTGAGGACATCGTCTCCTCACGGGCACGCATACGGTCGATGTTGCCGCGGATCGTGTTGATCTCTCCGTTGTGCGCGATCATGCGGTACGGATGCGCCCGCTCCCAGCTCGGCGTCGTATTCGTCGAGAAGCGGGAATGAACCATTGCGATCGCCGTCTTATATTCATGGCTCTGCAGGTCCTCGTAGAACGCGCGCAGCTGCTTCACGAGGAACATACCCTTGTAGACAATTGTTCTCGACGAGAAGGAACAGATATACGTATCCTCAGAGCTCTGCTCGAACTCACGGCGGCAGACATAAAGTCTTCTGTCAAATGCAATCCCCTTCTCGCAGTGGTCGGGCATCCCCACGAAGCACTGCATGATCTCCGGCATGCAGTTCCGTGCCATCTCTCCGAGGATTTCCGGATGGACCGGCACTTTTCTCCATCCGAGGAAAGGCAGTCCGTTCTTCTTCGCGATGACCTCGAACATCCTCATGGAGAATGTCCTCTTCAGCTTGTCCGTCGGCAGGAAGAACATGCCGACACCGTATTCACGGGGTCCTCCGAGCGTGATGCCGCAGGACGCAGCCGCATGGACAAAGAAATCATGCGGGATCTGCGTCAGAATTCCGACACCGTCGCCGACCTTGCCGGTCGCATCCTTACCTGCACGGTGCTCCAGCTTCTCCACGATGGAAAGCGCGTCATCGAGCGTCCGGTAATCCGCACGGCCGTCGATGTTGACGACCGTACCAATGCCGCAGGCGTCGTGCTCCGCTCTCGCATCGTAAAGGCCTTGAACCGTTGTATTCATAGGCGTTCCTCCTTTAAGCCATTCGCGAACCATACTGTCCGCATCCATCGGAAGACGGCGCCGACGCTGGTTCATCTGTCATTGTGCGCGTAAGCTACGAGCCACGCACTCCGTAAAAATGATGGCCTCTTTTGTGCAAGCACAGACGTCCCTCATTTTTACGGAGTATGCGGCGTGAGCCGCGATGAGTGCCAGCCATGGCTGGCACGAATGCGCGCAGCTCGCAGTATATGCGCAGTGAAGGCGGCAAAAGGGTACGCAAAAAAACGCGCAGCCCCCTCGCCGCCTTCTCCCCGCCGGATCCTCCCGGCGGCTCAATTTTCTGTTTCCGATAATTATGTAGACTGCACAAGGCGTCTGTCAAGTGCATTTTTCCATGCAATTCTCATTCCGACCAGCCGGTCCGCCTGCGAACGCTTCCCGATGCGGAAAATGCACTTCCCGTTTTTCTCCCGTCAGGCCTTCACTTTCCCGTCCGGCGCATTGTTCCGATACAAGATGAGGAGTCCCTTTAAGAGCAGGTCCGGGTCATAGGTCACCGGCCTCCGTATCCAGGGCAGGACGAGTCTCCCAAGTCCCCCGGTCACGACAAGACGAAGATCCGGCTCGTGAAGCTCCTCCGCAGCGCGCTCCACCGCTCCGTCCAGCATAATCCCGCACGCCGCTGCCGATCCGCTTCGCATACATGCGATCGTGTCCTCTCCGAGCAGCACGTCCGTCCCCTCCGCTTCAAGCTGTGGAAGCTGTGCGGTCCGCTCCGCCAGCGCGTCGAGACCGAGCTGCACACCGGCGGCGATCATCCCGCCGACGAAGCGTCTCTTCCGGTCGACAACAGAGACCGTCGTCGCCGTTCCCAGGTCGCAGACCATGATCGGGGATCCGTAGAAGGCCATCGCGGCCGCCATGTCGACGATCCGGTCCGTCCCAAGAAGAGACACGTCGTACCGTCCCGTCGAAAAGCCGGCATCAAGAGAGGCCTGAGCCCTGAGCGGCACGTGCCCGGTCCCTCGCGCGAGCGCCTCTGTGAGCATTCCATCGAGCTCCGGCACAACGGATGAGAAGACAGATCCCGCGCCTTTAAGATGGTCCGGATCAAGACCTTTGCGGGCCATCGCCTCGGTCATCTCCCGCAGCATCGACTGCGCCGTCCACTTCCGCTGCGTCGGCATCCGGACGGACGTCACGAGTCGGTCCCCGTCAAAGAATCCGGCTACAATATTCGAATTGCCGATGTCCGCTGCCAGCACGTTCATCCCATTGCCTCTCTTTTCATCCATTTCACCGGCTGATCCTGAGTGCACGGGAGAGTCCCATCCCCACGCTGCCTGCGAGCAGACAGCCGACAACAGCTTCAATCACGCCCTGCACCCCGACCAGCGCGACGATGAAACTGATCGGATTCACAGCACCAAGTCCGGCCGCAAGGTTCTGAATGTAATCAGCGTGATAGAAGAATAAAACGAGCGATCCCATGAAGAAAAGCGTGTTGAGAAGCGGCGCCGCAAGGGCCGTCAGATAGAAACGGACCGGGCGCGCCGCCTGGACTTTGGAGAGTCCCTGGAAAAAAAAGCCGTCCAGAATTCCCATCAGCACACGGGCGACGACCGCCGTCACGAAGACGCCGAACGGGTTCACCGTAAAGAGCGTCGTCAGAAGACCACTCGTCCCGTTCACCGCGTTGATAAAACTCGTGATGCCGAATACCGCGCCGCAGATCGCCGATGCCTGCCACCCGACCGTCATCGCGGCGATCGCAACCGGAACTGTCACGATCGACGCGCTTAAGAAAGGCGTACGGATCGTGCCAAGCGGCGTCGTCCCCATCACGAGCGTGACGGCGACGAGAAGCGCAGTCTGAACCATCGTGATCGTCTTTGACCTTACATTTGCGTGATTGACTCTTGGAATTGTCTGTGTGCCAGAATCTGTCATCATGGACTCCTTTCTTCTGGTGAAATCAGATGCATTTTCAGCGCAGAAGTCGCGGAGCCACACCGAATGCGTCCGTATATCCGCCGCGTGCTCTCTGTCCCGATCGGTGTCCGCCGGATCACCGTCGCCTGAGCGCGCCGCCTTGAAGAAGTACGGGCGTGATAGTAGAATAAGGATGTGATTTCGTAAGAAATGCTTCTGCTGCTGTTCCGGACAATCCGGATATAGCGCAGGCTCATTATGACGCAGCCGGTGACGATTTGCAACCGTCATGAAAGAGCGTTTTATAAAAAATGCATTTCCTGAAGGCCGGCAGCCCGGAGGGTGCTTCCCGGCCGCGATTCAAAAGGAAAGATTCGGCAGAACACAATCAGAACATTTGGGAGAATTCTATGCTGAAAGGGAAACACGTGCTTCTCGGCGTGACCGGCGGCATCGCCGCGTACAAAGCCTGCGAACTTGCCTCCGCGCTTGTCAGACAGCACGCCGACGTGAACGTCATCATGACGGCAAACGCGACACAGTTCGTGCAGCCGCTGACATTCGACGCACTGACGCACAACCGGACTGTGACGGACACATTCGACCGCCAGCACGCCTGGGAAATCGAGCACATCTCGCTTGCGGAGAAGGCGGACGTGGTCATCATCGCGCCGGCGACAGCCAACGTGATCGCAAAATTTGCGAACGGTCTCGCGGATGACATGCTGACGACAACCGTCCTCGCGTCGAAGGCGCCGAAACTCATCGCGCCGGCGATGAACACAAATATGTACGAAAACCCGGTGACGCAGCACAATCTCGACCTTCTCCGCACGTACGGCTGGGAGATCATCGGCCCAGCAAGCGGCCGCCTCGCCTGCGGCGCGGTCGGGTCCGGAAAGCTTGTCGATCCGTCCGTTCTCCTCGAGGCAGTGGACCATGCGGTCTCGCACGAAAAGGACATGGTGGGACTCCGCGTCCTCGTAACGGCAGGACCCACGCAGGAGGCCATCGACCCGGTCCGCTTCCTCACGAATCACTCGAGTGGCCGGATGGGCTATGCGATTGCGAAAGCGGCCGCCGCGCGCGGCGCCGAGGTGACGCTCGTGTCCGGCCCGGTGCATCTTCCGAAACCCGGTTATGTCCGGACTTATGATATCGTCTCCGCTGAAGACATGTTCTGCGCAGTCCGCGATCTTGCGCCTGACATGGATTTCGTCATAAAGGCCGCAGCCGTCGCGGATTTCCGCCCGGCGCGCGTCTCCGGCGACAAGATCAAGAAAACATCCGGCGACACGCACCCATCTCTTCCACTCGAGGAGACGACCGATATCCTCGCCTGGCTCGGCAGCCACCGCCGCCCCGGCCAGGTGCTCTGCGGCTTCTCGATGGAGACGCGCGACATGATCGAAAATTCGCGTAAAAAGCTCGCGAAGAAGCATGTCGATCTGATCGCCGCCAACAATCTGAAGGAAGAAGGCGCCGGCTTTGAAGTCGGCACGAACGTACTCACGCTGATCAGTGCAGAGGACGAACGGGCGCTTCCGCTCATGAGCAAATACGACGCCGCACAGGCGCTTCTCGACGAGCTGCTCGCGATCCGGCGTAAAAAAGGACCGAATCCGGAAAGGAAGGATAAAGATGCATCTTGAAATGCCTGTCAGTGTATGGGATGAAGATCAATGTGTGAAAATGCATGCCGCAGACCTTGCGCGCCTCGGCACAAAGGCCCTTCTCGTCACCGGCCGCCACTCTGCAAAGGCGTGCGGGGCACTGGACGATGTCACAGATGCGCTCAGTCAGCACCGGATCGCCTGGACACTCTTCAATGAAATCGAGGAAAACCCGTCCGTCGAGACCATTCTTAGCGCGCGGGAAAAGGGACTTGCCGACGGCGCCGACTTCGTCATCGGAATCGGCGGCGGCTCCGCGATGGACGCCGCGAAGGCGATCGCGCTCCTCATGCGCCACCCGGAAGAAGACGGCGCAGCCCTCTACGATTCGGAAAGCCCGTCCGACGCGCTTCCGGTCGCGGCTGTCCCGACGACCTGCGGGACCGGTTCAGAAGTGACGCCGGTCGCCGTGCTCACGCGCCATGACAAAGAGACGAAGCAGTCGATCTCCCACCGTATCTTCCCGGCTCTTGCTCTGATCGACGGCCGGTACCTGGAATCGGCTCCACTCTCTCTTATAAGAAATACAGCCGTCGACGCGATCGCGCATCTCTTCGAGAGCGCGGTCAACGCAAAATCAACGCCGCTCAGCCGGATGTTCGTGGACGCGGGCCTTCGTGAGTGGGCCAATAACCGCGCGTTCCTTGAGAGCGGCGACCATGAACTGGCTTCCTGGTCCGGACTTATGAGAGCTTCCGCGATGGCCGGCATGGCGATTGCCCAGACCGGTACGTCCCTTCCGCACGGATTTTCCTACCCAATCACGTACCGGATCCACATGGCCCACGGCCGCGCATGCGGCTATTTCGAGGCAGGGTACCTTCGTGAAGCATCCGCAGGTCTCCGGGACGAACTGCTCACTCTCGCCGGGTTCAGGTCGCTCGACGACTGGCAGAGCTTCTATCGCACCGTCTGCGGCCCGGACCCGCTTCCGGATGAAGAGCTTGAGCACGCCGTCGACGTACTCGCCGGAAATCCCGCAAAGCTGGCCGCTGCCCCCTTTGCCGTTGACCGTGAGACGCTTCATCGGATTGCATTTTTCGGGAGGAAATAATGAACATCGTCCTCTACGAACCGGAAATTCCCTACAATACCGGCAACATCGGCCGCACGTGCGTGGCAGCAGGCGCTGCGCTTCATCTGATCCGCCCGCTCGGCTTCCTCTTAAGCCAGAAGGAAATCCAGCGGGCAGGACTTGACTACTGGCCGAAGCTCGACCTGCATGTCTACGACTGCTATGACGATTTTCTCCGCATAAACGCCGGCGCGAAAATCTGGATGGCGACGACGAAGGCACACCAGCTCTACACGGACGTCCATTACGGGCCGGACGATTTCCTGATGTTCGGTCCAGAGAGCCGCGGCATCCCGGAAGAGATCCTCGTCGACCACGAGAACGACTGCATCCGGATTCCGATGTACGGCGACACGCGCTCGCTGAATTTGTGCAATTCAGCCGCGATCGTGCTCTACGAAGCCCTTCGTCAGAATGGATTCCAGGGTCTTACGCTGAACGGCGCGCTGCACCATCTGCACTGGAAGGACAAATCGTGACATCGCCGGAGGAATATAAAAAGCTCACGACTCCTTGACCCGCTTCCCGGTCATATGCTCAGGCGTAAGTTCGAGGCAGAGCACGTGCGGGCCTGACTTCTCGATTTCATGCTCAATCTCTGCCTCGTCGTCCGTGAATTTCAGGAGGAGATTCCGGCAGATCACCATCGCCTTGTCGTAATCCTCCACTTCGCGGATCCTTCCGAATACAATCACGCTTTGAAAATGCAGCGGCCAGTCCTCACCCTCACGGACTCCCTCATCGATCACGGTGAAGGAGACCTTGTCGCAGGACCGGACCGCGTCGATCTTATGCCCTTCCTTCGCTCCGTGGAAATAAATCTTCCCGTCCTCATCGCAGTACCAGTAGTCGATCGGTATCCCGTACGGATATCCGTCGTCCCCGATCACCGAGAGGACGCCTCTCTTCTCATCTCTCAGAACGTCTTTACACGCCTCGTCGGTCATCTGCTGCTTGAATCTTCTCATCTTGCGGAACATCGTCATCCCTCCTCATCGCATGGTGGGGCGCAAACTCTTCCCGATATGTCTCGTACAGAACCTGCCCGGACCGGTTCTGCCACTTGATTACAGGTCCTGCTCCGTTATTGTACCGGCGGCCCGGCAATTTCTCAACCTGTTCTTGATTCCGCACTCATTTAAGAGGCTTGAAAAAATGACAGGATCTGCCTGCCCGAAATCTTTTCAATCCCCCGGCTATTTTTTTGAAATTCATGAGACCTGAAACGCCCCTCAGGTGTATTTATGGTGAAGGATCCTTTCAGAAAGGAGTTTGCCAGTGACATGAGACAACCTGTGGAAGACCTGGTGAGGATGTATCAGGAGAACCTATTCCGGGCGGCCTTCAGCGTCTGCCGGAACCAGCAGGACGCCGAGGACGTCGTCCAGGAAACATTCATCCGGTACATGCGGTCGGACTGGGATTTTGAGAGCGAGGAGCATATCAAGGCCTGGCTCCTCCGCACCGCCATCAACCAGGCGAAGAACGTAGTGCGTTCGTTCTGGCACCGGAACCGTTCCGGGACGGACGAGTTCCTCGAGCAGACGGCCTTTGCGAAACCCGAGGACAGAGACCTGGTCCAGGCGGTCCTCGCACTGCCCGAGAAATACAGAGTCGTCCTGCACCTCTTCTATTATGAGGACGAATCCGTATCGGACATCGCCTCGCTGCTCAAAATATCAGAAAGTGCTGTCAAGAACCGTCTGCTGCGCGGGCGGAAGATGTTAAAAAATATGCTTAAAGGAGGATGAGACGTCATGACAGAACAGGAAAGATACAAAAGAGCGTTTTCAGCGCTGCATACATCTGACGGTTTTCAGGTGAATTTGAATGAAGAAAAGAAGCCCTCTCACGCCTTCCGGCCTCGCCGCTTCGTGACGGCAGCATGCGTGGCGATGGCTGTCATGGCGGGCGCAACCGCTGCCTACGCGGCCGATGTCGGCGGCATTCAGCGCATCGTTCAGGTCTGGTTTAACGGTGAAATGACCAGTGCGACTCTTAACGTCGACGAATCCGAAGGTTCGTACAAGTTGCAGGATTCAAGCGGAAGTGTCATCCAGGAGGGCGGCGGTGTCGCCTATGATGAGAACGGCAACGAGCGCCCGCTGACCGCCGAGGAGATCCAGGAGAGCATCGAGGACACCGCCAGTGCGGAGATCATCGACGGCCGCATGTACCTGATGTACAGAAACCAGAAGCTCGACATCACGGACAAATTCGACGACAGCGGCTACTGCTACGTCACCGTCAGGAACGGCAGCAATAAGCTGTACTGCACTGTCCGCAAAGACGGCGCGATGGCGTCGAGCTCCGACAAATACATCATGCCGGATGAATTTGATGCGAACTGACATAGAACAGGCATTTTTTCAGAAGACAAGGGCTGTCGCACCATAAAGGATATGGCAGCCCTGTTTCATATAGAAGGCTGTCACGCCGTTCTTAGCGCGACAGCCCCATTATAAATCTTTATTTGTCGGTCGATTCTGTTCACATACTCCCGATGACCTGCAGGATGTAGAACTTCAGGTAATAGGACTCTTCCGCCGTCCAGAGGACCGGATGATCCGGTGACTGGGCCCGCTCCTCAACCTGACGGATCCGTACATGAGCCTCCCGGGCCGCCTCGCGGAGCATCTTCTCAAAAAGCTCCCGCGTCATAAAATGCGAGCAGGAGCAGGTCGCGAGAAAGCCGCCGTGACGGACGAGTCTCATGCCGTCCCGGTTGATCGCGGTGTAGCCGCGCGTCGCATTGCGGACGTTCGCCTTTGATTTCGCGAAGGCGGGCGGATCCAGGATCACCAGATCATACGTTT
>Ga0256404_1010351_pt1 | contig 12921 bp, 10 predicted proteins | sample RumenRJG_01DNA_FD_185990 | JGI IMG/M metagenome (GOLD analysis project Ga0256404, IMG submission 185990) | Bovine rumen microbial communities from Lethbridge, Alberta, Canada - RJG_01 | ecosystem: Host-associated > Mammals > Digestive system > Stomach > Rumen | place: Canada: Alberta | collected...
CGATGCCATCAGGGAATCCATCTCCCACGGCTACGAGTTCGGGTACGTCTACAAGGACGGCGAACGCCTGGGGCTCTATTCTTACCACATCCAGGACGACGGCAGGTTCTACATCAACAAACTGTACCTGGAACCCCGTTTCAGAGGCAAGGGATTGGGTCACGAGGCCCTCCTCAGCATGTTCGACATAGCCCGCGAGAATGGATGTTCAGAAGTCTACCTCAACGTGTACTATCACAATCAGAGGGCCTTCAAAGCCTACATCCGTGCGGGAATGACCGATTACTACCGCTGTCTGCAGATGATCGGCGACGGCGTCATCCGCAACGATTACGTCATGCGCATGGCGCTCTGAACCGTCTTCTCGGATTCCTACTCCGAAAATTTATGACATGTATAACATTTTCGGAATTCACAAACTGTGGGGATCCATCAGGAAATCTATGAGGCCGATGTGTTCAACTCCGTCCTCATCGAATCTGCTGTGTCTTCCGTCCATGGTAATGATGACCTTTCTGAACGAGTCCTTCACTGATAGGTAAGGACGCTTTTCCCTTTGTCTGACCTTATCTTCATCCATCCGGTAGGTGGACTGGATGTAAACCCGGTCGTTTCCCCGATTGGCAACGAAATCCACTTCGCAGCCGATACGCTTGCGCTTGCCGTCCTCCTTCTTTGTCGTGTAGACCGTACCGACATCCACATCATATCCCCTGCAGCGGAGCTCGTTGTAGATGATGTTCTCCATGATGTGGGAGGATTCGTTCTGTCTGAAGTGTTCTCTGGTGTTCTTCAGGCCGACATCGGAGATGTAGTACTTCTTCTCGGCATCGATGTGCTTCCGGCCTTTGATATCGTATCTCCTGGCCTCCTCGAAGAGGTATGCATCGCAAAGATATCCCACGTACTTCTTCACGGTCTTATCGGTGATCTTTACCCTGTTGCGGGTGTGCATGGTATCGGTTATTTTTTTGATGCTGCCAGCCGATCCGATGGAGGAGATCAGAACATCGGTCAGATCCCCTAATTCCCTCACGTTCCGTATATGGTGTCTTTCGACAATATCGGTCAAGTAAACCTTCTCCAGAAGGTTGCTGAGGTAGTCGGTCTTCTGCTTATCGGAGACAAACTGGAACAGCTCGGGCATCCCGCCGTAATCCATGTATTCGTCAATGCAGTCGCGGGGGTCCAGGTTCTTGGCCTGGACGAATTCCCTGAATGAAAGCGGACGCACGCGGATTTCCGTGCTGCGCCCTTTGAATTCCGTGACGATATCCTTCGATAGGAATTTCGAATTGCTGCCCGTCACATAAGTATCCAAATTCCTGCGGTGAAGCAGACTGTTCAGGACCTCGAAGAAGTCCTCGACCAGTTGAATCTCATCGATAAGGACATAGTACATCTCCTCATCCTTGATTTTTGACAGGATATCCTGATAAAGAGCGTTCTTGTCCCTGAGAGCAGAATTCTCGAGAAGATCCAGTTCATATCTGAGTATGTGGTCGGAATCAACCCCTTCGTTCATGAGGTGTTCGGTAAAGAGTTCGAACAGAAGGAACGATTTTCCGCATCTTCTGATTCCGCTCACTACCTTGATCGAACGTGTATGTTTGGATTCGATGAGTGCGGAAAGGTAATCGTCTCTCCGGATGATCATAGTTATTCCGAAGATTTGTAACATGTATAACATTTTCGGAATAGAGGACGGGAGGCCGCATAAAAAAACGCTCCAAACAAGTGATATTTCTTTAAATCGAGTTTGTATAGACTGATTCATGTTCATACCGACCACGGCGGCAGAGGTCTCGGCCAGAGGCTGGGACTCACTCGATGTGATCCTCGTTTCCGGGGACACCTACATCGATTCCGCTTACAACGGAAGCGCTGTGATCGGACACCATCTCATCGCCGAAGGCTTCCGTGTGGGAATCATCTGCCAGCCCGATACCGACTCCGACAGGGATATCCTACGTCTCGGCACCCCCAGACTGTTCTGGTCCGTCAGTTCCGGATGCGTCGATTCCATGGTGGCCAACTACACCCCCACCAACAAGTTCCGCAAGGACGATGATTTCACTCCCGGCGGGCTGAATAACAGACGCCCCGACCGTGCTTGCATAGCATACTCCAACCTCATCCGCCGCTATTCCAAGGGCGTGCCCATCGTCCTCGGCGGGATAGAAGCGAGCCTCAGGCGTATCGTACATTACGATGCCTGGTCGGATTCCCTCCGCAGATCGGTCCTCTTCGACGCCAAAGCAGACATAATCACATACGGCATGGCCGAACTCTCCAATGCGGAACTGGCCCGCGCTCTGAGGGACGGCAAGGACTGGCATGATATCCGCGGAATCTGCTACATATCCAAAGAACCCCGTGAAGGATATGATGTCATACCTTCTTTCGAGGACTGCAGGTACGATTCCAAGCAGTTCATCAAGGCCTTCCGCACATTCTATCATAACTGCGATCCCCTGACCGCCAAGGGCCTCTGCCAGGGCCACGGAGACAGGTTCCTGGTCCAGAACCCTCCCCAGAGGCTGCTTACCTCAGAGGAATTGGACAGGATATACGAATACGATTACGAGGACGCGGTACACCCCTATTACGCCAAAGACGGCATCGTGAAGGCCATGGACACCATCAAGAACTCCATCACCTCCCACCGCGGATGCTATGGGGAATGCTCCTTCTGCGCCATCGCCGTCCATCAGGGCAGAACCGTCGTATCCCGCAGTCCCGATTCCATCGTCAGGGAGGCGAAGAGGATAGCCTCCAAACCGGGTTTCAACGGCTATATCTACGACGTCGGCGGGCCGACCGCCAACATGTACGGCATCGAATGCAAAAAGAAACTGAAGGACGGTGCCTGCAGGGACCGCAGATGCCTCTATCCCCGTCCCTGTCCTTCCCTGAAGATAGACCACTCCGGTCAGATCGGGCTGTTGGACAGGATCAAATCCATACCCGGGGTGAAGAAGGTCTTCGTCACATCCGGTATAAGGCACGATATGGTAATCTTCGACCGGGAGCACGGACAGGATTATGTCGACTGCATTGTGAAGGACCATGTCTCAGGACAGCTCAAACTCGCTCCCGAACATGTGAACCATGAGGTCCTGGCCCTCATGGGCAAGCCCGGACCGAATGTCCTCCTGGATTTCAAGGACATGTTCGACGAATCCAACGAGAGACAGGGAAAGAAACAGTTCCTGACCTATTACTTCATGGCCGCTCACCCCGGATGCGGCAACCGCAGCATGGAGGAACTGGGGCGTTTCGCACACAACGAACTGCGTACCAATCCGGAGCAGATTCAGATTTTCACGCCCACTCCGTCCACTGTTTCGACATTGATGTATTATACCCGCAGAGACCTAAACGATTCACTCAATGTGTGGTCAGAGCATGTTCCGCAGCTGAAGCAGAAGCAGAAGGACCTTGTGAACAGGAGGAAATGAAACGATCGCGAACGATCCACGCCTGAAGGCGATAGCGGCATCTGTTTTCTCATCCCGCGGTTATACGATTATGGAAGCGGGATTCATCTCCACCAAGGAATTCAACTTCAAATGGAAATTCCGGGGGACCTCCATGTGGATCTACGTCTCCGACTATCTGGATGATGCTCCCGACATCGTCCTGGAGCAGTTCCTCAAGGGTGCTTCCACCTACATCTTCGGAGGACGCCACGTCTTCGGCGACGAGTACATGGATTACATGCGTTCCGAGGATTTCATCCTCCGCAAGCGCCCCATATACTTCAAAAGGTCCCGCAGACTGACACGCTCGGACACGGGAAAATATCGCAACCTATACGATTCGGTGCAGAGACTTCTTGATAAGGGGCTTCTCAGGGACAAGGATATCGACAATACGATCTTCTCCTGGACCACGGGCAGCAACCGCACCAAACTCGGATACTGTGCCCAGATGTTCCGCATTGTGGTAATCTCATCCGTATTCGATGACCCGAACGTTCCCGAGGAACTCCTTGATTACGTCGTGTTCCACGAATGTCTGCATCTCCGTCAGGGATACCGTCCCTTCAACCGCCGTCCCCATGATGCGGAATTCCAGCGTCAGGAACGCCTTTATCCCGAACACGAGGAGATGGAACGCAAGCTGAAGACCCTGCACCGCATGGCAAAGAGCTGATTAAACTGTTTGGCTATAACCCTCATGCGGAGGTTAATTTTATGAAAATTCGGAATTATATTCCGAATTTTCATAAATCTTAAGTTTAACAGAAAAAATGTATCCGATTAGAGAAGGAGTTTACGCATTTCCTGTAACATTTATTGAGCTTTTTTTTCGTTTATCCAAGAATCCTGTAATCCGAGGGTGCGAATATCGGATGTGTATTATTTTGTTATATCCAATTAATTAAGTAAAAAACGTTACTAATGTAATAATTAATGAACCACAAACATTTTAATTTTTCAGCGGGGTTACTGAGCTATGAACCCCGCCGATAATGAGAAAGACAAGCTTTTCGTCATGGAGACCGATTCCGGCGAGGTAGAAGTCTCACTCGCGGAGGTAAAGGAACTCGCTTCCAAAGGCGACAGTGCAGGCATGTTCGCACTCGGCATGGCATATGTTTTCGGCCATGCTGTCGAGATGGACAAGGAGAAAGGATACGATCTTCTGGAGAAGTCCGCCGCACAAGGCAATCCCGATGCGAAGATCCTGTTGGTACAGCTCTATTTCGAAGGCGAATACCTGAATCTTGACAAGGATAGAGCTTGGGAGTATATCGGAGCGGCACGCGATGCAGGTCTTCCCGAAGGACATCTGTACACCGGATTGGCCTACATGGACGGGATCGGTGTGGAGCAGGATTATTCCAAGGCCGCCGAGGAATTCCGCACGGCCTCCCAGTCAGGGGATCCTGAGGCCAGGAATTCCCTTGCATACCTTTACATGAACGGTCTCGGCGTGGAGAAGGATGAGACGAAAGCGTTCAAACTGTTCAAGAACGCTGCCAATTCCGGCAACATGAACGCCCAATATCAGACGGGAACCTGCTACGAGACCGGTTCCGGCTGCGCCGTCGACTTCGGAAAAGCGAAGGAGTTCTACGAGATGGCCGCCAGGCAGGGAGATTCGCCCGCTATGGACCGTTTGGGCGTCCTGTACTACCAGGGGGGCCCGGGGCTCAGGAAGGACGAGAAACAGTCCTTTGAGTGGTTCCTGAGGGCCGCTTCGTTCGGTATCGTGGACTCCATGTTCGCGGTCGGATGCTTCTACGCGGAGGGTTTCGGGACTTCCAAGAACCTCAAGGAGGCCAAGAAATGGCTCAAGCTGGCGGCCGACAACGGCCACAAGGAGGCCGTCGAGGCTCTAGCCAGCATAGAAAATCCTTAATCATACCTCCCCGATTCATCCCCCATGAGCGATTCAGAGAAGAGTCCCGAACAGCTTTACAACACCGGCATCGCATACGTCGTAGGCAACGGTGTGGTGCAGGACAGTGCGAAAGGTGCTGCCATGCTCAAGGAAGCGGCGGACATGGATTATCTGCCTGCCGTAAGGGACCTGGGAATCCTCTATCTGAACGGCGACGGTGTGGAGACCGATTATCAGAAGGCCTTCGAACTCATATCCAAGACCGCCGCCAAGATGGACGTCAACTCGATCTACCATCTCGCGCTCATGTACGAATACGGGAAGGGCGTGGAGCAGGACCTCTATCAGGCTCTGAAGATGATGGCCTTCTGCGTTGCGGCCAACTTCAGCGGTGCCGACACCGATGCGGACCGCATCGAGGACAAGATTGACGCCCAGAGGAACGCCAACATCAACGCAAGGCCTATCCTCAATCTCGATATCTCCGATGTCGACATCGAGGCCTGCTGCTGCAAGCCCATGCTCGACGCCGTGAGGAACAAGGACATCTACACCGACGATACCTTCGAGGGACCCAAGCTCTTCGGCGCAGATGAAGAAGGCAATGAGATCGTCCTCGACAAGTGTCCCTTCTGCGGAAAAGTACCCAGGATAGTGCCTCACGACAAGGTCTACTGACCCCTTTTCCCGGCGGTCCTGGATACCGCCGGAAACCATCATTTTTCTTCGATTTATGCGGTTTTCTCTCATTTCTTTATAAAGAAAAATAGTTTTTTAAACATGAACCACATAGGGTTAAACGCAGGGAAACCTGCTGGTGCGAACCATGGATGGGAAAATGGATGTGGAGAGCCAAGTCAGGCTCATGCGTACCGTCATCGGACGCAAGTATATGGAGATCGACGATCTCATTGGGAAATCCTCGGGGGCTTCTCCCGAGGATGCAGAACTTTACGAGGGGCTCATTGAGTTCCTGAAGAACGATATCAAGGGATACAAATCGATCGTGGACGACCTCATCGACGGGAACGTGGATTTTACCGGCGACCTGTACGACATCGCCTCTCTTCCCGAGAGGATGGTCGGTATCTACAACGATTTCTACCTGCCCTCCCTGAGCGAATCCGACCTGGCCGACGAACAGAACGCCATGGCCCTGAAGACCTCCTACGCGAAGGAACTCGTGGTCGGCAAGTACGTCAAGATCGGAAGGGCCGCACTGGACAACCCTCTGGTGCTGAGCATCATCGCCCAGAACGAGGATTTCCTTGCCATCATCGGAAAGATCGTGCTTTCGGAACCCGAACTGATCAATGCTCTGAACGACGAGTGAATCCCATGGCCGGGGGGAGAACGGCCGCACTCGTAACCATTTGTTTACATGATTAATTGTTTTGTAAACAATTAGTTTGTAAATTGATTTCAAATCAATTAAGTTAGAAATTGTTTTTAAATCAATTGATGATACTATTGCATGGAAAACGGAAGGATAATCGGAAGGGATTCGGAACTATCCTATCTGGAGAACCTGTGGAACCAGCGCGGACTTGTCACCTGCTGCATTTGGGGCCGCAAAAGGGTGGGGAAGACATCCCTCCTGAGGGAATTCGGAAAAGGAAAAAGAACCATTTTCCTTCAGGGAATCAGAGGATCCTACTATGAGAATCTCTCCTCGCTCTCACTTGATTTATCCGAATTCCTCGGCAGGGAGGTTCAGCAGGCTTCCGATCTATCGCATCTCATGAAGATGATAGAAGATATCTGCAGAGAGGAACATACCCTTGTGATCTTCGATGAACTTCCGTATCTGATCGAATCGGCACCTCAGGCTTCGTCAGTGATACAGAAATCCCTGGACACGGGGCTTAAAGATCTTGACTGCATGTTCGTGATCTGCGGTTCTTCCATCTCGGTAATGCGCAGTGAGACGGAAAAAGCTGATAAACCGCTGTACGGAAGATTCGAGAACAGAAAACAGATTAAACCGCTTCCGATAGAAACCTGCCAGAGATTCCATCCCGATATGGATTATGAGACCTCGCTGAGGTGGTATTGTACCGTCGGAGGGATACCATACTACCACCTGAATACCAACGGGAAGAGTTATCGGCAGCTGATAGAAGGGAAGTTCTTCGATGCAGACAGTTCATGGAGGGGGGATGCACACAGTATCATCCTTCAGGAATTCAACGGGAACACCCATTACACCGGTGCCGTCAAATGCATCTCCGACGGAGCTGTAAAACAGTCGGAAATCGCGGACAGACTGCATATTGACCGTGCCGCCTGCAAAAGGATTCTGGACGATCTCGAGTTCGTGGGAATGGTCGAGCGCAGGATCCCGATGGGCGGTTCTCCCAAGAAACCCGTTTATTCGATTAAGGATCCGTTCATATCCTTCTCCTTCGGCATTCTGTCTGGCAATCTCAAGAGGATAGAGAGCAGTTCCTCGAAGTCTGCGGTGTACAGACATCTCCAAAATGATATCGACAGTCAGGTCGGCCACATGTTCGAGAAACTCTGCGGGGACTGGCTGGATTCTAATTTTTCTGTCATCGAACGCGGCCAGTGGTGGGGAAGGGTCGATGACACCGATGCGGACATCGATGTTGTGGCCAAAGTCGCCGATGGAAACGGCCTTATCCATACGATATTGGGTGAATGCAAATTCAGCAGAAAGCCCATGGGGCTCGGCGCATACAACACGTTGGTATCTAGAGCAAAAGCGGCTGGCTTCAGCGAGAATGTTACATTCGTGCTGTTCTCCGCATTGGGATTCGAAGAGGAACTGGTTGAGTTTGCAGAAGAAAACGGGGTGATCCTCGTAAGCGGGAGAGTATTAGCTGGATTGGATGAAACACCGTCTTTGTTCACTACTGAATCTCGATAATAATCGTAAAAAACTACCAACAATAATAGTAAAAAATTACTATAATTAATAGTAATTAAATACTAGGATTTCATCGTATTATTATGAAAAACGGATACATGCCCCGTATCGCGGACAGGGTGTTGGAAAGGATGCTCCATACTACTGGTGCGGTACACATTACCGGACCGAAAGGATGTGGAAAAAGCACTACTGGGGCACGTCTATGCCGTACCGAATACCGGTTGCAGGATCCAGAGAATGTATCGCTGAGGCTGCTGGCAGCAACCAAACCTTCTGAACTCTTCAAAACGAACAGGCCCATCCTTCTCGATGAATGGGGTGAGGTCCCTTCTCTCTGGGATGCAGTGAGAAACGAAGTGGATATCAGTGATTCGATGGGAGAATTCATCCTCACGGGATCATCCGTTCCTAAGGAAGATGGATACCGTCATTCCGGAGTAGATAGGATTGCACCTATGCGGATGCGTCCGATGTCACTATTCGAATCAGGAGACTCGAACGGTTCTGTATCCCTCGAGTCACTCTTCGATGGCCATCACGACATTTCAGGGAAATCCAAGCATACGCTGTCCGACATAGCATATCTGACAATCAGAGGCGGTTGGCCGAGAAGTGTGCGGATAGACCGTGAGTATGCTCAGGATGTTGTCATGAACTACTATAATGCCACAATCGGGATTGATGCATACAAGGTAGACGGCAAGAAGAAGAACATAGAGGCGGTGGATCGTCTGATGCGTTCCTACGCCAGGAACGTCTCTACCATGGCATCCATGAAATCGATCATCCAGGATGTGATCTCGAGCGACCGTTTGGTATCCCAGACCACCGTCGAGGAATACATCGATTCGCTCACCAGACTGTTCATCATCGAAGATGTGCCCGCATGGTCGCATAATGTAAGATCGAAGACCGCGATACGGGCCACCCCCAAGAGACATCTGGTGGACCCATCCCTTGCCGCAGCCGCTCTCGGCCTTGACGGCAGGAGACTGATGTCCGATATGAAGACCTTCGGATTCTTCTTCGAATCCCTCTGCGTAAGGGATCTCAGGGTCTACGCGGAACCTCTCGGAGGTAAAGTCAGACACTATCATGATTCCAACGATCTAGAGGTTGATACCATTGTGGAGCTCCGTGACGGCAGATGGGGTGCGATAGAGGTGAAGATGGGGGCAGGAGACATCCCCGAGGGGGAAAACAACCTCCTCAGACTGCGGGACCTCGTGGTAGAAAACGGCGGCAGGGAACCGTCCTTCATGATGGTGTTGATCTCTACCGGATACGTATCCGTGACAGACAACGGTGTTCTTGTAGTGCCGATAGGCTGTCTCGGTCCCTGAATATGCGCGGTTAACGGAAAACGGGACACAATCTAATAACAGAAAAGCAATCGGGTCAAACATGTTCGCTAAAGCCTGTGAGACAGCAATGAAGTTCACCCACCCGCTGGTGGTCTCCACCCGCACCGTGGACGGAAGCCTGAGTTCCAACGTAGCGACATATTTCTTCATCAGCAGGGACGGATGGGCACTCACCGCGGCCCACGTCTTCCAGCAGTACCAGAAGTTCCTCTACGACAAACAGCATATGGAGGAATACAACAAGAGGAAAGGAACCGACAGCCAGAATCAGGCCCAGATGGATCCCAAATGGATCACAAACCACTCCATTTGGTGGGGATTCGACGGCATCAGGGAATCACAGGTCCACCTCTTCATGGATGCTGATATAGCAGCCGTGAAATTGGAGAACGTGCCGGCCAATTTCCTTCAGAACGTTGCCGTCTTCGGAGATGCCGATTCGCTCAAGATAGGTACCAGTTTATGCAGGATCGGTTTCCCCTTCGTCAAACTCGAACCGCAGTTCATCAACAACAACTTCGTCCTCGACCAGAACGTCAGAAACCTGGTGCCCTTCCCCAACGACGGAATCTACACCCGCACTCTGATGCAGAAGATTGGCGACAACATCCTCATCAAACAGATCGAGACCTCTACCCCCGGGATGAGGGGACAGTCGGGAGGACCCGTGTTCGATGTGAACGGTGTGGTGATGGGAATGCAGGTAAGGACCCAGCATCTTCCTTTGGGATTCGCTCCCCATGTGACTGACAACGGACAGGACTTCGTTGAACACCAGTTCCTCAACACCGGCGTTGCTGTGCATGCCAGCGTGATCCAGCAGAAGCTCCTCAGTAAGAACGTCCCCTTCGAGACTGTCAACAAGGGAGCGGATGGTTCCTCATACATCATTAACTGAGCGCGGTGTCGGAATAGTTTGCTCATAGTGTCTTAGATTTTCTCTAATTATTTCGAGAAAATTTATGTGATTACAAATTATCTCGAAAATTTTGGAGATAATTAGACAGGATTATCTGTAAATCCTCGATGATGCCTCAGGGAAAACCGATCTTGTCAAGGTAATCGCCGGCATGAGGCTAGGAAAAACTACCGTCATGCTTCAGCATCGGAGCTGGAGAAATCGATGACGGTGCCGAATCACTGAAAACAATCGAGTCCCTGATTCGTGACGATTCTAATGGCAGGCTCCCGGAATTCTTAGCGAAATTTGCGGGACGATCTCTGCGGCGTATCGGAGGGAAGATGGTGTATATGTTATACCCCTTACTTCCCTGGGTCCGTGATTATCGGCATCATTGAAAAAACACCTTTGTGATTATTTGAAAGGTGTTATTTTTGGTAAAATTCAAAAAATGACCCCTTAGTGAATATCACAAAAAGGTTATTGCTGAGTAAACACGTTCTATATTACTTGAGTTTGACATTTAGCAGACCTAAAACTAGGGGTTTAACGAGAAAAAATAGGTCTTTTACAGGTGGTATTCCTGTTCTCAGTTAGCTGGTTTTCCTGATCGAGAATCCCGATTGAGAGTAGGAATATCTTATACGACGGATAATTGGGAACAGATTGGTGTTGAAAAGGACCAAAAAGGAAGGAATTACCTGTCAATCAGATACTGTTTTTGATGATCTGGCTATGCAGAATAGCTAAGTGGGAACGAGATACAGAATAATGGCAGGATCATATTTTCAAAAATGTTCCATAGGCTATCATGCGAGGAGATGAATTAATGGGGAAATGGGCATTGTTAGGCGTTTTCGGAAACGGTCTGGCCTGTTGTAAGAATGAGCAAAAATCATCAAAATTACTGTTTTCATTTCACTTTCGGTCACTTTCGGTACTTTCGGTGACCTCCCCCTCTTAACTTTAAATACCGTCGTTTCGTAATTATCATCATGAAGACGCTGAAGGTCCGCATCGAACCGAATTCCTCCCAGAGGAAGGTCATCGATCACATGATCGATGCGAACCGTCTCGTCTACAACGGGCTTCTGGTTGCTTGCAAACAGGTTTTCGCGAAGGAGAAGAGACTGCCGAGCGTATTCGATCTGAACAAGGTTGCCACCTGTATGAGGCATAATTCCCCATATGTAGCTGAGGCATATTCGCTGACCCTTGACGAGACCGCCAAGCGTGTTCACAATGCCTTCATGAAGACGCTCGGGACCCATAAGAAAGAATTCGGAGAGTTACTCCTCGAAACCTATGAATTCGTTATGGCCGGAGACCATTTCCCCAGATTCAAGCCGAAAGGTCAGTTCAACTCATTCACCTATCCTACAGCGAGGGATTACTCCGTCGAGTATGTGAAGAAGAACGGGAAGATGAAACGCATGCTCAGGTTAGGGAAAGTATCGGGACTTCTGAGATGTTACAACCAGGATACCATGATCGAAGGAAAACTCAGAACCTGTACTGTCAAGAGAAAGAACCTGGGCAGTCACTTCGAGTATTATGCCTGCATCGTTATCGAAGACGAACCCAAACAATACTCCGAATCGACCAAAGGTCCCGTCGGAGTCGATATCGGCGTATCAAACATCGCCGCACTGTCGGACGGAACCGTGTTCAAGAATGACCGTATCTTTGCGAAGATGAAGAAGAGACTCGCCAAACTGCAGAAGCAGTTGAGCAGGGCGCTGTTCGGTTCCGAGAAGTACAGAAAACTGCAGACAGGCATCAACCACCTCTATGAGAAAATACAGAATCACAGGAAGAACAACACAGAGAACATCTCGGCATACATCGTGAAGAATCACGATGTTATCGCGATGGAGGATCTGTCGGTCAGGGCGCTTCGTAGAATCTCTAAGAATCGCAAAATGACCAACGGGTACAACGACGCATCTTTGGGTACACTCGTAAGAAGGATCAAGGACAAGGCCTCAAGCGCCGGTCGCATAGTGATCCTGGTGGATCCCAAGGATACGTCTCAGCTATGTTCGCAATGCGGAAGCATCGTGAAGAAGGATCTCTGGACAAGGGTGCATTCGTGTCCGTTCTGCGGTTTCACCGCAGACAGGGACGTGAATGCTGCGAAGAACATTCTCCGCAGAGCCCTTGCCAAGATCCGCGGGATGGACCGGCCATCCCGGTCCCCCCAGCTGAGGGACAGAATAGCCAGGCACCCTTCGGTGTACCGGCACAGAGTCTGACAGATACTTCGTAACTGTCGAACTCGGGAGTGCGACGTGCAAAGCAGCAAGGAGGATTGTGAAAAGCAAAGAAACGAGCGAAGTAACCGTGGGATTCGTCCCCCACCGACCCTACCAGGGCATGCGTCCCGAGCAATCGGAAGGTGTGAAGCCCCT
>Ga0256404_1010352_pt1 | contig 12920 bp, 10 predicted proteins | sample RumenRJG_01DNA_FD_185990 | JGI IMG/M metagenome (GOLD analysis project Ga0256404, IMG submission 185990) | Bovine rumen microbial communities from Lethbridge, Alberta, Canada - RJG_01 | ecosystem: Host-associated > Mammals > Digestive system > Stomach > Rumen | place: Canada: Alberta | collected...
CTAAACTTTCCATTAGTGATCTCCTTCTGTATGCGGTAAACCCTTGTTACAACTGCTTTAGTATACTCAGTAGTATACAGGTGAATCCGCGATGCTACAGCTGTGGGGTCACTTCATATTATCTGATTGCTACATTGATTGCCGGTGCCTTGCTAGGACTTTCTTCTGCAGCCGGCGCTGCCATCGCCGAGAACCAGCTGACTCTCTGGGTCAACGGCGACAAGGGCTACAACGGCATCGCCAAGGTCGGTGAAAGGTACACCAAGAAGACCGGCGTCAAGGTAACCGTTGCCCATCCGGATCAGGTTGAGGTCAAGTTCCAGCAGACCGCTGCCACCGGAAACGGTCCGGACATCTTCCTCTGGGCCCATGACCGCTTCGGCGAGTGGGCAAAGGCAGGCCTTCTCTCCCCGATTACTCCCAGCGCTGAGGAGAAGGAGAAGTTCGCAGCCTTTACCTGGGACGCAATGACCATCGGCGGCAAGATCTACGGCTATCCTGTCAGCGTCGAGGCCATCGGCCTTCTCTGCAACAAGAAGCTTGTTCCCGAGGTTCCGGAGAACTGGGAGGACTTCGTAAAGCTCGATGATCAGCTGAAGAAGCAGGGCGCCCGCGCAGTAATCTGGGACTACAACACTCCTTACTTCAGCTACCCGCTTATTTCCGCTAACGGCGGATTCGCGTTCAAGAAGGGCGCTGACGGCTTCTACAACGTCGATGAGACCGGAGTCGGGAACGAGGGCGCGCGTGCCGGCATGAAGTACCTGGTTGACATGATCAAGAATGACCATATCGAGAAGGGTGCGGACTACGGCGTCATGGAGGCAAAGTTCTCCAAGGGACAGGTCGGATGCATAGTGAACGGCCCGTGGGCATGGTCCAACTACGATCTGGCCAAGGTTGACTTCTCGGTGAACCGCCTCCCGAAGCTCAACGGGCAGTGGTCAAGGCCTTTTGTCGGAGTGCTCGGCTTCGTCCTCAACGCCGCATCGCCCAACAAGGATCTCGCCGTCGATTTCCTTGAGAACTAACTCCTTACCGACGAGGGACTCAAGGACATGAATGACGACAAGGCCCTTGGCGCCGCAGCGCTCAAGAGCTTCCAGGCCCAGGTCGGCAAGAACCCGCGTGTCGCAACCACCATCGAGAACGCGCAGAACGGCGATCTGATGCCGTCCGTGCCCGAGATGAGCAGGTTCTGGTCATCCTTCCAGACTGCCCTCAAGAACGCGACCTCAGGGCGCCAGTCCGTTGACGAGGCCCTAGACACCGCGGCAAAGCGCGTAGTCCAGAAGTAAGCCCTGACCTCCGCCACGGCCGAAACACGGCTCCCGCCTGACGGGAGCCTTATCCTGTCCAGGCAGCTGCCTTTCCGGGCAGGGTGCCCGGCCTTGCGCGGCATCATGATGCCTGATGCTTGTTCCGCACTGACCCGTTCCCTGAATTTTTGGCCATAATTTGATCCAGCAAAACGAAAGGGTTTTTTATTTTCCCTAACAGCTGATAATATTCGTGCCGCCTGAAGAAAAGACAGTTACGGCATGATGCCGGTACGCGGAAGCGTCTTCCTACCGGGCGGAAGGCTTCCTGGCGGCTGACCTGGTTCTTTCGGACCGGTTCCGCTGAAGGCAGAGCGTGTCTGCGTATTTTATTGAAATGGATTGCTCATGAAAAAGAAACTGATTGCCTCACTCGCAGCCATTGCTGCACTCGGAACCTCCTTTCTTGCCAGCGCCGCGATCGAGAAGAACCAGCTCACCGTCTGGGTCAACGACGACAAGGGCTACAACGGAATCGCGAAAGTCGGCGAGAGATACACCGCGAAGACCGGCGTCAAGGTAACCGTTGCCCATCCTGCGCAGCCGGAGCTGCAGTTCCAGCAGGCTGCCGCCATCGGCAGCGGCCCTGACATCCTCCTCTGGGGACATGACCGCTACGGCGAGTGGGCAAGCGCCGGCCTGATAGCGCCGATTAACCCGAGCGCCGAGGAAAAGGCGAAGTTCGCTGACTTTGCCTGGGACGCCATGACCTACAGCGGCAAGATCTACGGCTATCCGCTGAGCGTCGAGGCGCTCGGCCTCATCTGCAATAAAAAGCTTGTCCCCGAGGCCCCTGAGAACTGGGAGGACTTCGCGAAGCTCGATGACGCTCTGCAGAAGCAGGGCGCCCACGCCGTATTCTGGGAGTACACGACCCCGTACTTCAGCTACCCGCTGATTTCCGCAAACGGCGGCTACGCCTTCAGGAAGTCACCGGAGGGCTTCTACAACATCAAGGATGTCGGCGTCGCCAACGAGGGCTCCAAGGCCGGAGTGAAGTTCATAGTTGACATGATCAAGAACGGGCACCTCGAGAAGAAGGCCGACAACAATGTCATGGACGCTAACTTCGTGGCAGGCAGGCTCGGCTGCATACTGGAAGGATCCTGGTCATGGTCAGGCTTCGAGAAGGCCGGTATTGACTTCACCGTGAACCGTCTCCCGAAGCTCAACGGCAAGTGGTCAAGGCCGTTTGTCGGAGTACAGGGATTCGTGATCAACTCCTCCTCTCCCAACAGGGAGCTTGCGAAGGACTTTCTCGAGAACTACCTCCTCACCGACGAGGGGCTCAGGGAGGTCAACGATGACAAGGCCCTCGGCGCTGCAGCACTAAAGACCTTCCAGGAGAAGATTGCCGAGAATCCCCGTGTGGCCGCGACCATGGCGAACGCCGAGGTCGGCGATCTGATGCCTTCCGTCCCCGAGATGAGCAGGTTCTGGTACTCGTTCCAGTCAGCGCTCAAGTACTCGGCTAACGGCAGGCAGACCGTCGATGACGCGCTTGAGACAGCGGCAATGCGCATCTCCCAGTAATTCCGTGAACACCCCGTGAGGGCAGTGCGCAGAGAGGGGCTCCGGAAAACCGGAGCCCTTTTCTCTTTCCGGGAAATGCATCCTCATGAACGCTCCCTGCCGCTCTGCTGCAGAGAGAAAACCGTGTGACTTCCGCTGCACGGACTCCTGTCCGGGCACCTTCCGTCCATCCGGCAGCTCAATGGCCGGGTAACTGAAAAACCGGGAAAACAATCCCTTTCCGGCGCTTTTTTTCACCGCTTGCCCGCGTTTCTGATAGTTTTGTCATAATTTTGAAAGAAAAAAAAACGAAAGGATTTTTTATTTGCATGCACTGCTGTTAATATTTCAGTCGCTTGACGCGCATGGAATATCACGGCAGAGAGTCGGTTTGCGGCAACAGCTGCAATCCCCGATTTCCGGTGGTTGACTATGGCTGTACCGGGACAGAAGCAGACCGGTCCCGATGCCGAGTGTTCTTATTTTTTGCGTATTTGTATAAAAGGAATTACTCATGAATAAAAAATTAATCGCTTCCCTGGTAGGCATTGCTACCCTTGGAACCGCTTTTCTTGCCAACGCTGCAATCGAAGAGAACCAGCTGACCGTCTGGGTTAACGGCGATAAGGGCTACAACGGAATTGCCAGGGTTGGTGACAGATACACCAAGAAAACCGGCGTTAAGGTAACTGTTGCTCATCCTGACCAGGTTGAGGTTAAGTTCCAGCAGACCGCTGCTACCGGCAACGGCCCGGATATCTTCCTCTGGGCTCATGACCGTTACGGCGAGTGGGCTAAGGCAGGACTTCTTGCTCCCCTTACCCCCAGCGCTGAGGAGAAGGCCAAGTTCGCAGGCTTTGCATGGGATGCAATGACCATCGGCGGCAAGATCTACGGCTATCCTATGAGCGTAGAGTCAATCGGCCTTATCTGCAACAAGAAGCTCGTTCCTCAGGCTCCTGAGAACTGGGAAGACTTCATCAAGCTCGATGAGACCCTTCAGAAGCAGGGCGCACGTGCTCTGTTCTGGGACTACACCACCCCTTACTACAGCTATGCTCTGATTTCCGCAAACGGCGGCTATGCATTCAAGAAGTCTGCTGACGGCTTCTATGATGTCAAGGACACCGGTGTTGCCAATGAGGGTGCAAAGGCCGGCGTCAAGTTCCTCGTAGACCTTATCCAGAACAAGCACATGGACAAGGGTGCTGACTACGGTGTTATGGAAGCAAACTTCTCCAAGGGCAAGCTCGGATGCATCCTGAACGGACCCTGGTCATGGTCCAACTACGATCAGGCCAAGATCGACTTCTCCGTCAACAAGCTTCCTAAGCTCAACGGCAAGTGGTCAAGGCCGTTCGTAGGCGTACAGGGCTTCGTAATCAACGCAGCTTCTCCTAACAAGGACCTCGCTGTTGACTTCCTCGAGAACTATCTCCTCACCGATGAGGGCCTCAAGGATGTTAACGATGACAAGGCACTCGGCGCTGCTGCTCTCAAGAGCTTCCAGGCTCAGGTAGGCAAGGACGCACGCGTTGCTGCCACCATGGAGAACGCACAGGGCGGCGATCCTATGCCTTCCGTACCTGAGATGAGCAGATTCTGGTCTTCCTTCCAGACCGCTCTGAAGAACGCTACCACCGGCCGTCAGACCATCGATGAGGCTCTCGACACCGCAGCAAAGCGTATCGCTCAGTAATATAATGTTTTGAACTAACGGGTAATCCCCGTAGTTAAGGGGGCTCCCAGAACATCGGGAGCCTTATTTTGTCTTAAGTTTTGGCATAATCAAGGTTTTGGGGAATGGATCAGTCACGTAAGAAGTCCGGTGACGGCCACATGTGGGGCATTGTCAAATGGCTCATTGTTGCTGTTGTCGTGATTGTCAATCTTTACGCCGACATCAAGATGTATGCGAACGGAGATATTGCTTATCCTCTGCTTGACATCATCCTGGTTGGCGCCGGCGTTGTCATTTTTACCAATAAGCGTCTGTATGCCCACCGCTATGCTTTCCCGAGCGTGGCAGGCATGACTGCGTTTATTATCTTCCCGCTTGTCTACACTGTCTGGATTGCCTTCACGAACTACTCAGGCGATCACGTAATGACTGTAGAGAGCGCGATGAACTACCACCTTCAGAAGAACTACAAGGTTGAGGGCGGTGACTACGATTTCAAGCTTCTTAAAGAGGCCGGCGGAAAGTATTCCCTCTTCCTCTCCCAGGGGGACAAGTTCTACAAGACCGCTGCTCTCGATCTTATGACCAACAAGCAGTACTCCGCTTCTGCTGAGGCCAAGAAGAAGGCTACCAAGGAAATCGCTCTTCAGGAATTCACTATCCCTTCGGATCAGGATGCCCAGAATTTCAATCCCGGCACCGTAGCTACTCCGAAGGAGCTCATGGAACACAGAATGTTCCTCCGCAGCCTCACTCTGGTTGTTCCGTCAGCCGGACCGAAGCTGAGCATGAGCACCATGCAGAGGTTCTCCGCCGAGAAGCCCAAGTTCACTCTTGAGAAGTACGGTCACAACATGAAGAACGGTACCGTTGTCAAGGACAAGTATCTTCTTCTTGACAATGAGACCGGCAAGCTTTTCAAGCCGAACATGGAAACCGGCTTCTACCAGTATCTTGACGACAACGGACAGTTCACCGGCGATCCGGTAGCCCCGGGCTTCAAGGTCTATATCGGCTGGGACAACTTCTCCAAGTTCCTTTCCAACCCGAGCGTAAGATTCCCGTTCCTCAAGATTTTCATCTGGACGGTTGTCTTCGCCGCATTCACGGTAGCATCAACTCTCGCCATCGGTATGGTTCTCGCGTGCCTCGTACAGTGGCCGTTCCTGAGATTCCGCTCCATTTACCGTATGCTCCTGGTTCTGCCGTACGCCGTACCTTCCTTCATCTCCATCCTGGTGTTCAAGGGACTCTTCAACCAGAACTTCGGTGAAATCAACGTGGTCATGAAGGGACTGTTCGGCTGGATGTTCGAGGCAGGATGGCCCGGCCCTGACTGGTTCACCAATCCTACCTACGCAAAGGTAATGATCCTGCTCGTCAACGCATGGCTCGGATATCCTTATATGATGATCCTCTGCATGGGACTTCTGAAGTCCATACCTGATGATCTCTATGAGGCATCCGCAATGGACGGCGCCGGCCCGTGGACCAACTTCAAGAACATCACGTTCCCGCTGCTCATCAAGCCGCTTACCCCGCTTCTGATTGCATCGTTCGCCTTCAACTTCAACAACTTCGTTCTGATTCAGCTGTTGACCAACGGCGGTCCTGATATGATCGATACAACCGAGGTTCCTGCCGGTCACACCGACTTGCTCGTAAGCTTCACCTACCGAATCGCATTCGAAGGCGGAAAGGGCAATGACTACGGTCTGGCAGCTGCCATCGCAACCCTCATCTTCCTGCTTGTCGGCGCTATCGCACTGCTGCAGCTTAAATTGACCAAGCAGAAGAATTAAGGAGAAGCAGAAGAAATGGCTATTGTTCAGTCAAAAAACATCGTCTACCGTAAGGCCGGGGCACATGCCTTCATGATCGCGTTCCTTGCGCTCATCATGTTCCCCCTCCTGATGGTTGTGGCAATTTCATTCCGTGTCGGTAACTATTCAGTCGGCGACCTTATTCCTACTCCTGCGAACTCCACGCTGGATCACTGGAAGCTCGCCCTCGGAATCTCGCTGACCCAGATGAGCCGCCAGAGCGGTGCCGATCTTCATTTCATTGATGACGGCAACGGCAAGGTCATCATCTATGCCTCCGAGAACGGCAAGGGATCCTTCTCCGCATTCAGCACCAGCGCGTTCACTCCGTCTGAGGCTGCCAAGCTGAGCCCGGACAATCCGATTGTCATCAACGGACAGTACAACCCCGAGGAGTATGACGCATCCAGGTTCAAGTCCAACAACGAGGCGCTTGATCTTGAGAAGCAGCTTTCCAAGAAGCTGGTTGTCGAGATCCCCTCGGCCGGCGGACAGGGCAAGGATCGCTACATCATCGATGCCGTCAACAGGGATTCAACCCAGTTCGGCGTATACAAGGAACTCACCATCAAGCCTCCTTTCCCGGTTCTCACCTGGCTGTGGAACTCCATTAAGGTCGCTCTGATCACTGCGTTCCTCATCATCTGCCTGTCAACGACATCTGCCTATGCGTTCGCGCGTCTGCGCTTCAAGGGCAAGGGATTCATCCTCAACAGCATGCTGATTTTCCAGATGTTCCCTTCAGTACTGGCCCTCGTTGCAATTTACGCGCTGTTCGACAAAATCGGCCAGTATGTTCCATGGCTCGGCCTGAACACCCACGGCGGTCTGATACTCTCCTACATGGGCGGCATTGCGCTGCACATCTGGACTGTAAAGGGATACTTCGAGACCATCGACGGCTCGCTTGAGGAAGCTGCAGCCATCGACGGTGCCACCCCCTGGCAAGCCTTCTACATGATCCTTCTGCCTCTTTCAGTACCTATTCTGGCAGTTGTGTTCATCCTGGCATTCATCGGTACCATCACCGAGGTGCCTGTAGCATCAGTCCTGCTCATGGATGTTGACAAGCTTACTCTTGCGGTAGGTTCACAGCAGTACCTCTACCCTCAGAACTATCTGTGGGGCGACTTTGCAGCTGCAGCCGTTATGTCGGGTCTGCCGATTACCATCGTCTTCCTTGCTGCTCAGCGCTACCTCGTCGGTGGTCTGACTGCAGGCGGCGTCAAGGGTTAACTGGCAACGGGAGCCGCTGATAAAAGGATAAAGGAAAGCGGTTCCCGGATTGGTTAAAGATTTTTTACGGAGCTTTATAAATCAAATGGCAGACGTAGTATTAGAGAAAGTACGCAAGAACTACAATCCTTCCCTGATGAAGGATACCCTGCGCAACATCAATCTCAACATCAAGGATGGCGAGTTCATCGTGTTCGTAGGACCCTCCGGATGCGGTAAGTCCACCCTTCTCCGCATGATCGCAGGCCTTGAGGACATCACCGACGGCCAGCTCATGATCGGCGGCCAGTACATGAACGATGTTCCTCCTGTTGACCGCAACATCGGCATGGTGTTCCAGTCATACGCTCTGTATCCTCACATGAACGTACGTGAGAACATGGCTTTCGGTCTTAAGCTCAAGAAGATGGATCCCGAGACCATCAACAAGCGCGTAAACCACGCTGCTGATATCCTCGGCCTGGTACCGCTCCTTGACCGCAAGCCGAAGGCACTCTCCGGCGGTCAGCGCCAGCGTGTGGCAATCGGCCGCTGCATCGTCCAGCAGCCTTCCGTATTCCTGTTCGATGAGCCTCTTTCAAACCTCGATGCAGCACTCCGCGTAAAGATGCGTATTGAGATTGCAAAGCTTCACCAGGAACTGCAGGCAACCATCATTTACGTTACCCACGATCAGATCGAGGCTATGACCCTCGCAGACAAGATCTGCGTACTGTCACCGCTCCGTGATGACGCTGAGTCCAACCTCGAGCAGTACGGCGCTCCGCTTGAGCTGTATCACAACCCGAGGAACAAGTTCGTCGCAGGATTCATCGGATCCCCGAAGATGAACTTCCTCGACTGCGTGCTGGTCGAAGTGGGCGAGAGGCAGTGCAAGGTCAAGCTGAACTCCGGCGAGATCCTCACCGCATGCGTTGATGCAAGGCGCAGCCCGGTAGGCACCAAGGTCCAGCTCGGAATCCGTCCTGAGCACCTCGTTCCTATCGATCATCCGGACGCAATGGGCCGCATCCAGGGCGAGGTAATGGTTGCCGAGCACCTCGGAGCCGAGTCCTTCGTGTACATGAACGTCGATGACAAGGACTTCACCGTACAGGCTGCTGCAGAGCTCAAAGTCGATACCGGTGATACCCTGGTTGTAGGCGTTCCTGCTCAGGCCTGCTACCTGTTTGACGAGAACGATATCGCATATCCTCGTACAACCACCTACAACCGCAGCTGATGAGGCGATGTCTGATTAACCCATAACAATAATTATTGCCAAACTTTAATTTTCGGGGGGCCTGGAGAGGGTCCCCTTTTTTTGTGCCTGTAGAAATCACTGAACTTAATGGTAAACTTGTCAAAAAGTTAATCATTCCGGTATAACTACTATGCCCAAGCTTCAGCAACTGCCGATTGCAAATTCATCTTTTACATCAATCAGAAATCTGGAGCAGATTTATGTTGACAAGACAGCACTGATTTATGAGCTGGCACGCTTCAACACCAGTCAGTATTTTCTGGCACGTCCGCGCCGTTTCGGCAAGTCTCTTTTGGTGTCAACTCTTGAGTCTCTGTTCAAGGACGGCCTTAAAATGTTCCATGGGCTTGCCATAGAGAAGTTATGGGACGAAAGCAGGACATACAAAGTTCTGAGGCTCGATTTTTCCGGCATACCATGCAGCTCCAGGGAGATTTTTGAGAAAGCTGCCGTCCGGAAATTCTTCCTGTGCGCGGCAGATGCCGGTCTGCTTGATGAGTCCTGTGCACCGGGTGACTTTCACAGCATTTCGTATCTCATAGACGCGATATGCAGACGCTGCGGGGAGAATCCATTTGTTCTGCTTGTTGACGAGTACGACGCTCCGCTTGCCGCAAATGCTGACAGCCCTGAGAAGCTTGCCGGTATCAGGCAGTCTCTGGGATACTTCTATGACGCAGTTAAGGCGAATTCAGGCTCGTTCCGGCTGGTCTTCATAACCGGTACTGCAGGATTCGGAGAGCTTGTGAGGATGGTCAGAAGCTCCGCTGTAGTTGATCTGTAAGATGATCCTGTGTTCAGGGATCTGCTTGGATTTACCGAAGGCGAGATCAGGCAGTTTTTCAGGGGATACCTGATCCGCTCTGCGGCTCTCCTGAACCATATGCCTCTGCAGGACGTCACTGAGCAGCATATAGATATCCTGATGGATGAACTACGGAGACATTACGGCGGATACTGCTTCGATATGAAAGGCCGCTCCCGTGTGTTTCAGACCTGGTCGGTTCTTAATTTCCTGAACCAGTCCAGTGAGCCAGGGTTCGGTGATTACTGGTATGAGACCGGCGTAATCACGGACTCCATGAAGGAATACTTCGCGGCCCGGATCGGGACTCCGGGCAAAGCGCAGACGAAAGCATTCTGGGAGTGCGATTTCAGCGCGTCACAGTACTCTCCGGCAATTGATACAGGTGTGCTCCTGACGCAGTGCGGCTATTACACGATACTCAGCGGGGACGGTGATGTCATTGAAATCGGGCTCCCTAACCTTGAGCTGAAGCAGGCTCATGCCAGAATTGTCATGGACGGCATAATGCCAGCATCCGTGCGCCGAGAGATGAGAGAGCGGCTCCCTTTCTTTACAGGCGCTGTAAAGGCTGCAGACGCGGCATACTTCTTCAATGTTTTCCTGACAGCTCTTCCTGAGGCCCGGAAGCCCGGCACTGCTGGCGAAGTCTGTGACTGGCTGAGGATCTTCCTCCTCTCCAGGGGGCTTGATGCGCGGAGCGGGGAATACGGCACGGACGCAAGCGCATGGCTTCTGTGTGAATTTCCTGACGTCGGAATCATTATGGAGATGATGTATGAAGGCAGCTGGACGGAGCAGCAGGTGAACGCCCAAGCTAAAGAGCCGCAGATCACCGATGCGTATTCAGGCAGCTCTGCTGTTCACAAGCCTCTCCGCCGTTTTACCATGGTATTCTCCGGGAAGGAGCAGAAAATTATCCTCTGGAGCGAGTCGGAATAAGTCTCTCAAGGCGGTGTTCCATGTCTTTACGTCTGTTTATCGCTACATATCTGTAATCCTGCCAGACCGTACTCATTGAATTTCGGCAGAGTCTCTCTGCAGCACCTAATAGCGCAATACCGCGTACTCATTATGATTAAAGCCGCCACCATACTGCATGGCTGCACTTTGGTGTGGTTTACACGCAGGAGTCGGATTATTACCATGCATAAAGAACGATGCAGATTATTTCATCTCTGCGGCTTCCTCAGGCTGAATTGATCATGTCTTGCGGACGGGAAACTGACAGCCCTGACTCTCCAAACCTGCATTGTTCCTGCCGGCGGACACTCCGATTCCGGGAGCGCCTGCCGATTCATCCCGGATGTCTCTTCTGCGCGCACTGTGATTCAGGTTTTGTGCCGGAATCCCTTGTGACGAGGCGCGGATTGCTTCCGGGCTTCTCTCCGGCAGATTATTGCAAGCTGCCGGAAACTTATAAATGGGTACTGATTATGCAGAAAAATTAATTAAGGCAGCAGCCGCCAATATTCCCGCCGGATGGAAGTCCTCACAGCGGGGTGGCATGGTTACATACACCAACACTTCAACCGGAACCACGTTCGCGAAGTTCTGTTTCAATATCGGCAATCAGACCAAAGATGCATGGATACAGTCTTATGCCCAGAAAAACAACTGCGAGAACATGGGCAAGTCTACTGCCTGGAAGACCGAACTGCAGTGCGAGGTTAATGTAAATAATCGTACCGGTGTTATGTGGGTAGAGGTTCAGGACGAGCGTCCCAATCCTCAGTCTATCTGGGGATATCAGATGACATGTTTCAAGGATGCCCCGGAATCATGCGGTCCTGAGTTCGATGAAATTTTCCAGCCCGCTCTTGATGCTAAGGAATTGTCCAAAAATAAACTGTTAAAAATACAGTAGGTGCTATAATGGTTTCATGATTGATGAAACCACCAGACTGCGCATTTCAAAAACACTTCCTCTGCTTGATGAAGATCAGCGGAGAAAGGTGGCTGCGCTCGAGGCAGAAGCCCTCGGCAGAAACGGCGTGGAAGAAATCCATGAGCTTACAGGAATGTCCAAAACTACCCTATACAAGGGACTTAAGGAAATTGCTGAGCTTAAGGCTGATCCAAAAGCAAGGCCTTCATCATCTGGAGAAAGGCGCATAAGAAAGGAAGGTGGAGGAAGAAAGAAGGTTGAAGATAATCAGCCTGAGATCAACAGTGCGCTTGAGAGTCTGCTGGATGGCAATACCGTCGGCAATCCGGAAAGCCCGATTTGCTGGACCACGAAGAGCCTCAGACATCTTTCAGAGGAGCTTACAGCGAAAGGATTCAAAGCAGGGAAAGGTACGGTTGAGAGACTGCTGGCTGCAATGGGCTTCAGCCTGCAGCAGAACAGAAAGTATACTGAGAGCGGAGATCCGGGACCAGATCGCGATGCCCAGTTCAGATACATCAACAACAAGTGCAGCGAATTCATGAAAGCCGGGCAGCCGGTGATCTCTGTTGACGCCAAAAAAAAGGAACTGATTGGCAACTACAAGAATGCTGGTGCCGAGTATGCTCCAGTGAAGAATCCCAAAAAAGTTCTGGATCACGACTTTCCGACAGGCGATAAAGCAACGCCGTATGGCGTTTACGATATCGGACGCAATGAAGGATTCGTGAATGTTGGGATCAGTGCTGACACCGGAGCATTCGCCGTCAACGGAATCAGAAACTGGTGGCTCTCGATGGGACAGGAACGTTACCCAGAAGCGAAATCACTATATATAACCTGCGACGGTGGCGGCAGTAACGGCAGGCGCAACCGGCTTTGGAAAAAATGTCTGGAGGAATTTGCAACCGAAACCGGGCTTGAAATCAATGTTTCGCACTTCCCGCCAGGAACCAGCAAATGGAACAAGATCGAACACCGGCTGTTCAGCTATATCAGCAAAAACTGGCGGGGCCGGCCGCTCGAGACCATAGAAATCATTGTTAACCTGATCGCCTCCACCACCACAAAAGGCGGGCTGAAGGTCATGTGCGTAACTGACGATAATAAGTACGAAAAAGGCATCAAAATCTCAGACGAGGAGCTGGCCAAAATCAACTTGGAACAGGACAAATGGCACGGAGAATGGAACTACTGTATCCGTCCTAAAAAAGCTCAAATTTAATCATTTTATTTTTGGACAATTCCTAACTTTAACTGCGGCAGGGAGTAGACAGCCATTGAGAAGTCAGTGCTGCTGAGCCCTTGACCTTACGGGCAGGCATGCGGTTCCGCCTGCCCCTGCATCCCGGTGCAGGCCAGCCCCCTCTTTGACCCTCTGTTCCTGAGGGGGCTGCAGCAGACATAAAAGTA
>Ga0256404_1010353_pt1 | contig 12917 bp, 9 predicted proteins | sample RumenRJG_01DNA_FD_185990 | JGI IMG/M metagenome (GOLD analysis project Ga0256404, IMG submission 185990) | Bovine rumen microbial communities from Lethbridge, Alberta, Canada - RJG_01 | ecosystem: Host-associated > Mammals > Digestive system > Stomach > Rumen | place: Canada: Alberta | collected...
CATCCCCCGACGAAGATAATCCCTGTAGCCTTCCGCCAAAGATAGATTTTTCTTATGCCCTTTCACTAGTCAAACCGTTTGAGCCAATTGGTTAGAAGATAGCGGTCCCGGATCTCAGGTGCGACAAGCTCCTTCTGACAATCGACGAAATCCTTTAAAGATCTGCTGTCATGTCCAAGCACATAGATGTTGGCCGGATTGTAGAAGTCCGAGTCAAGTATTTCTATGTTATTAGTAATCAACTTCTTCCCAAAGAACATAGACTCCATTGCCCGTAGCGAGAGCCCTGAATCAGGATCCTGGCAATAGTCAATCAGGATATCCGTTTCTTTGACCATATCCACTATGGTCCGGTATGAGACCAGATCCGGGTTTCGAAGAGATTGTAAGCCCGGAGGCGTATTCGCGACTATATGAATATCCGTATCCACACCGACACGTCGCAGAGCCTCCCCTATCTCGTTAATCTGGACGGAACGCCCCTTGTCCCTGCCGAAGAACATAGCCCGGGGCTTGGAAGCCAGAGGTTTCCGGCGGCAAATCTCCGCCTCCTCAGCCAGGCAGTCAAAGTAAAATTGAGTGTTGAGCCGCATCCCGTACTTTTCGGAGTCTTTCCTTGAATATGACCAAAGCTCAACGCCCTCGGGAAGATTACGGATCAACTTTTCATTTAGCACAGAATTCCAATACCAGAGGATTACTCTCTTTTCAGGCCAATGCGATTTCAGCCAATTCAGCTGGCGTGCCGTGGTGTAACTGTCGAAAACTATGATCTTATCGTCACCGCCGCGGAACTGTGGCTTAGAGTAGCTGATTCCAGGAAAGTACCGGCTTAGTGAACCACGGGTAGAGAAATAATACACGACGATGTTTTTGAAGTGATCTTTTTGGATCACCCCGCTATTCTTGAACATGCTCTTGAAAAGCGGAACCCGCCTTAAATCAAAATAAAGAATCATTCGATACCCTTCTTTAAACCTAAGCCAAGATGAGGTGGTTGGTTATATCCTGTCTGCTGAGCGGCCACGCCTGCCCTGTACACAGGATCATGCATCAATGTCATTAGAGAATGCTCAGTAGGGATGTCAGAGACAAATACCCTGAGAGCCCGGTTGTCTTCCCTCGCCATGACAAGCTCTTCCCTCCAGTCCCCGAGGATGTCCGCCTGAAGGCAGGGGTTGGCTTTGGTGCCATTTATGGACACACAGCCTTCTGTTGTGAATATCCGCTCCATCCTTTTCCCATTCCACGATGTGATCTCCAGAGGTTTTCCCGGCTCTCCGTCAAGCAACTCGTCATACAAGTCGCCGTCCCAGAATATCCTGAAATTGGCGGAGACTCCGGGAATATCCATCTTCTCGAATCCATGATCGGTCTTAGTAAAGGGACCGATCAGGACACGCTCATCGCTTCCCTCAACTTCTGAGACACCCCAAAACTGGTACTTGCCACCAGCACCGACATCAGCCATCATCCCGCGTCCCATATCGCCCGGAGAATCGACATGAAAGAGGGTCTTCCCTTCGCCCGCTTCGAAAACAGACATGCCATGATCAAGCATCTTTCCCTTGATTATCGGATGCCACCCCCCGCACTCATGAACAGTAAAGTAATCATATACAGCATGTTCCGGGTCTGGGGCCATTATATGGAGAGCATCGCCGTGACCAAGGAAACCGCACCATTTTACCCGTATTTTTCCAAGGCGGTTCATCTTGTAACAAATGGTCCCGGTAAGTACCTCATCCCTGCCGTCTCCATCAACATCAGCGACCACGCAATTATGGTTTCCTTCCCCTAAAAATCGTTCATTTCCTTTCCTATAGCCATCAATCCCCTTATAATAATGACCATCAGAGGCGGGGCTTGAGGTGTCAAAGACCGCTGGTTTTCCAAATCTCACTCCATCGAAACTCACGCAGAAAGCTCCTTGCCGGGCTTGACATGGGTTAACTCTTCCCCAATAATACCCGCGCATGAAAAAGGCGTATGGTCTTTTGCCATCAAGCCATGCGACCGCAGCCAGATAACGCTCGGAACGGTTTCCGGCGGTATCTCCCCACATCGCGGAGTCGATTCTCTTGTTGGGATAATCTATAGTGTCAAGAGCCTTGCCGGTGCGACCGTCAAATACGGTGAGAAACTCCTCACCTTCCAGAACCATTCCCCGACTGTCACGGTAATCAGCGGTATTGTCACAACTACGGATAGAATCCTCGCGTGAAGCCTCGCTCACGAAATGGCCCTCACCATCTTTCGACCCTGGAGCTGTTTTCATCACGATCTCACTCCTGCCATCCCTGTCAAAATCATAGACCAGGAACTGCGTGTAATGAGCTCCGGCCCTTATATTCACGCCAAGGTCGATAGGGTGCTCCCAAAGCCTTGTTCCATCAAGTTTGTATGCGTCAATCAAGACATTGCCGGTCATCCCTGGCTCGCTGTTGTCCTTACCGGCACTGTCCCACTTTACCACCAGCTCGTAAGCGCCGTCTCCGTCCAAGTCCCCCGCACTGACATCATTGATCGTATAAGGGCCATACGGACTATCCGCCGGTCTGTCGAGCGGGATATCGAACCAATTGGCCCCGGAACTGAACGGCCTGACTCCGGAGCATTCCTCCCCTGACGGCAAACGGACTGAATAAACAGAATCCATTGTGCCATCCTTATCAAGAAAATTGGTCTTCCCTTCAAGAGTTGCGATTACGTCCCCGTCCCTAAGCAACGAATAGGTGAGGGGAATCTTAGCGGTCCCATAGACAGGATCCTCGGTCAAGAACATTCTCCATGAAATGAATATTCCTTCTCGAGTCCTCATCGCGACAAGAGCCCGGTCAAGGTTTTCCATCCGGCCAAGAGCCGCGTCAGACCGCCTTTTCCGCATGAGAATTAGAGCGAGAATCTGACCACTCCCATCACACGGTGATTGGTGATCCAGTGAAGGTTCTGCCTAGGAATAGCGTAATTATCCAACTGATTGTTGGTTCCGTACTGTACTGAGGAGTAATTATATTCAACGGCCACCGTCAGTTTACCGGCGTTATAGGCCAGGGTCGGTGTGGCGCGTATCATTTGGGCGATACCCTTATCTCCAAAGGATGAGTAATAGATGTCGGACGCACGGCAATAACCATTAGCGTCAACGGACAGGTTATGGGCTGTACCCAAGGCCCTCATATATCCACCCATGCACATGAACTGCAAGGCCCTTCCCACTGAGAAGGAAAGGAAGGAAACCGTCGAACGCAGAGGCGTGTACTTAAACTCATAGATGTCGCGCCAGTCATACATCGCATAGCCGCCCATCAGCCTAAGATGGTCTCCACCCTGCGCGAACACGGACTTGGCGTTGATCTTGAACAGGCCTTTCTCTAACTGGAGATACACGAATGGGCTGAGCATATAGAGCTTATCCTTGACCCTCGTGCCGATGTCGTACCAGTCATCACTGACATAATCCCTGGTGGTGGTGCGCCATCTCGGTCTCAATGAGATAAAATCCGTTCCCGCCTTGGCTGTGAAATATTTCCCGGTAAAGGAAATCCCTGCGTAAAGCTCCGGAATCAGCCCGTACTTGACATAATTCTCAGACTCCCCTTGCGGTCCCGTCGGAAGGAACTGCATAGGATAGAGAGCGCCTATAGTGTAGTGACACTTGCCGGCGAAAGCGTAGTCGATCATCAGCTGAGGACTCCAGTTGAAAGGAGTGAACGGAGCCCCTGTCTCAACGTTGACGCAATAAGGCAGGTCCGCTGCCATCGGATGCCAACTTTGACCGACACGGAAAGAGAACCTGCTCTCCATGTAGCCTAACTTGTCCCAAAAGATATCGACGTAAGCGTGACGCAACCTAAGGGAAGCGGTGCTTCCGTTCATCAGGTAGAAATCCGTCTCGATCTTCCCATCGACCTTCATCGAACCGTATTTGTAGCCGGACATATTGACTCCGAGACGGGTCGCGATCGCGTAGGACTTCAACGAAAGGTTGTCGTAGATATCCTGCCCCTGGTAATTGTATTTAAAGTCCAAAGGGCGGAAATAGAACATGTCTTCCGAACCGGCAGACGCGTCCCTCGTGTCAAAAATAGCGGCGGTACGGAAAAAACCGTAAGGCTCGAATTTACTCTTATGACTTGCCACCCGCTTCTGGGCCATGACATTGTCACTAGCCCAGAAGAACGAAGCGGCCGCTATCAGCAAAATAATCGACTTTTTCATAGCCCATGTAGTTAAGTTATTTAAAATGTGAATTTCACAAGACCCTGGACACGATGGTTGGTGATCCAGTGGAGATTATCATGGGCAAGACCCCAATCACCCAAAGACTTGACACCATTCACAGTCTTGTAGTCACCGTACTGGATGCTTGTAAGCTCATATTCCAGACCGATGGCGAACTTGCCGATGTTGTGGATGACGGTAGGGGTAACTCTCCACATCATGTTCATGTTGGAGAAGCTGTTCTTGCTGAAATACAGGTTGGATGCGGGAGCGTAACCGTTTTTATAGCCATAAAGCTGCTCGATCGTACCGAAGTTCTTCACAAAACCACCGAAGAGGATAGCCTGGGTCTTCTTACCGTACATAAGGCTGACCCAAGTCGAAGAGTTCTGGGTGGGAGTGTACCTGTAGCTACCGTCTTCCTTGACCTCGCAAATACCATAACCTCCATTAAGGTTCATGTGCTCTCCGGCCTGCGCCATGATAGTCTTGAGCTTGGCTGAGAACAAACCGCTCTTGTACTGGAGATAGATGAACGGGGAGATTGTCGTGATACGGTCGCTGACCTTCTTCTTACCGTCATTCCAACGCGGTTTGATGGAGAGCAGGTCGCCTCCGACCCTGGCCGTAAAACCACCAGCGGTGATATTGAGTCCAAGGTAAGCTTCCGGAGTCATGCCGTACTTGATGTAATTGGCAGAAGCGCCGGCAGGGCCAGCGGAAGTGTACTGCATCTGCCAAATAGCGGCGGCTGTCAAGGACAGCGCGTTGCTGAGGCTCAGGTCAAACTTAACCTGAGGAGTACGGGAGAAAGGTCCGAAAGGAGCTCCCGTGTTGAGCGAGAACACGTCGGGCATGTCGGCGGCCATCGGATGCCAGGTCTGACCGGCGGTCACCTGCCAGTCACCTTTACCGATAGTGGCGAAAGCCTGACGGAGACGCAGCTGTGCGGTTCCGGTCACTCCGGAGACACCGCTATAGAAATCGGTCTCGATCTTACCACCGATCTTGAACCCATCGAACTCGTAGCCTTTAATGTCAACACCAAGCCTGGTAGTGAGGGCGGCGAAACGGAAAGTAGGCTGCGCGTTAAGGTCGACATCGTCAACCATGTTATAATCCTTGGGGACATAGTAGAAGAAGTCCTCGGTTCCGGACACGCTCTCACGGGTATCGAAAGCGAAATAGTTACGGACAAAACCGTACAACTTGATCGTAGCGGGCTTTTCCTGAGCGGCCAAAGAGGCGCAAAGGAGAAGGAAGAACGCGGATACTGAAATTATTCTTTTCATATCTGACTTATTAAGCGAAAGGGAAAATGGTTGTCAGCCAGAAATATCCGAGGACAAATCCGACCACACCGATGATAATACCAACCTTGGCCATATCATTTGTCTCCACAAGTCCGGTGGAGGCGGCGATGGCATTCGGAGGCGTTGAGATGGGGAAACACATCGCGATTGAGGCGCAAACAGCTATGAATGAGATCATCGCCTTTGTACCACCGAGAGCGAGGAATTGGGCGTTATTGGCAGCGGCCGGATCAGCCATACCCTGCGCGATAACAATCAATATAGGGATCAGCAAGGCCGCTGTGGCGGAGTTGCTGATGAAATTCGAGAGGAAGTAGCAGACGAGACCTGCGACGACAAGGACAAGCACTACAGGCATCGTTCCGAAAGGAATCGACTCGATAAGAACCTTTGCGAGTCCGGTCTCCTGAAGGCAGGTACCCAGGGCGAAACCTCCAGCGACAAGCCAAAGGACGCTCCAGTTGATATCCTTAATGTCCTCCTTGGTGAATATTCCGGTGCAGGTAAGGACACCCAGAGGGATAAGGGCGACCACGTTGGAATTGATCTTGGTGACCTGCTCGGTAGCCCAGAGGATGATCGTGCCGACGAATGTGATCCAGACGGTATAATATCTCCAGTCCTTTTTCTTGTTGCTCTTGGGGATCTCAAGCTTGACCTCCTTGCTCTTGAAGGGGAAGAAAAGCTGCAGAAGGATCCATGCGAAGACGATCATTATGATCACATAAGGAATCATCCTGCCCATCCAATCCACGAAAGTGACCTCAGCGCCGGCCTCCGCGAGGAACTTGACGGCGGTCGCGTTAGGAGGAGTTCCGATCGGGGTTCCGATACCACCGATATTGGCGGCTATAGGGATAGCCAGGGCCAGGCCGACCTTACCCTTGTCGTCTTTCGGAAGGACCGAAAGGACAGGGGCCAGGAAAGCCAGCATCATGGCGGCCGTGGCGGTGTTGCTCATGAACATTGAGAAAATGGAGATGACGATCAGGAATCCGAGGAGAACCATCTTGGGTTTAGTTCCGAACGGAGCCAGAAGGAATCTGGCGAGGGTCACGTCAAGCCCGTATTTCTCAGCCATAATAGCCAGGACGAAACCGCCCAGGAACAGCATCACGACAGGGTCGGCGAAAGCCGCCATAATATTCTTATAGCTGACTAGCTGACCGGCCTCAGGGGTGCAGAAGAAACCGATACCCTTGTTCGAGACTGTCAAGAGCGCGATGACGATGAGGAGAACCGAGGTGGTCCAGTTCGGGATGATCTCGAACATCCACATCAGAGCCGCGAAGGCGAAGAGAGCGATCACTCGCTGCTGGCTGAGAGTCAGCGCGTCGATGCCGTAGAAAGAGGTTGGCACGCACCAGAGAAATAGTGTGACCAGAAGTACAATCGGAAGAAGAACGCAATACTTGACATTGAATTTCTTCTTCCCAGCTGTTTCGATTGTGTTTTCAGCCATTATAAATATTTTTTATTCAATAATTACCTTGCTTATAACTTGCAAAGATAATCATATTAAATAAAAAAACAGGCAAATCGGTTTCCCGATTTGCCTGTTAAACTCACAAAAAGAAATATTAGATCACACCCTGCTCGAGCATGGCCTCAGCGACCTTCATGAAGCCCGCGATGTTGGCACCCTTAACGTAGTCCACGGTGCCGTCAGGACGGGTTCCATACTTGACGCACTGCTCATGGATGCTCTGCATGATCCAGTGGAGTTTGTCATCAACCTCCTGGGCGGACCAGCTGATGTGGGCGGCGTTCTGGGTCATCTCAAGACCGGAAGTGGCGACTCCACCAGCGTTGACAGCCTTTCCGGGAGCGAAGAGGATGCCGTTATTCTGGAAATAGTGGATAGCGCCGGGCTGGCAACCCATGTTGGACACCTCGCAGCAGCACCAGCAGCCATTGGCCACAAGCTCCTTCGCGTCATCCTCGCTGAGCTCATTCTGGAAAGCGCAAGGGAGAGCGATGTCAACAGGAATGCTCCAAGACTTCTTACCGGCTGTGAAGAAAGCCTTGTCAGGGAATTTGACGGCCATATCCTCAACCTTGTTGCGGTTGGAGGCGCGCATGTCAAGCATATAGTCAATCATTTCGGGAGTGATACCCTCAGGAATATGGCAGACACCGTCGGGGCCGGATATGGCGACAACCTTCGCTCCGAGCTCGCGGGCCTTTGTAGCGGCACCCCAGGCGACATTACCGAAGCCGGAGAGGGCGACCTTCTTGCCAACGATATCCTTGCCGGCCTTCTCGAGAAGGTGCTGGGTGAAATAAAGGGCTCCGAAACCAGTGGCCTCGGGACGGAGGATAGAACCACCCCAAGTAGCGCCCTTGCCGGTGAGGACACCAGTGTGGTACTCACGGGCGAGTTTCTGGTACATTCCGTTCAGGAAACCGATCTCGCGGCCACCAACGCCCACGTCACCAGCGGGAATATCCTGATCAGGACCGATGCAGCGCCAGAGCTCGAGCATGAAGGCCTGGCAGAAACGCATGATCTCAGCGTTGGATTTGCCAACCGGGTCGAAATCGGAACCTCCCTTGGCACCACCCATAGGAAGGGTGGTGAGAGCGTTCTTGAAAGTCTGCTCGAAACCGAGGAACTTGAGCATAGAAGGAGTCACCGCCTTGTGGAAACGAAGTCCTCCCTTGTAAGGGCCGATAGCGCTGTTGAACTGCACACGGTAACCCAGGTTGGTCTGAACCTCACCATTATCGTCAATCCAAGTCACCCTGAAAGTGAAGATCCTGTCGGGCTCGACGAGTCTCTCGACGATCTTAGCTTTCTCGAACTCAGGATGCTGGTTGTAAACCTCCTCGATAGACTCAAGAACCTCCTGCACCGCCTGGAGATACTCTTTCTCGGTCGGATACTTGGCCTGGAGACGGGCCATGATTTCTGTGGTTTTCATGATCAGTTATTAATGTATTACAAAAAATAAAATATCAAGCTTATATAGTTGCAAATGTAAAGAAAATAATAGAGAAAACGCAATAAATTCAAAGAAAAAGACAGGCATTTTTGCCTGTCTTCAAATCAGTGTATGTTTACTGTTTTACTTCTGAGGCTGCTGTTGCTGGGCCTGAAGCTCAGCCTGAAGAGTCTCCAGGGTCCTGCCGGCAGGGATATTCAACGCCTTCCTGGCGTCAGGAGTGAGATCCTTGCACTGGGCTTTATCAACATAAAGATACTGGCTCGCCTCGAAAACCATGGTGTAACCACCGGCCTTCGCGAGTTTCTCGACTGTCTCCATGGCCTTCTTCTGGATAGGCTCCATGAGCTGCTGGTTCTGCTGCTGAAGCTCCATCTGGATGGACTGCTGGAACTCGTTGATCCTGTTCTGGATCTCAGTAAGCTCCTTCTCCTTGCTCTCCTTTATAGCGGGAGTCCAGGTAGCCTGCTTCTGCTGGTACTCGGAGAACTTGGCGTTGGCCTCGTCAACCATGCTCTGATAAGTGTCGCTAGCCTCTTTCTGGGCCGCCTGCATCTGAGTCCTGGCCGCGTCAGCCTCGGGCATGAGCATCACAAGCTCATTGAAATCGACATAGGCGAACTTCACCTGAGCCGTAGCCGTGAAGGTGAGAAATGCCATAGCGGCAAACAAAAAGATCTTTTTCATATCAAATTCAATTTTATCAGTTTGCTGAAATATGGTTTTGCAAAGATTGTGCAAATTTAAAAATAAAAATGAATATCAGAACTGTTGTCCTATCATGAAGTGGAACTGGCTCCTCTCGTTCTTCGTCGGATTGTCGAATCCGTATCCCCAATCCACGCCAAGCAGACCGATCATCGGGAGGAATACCCTGACACCGACTCCAGCGGAGCGCTTGATCTGGAAAGGATTGAATTTCTTGATGTCTGGCCAGCAATTACCTCCCTCGAGGAATAGCAGGGCGAAGATGGTGGACTGCGGCTGCAGGATCACCGGGTAGCGGGCCTCAACGGTGAACTTGTCATACACATTACCCGCGTAATAGCCATTGGTATTGTAAGGAGTGGCCTCCCAAGGAGTCAGGGAATAGTTCTCATATCCCCTCAAAGGAATGATGTCGGATCCGTAAGTGTCATATCCGGACATTCCATCGCCACCGACGCGGAAACCCTCGAACGGGGAATAACCCCATTTGCGGTTGTAGTAGCCGAGGTAACCGAACTGTGCGCGGCCCATGAACACCAGGTCTCCTATGACTTTGGTATAGGTTTCAGCGCTGACCTTCCACTTGTGGTACTCAATCCACTTGTACCTGTCGGCTGAAGACCATGTGTCGTAATTGATGTCCTTGTAACTGGCGACCTTGGTCGGATTACCGGCGGCGTCAAGATTGCCTATATCCTTCTTCCTGAACAAGGAATAAGGCGGAGTCAGCTGAAGGCTGGCGGAGAAGACAGAGCCTCGCCTGGGATAGATCTGCTGATCGGTGGATGTTCTGGACAGGTTAATGTTGTAGTTCAAGTTGTGGGACGTTCCGTCGTTGAACATGAAGTAACCGTTGATCCAGTTCTTCAGGTCATAAACCTGCCAGCTCAAGCCGTTGTACAGCACGAAATAATCATCAGGCCACTTGAGCCTTGTACCGATACCGGCGGAGAAGCCGTAAATCTGCATGACCTTGTCGTTGCTGAGCAGTCCGATGGCCAGATACGAGTCTGTCTGACGGGTGTAGTAGGCCTGCAGGTTCAGGGAAGTAGGCTTCTTCTGGGTTAGCCAGGGTTCCGTAAAACTGAAAATCAATGAAGTATAATAAGTTCCGTTGGTCTGGAACCTAAGCGACAGGTTCTGCGCGTCACCAAGAGGAACCGGACGCCACGCGTTCTTGTCAAACATCCTCCGGGTGGAGAAGTTGTTAAAACTAACACCCACAGTAGCCACAAAGGTGTTCATTCCCCATCCTCCAGACAGTTCCAGCTGGCTGGAAGGTTTCTCGGTCACGTTATAGATAATGTCGACCGTGTTGTTCATCTGGTTCGGAACAATCGACCAGCCTCCGTCTCCGGAAATCGCCTCAGGGTCGAATTGTCCCAAGGAAGCGATTTCCCTGATCGACCTCTCGAAATTGGTCTGGCTGAAAAGGTAACCGGGCTTGGTATAGATCTGCCTGCGGACCACTTTCTCACTCGTCAGGTCATTGCCGTTGATGATAATATTGTTCAAGGTGGCCTGCTTTCCTTCCGTCACCCTCATCTCCACATCGACAGAATCGCCTTCGATGTTGAGCTCTACAGGAGTTACCTGGAAGAAGAGATATCCCTCGTCACGATAAAGCTTGGAGACGTCATAATCTGTCTGCTTTCCGCCTCCGTTAAGCCTCTTTTCCATTGTGACCATGTCATAAGGGTCGCCCTTGCTGATCTGGAGAATCGAATTGAGCTGCTCGGCGGAATGGACTGAGTTGCCCGTCCAGGTGACGTTCCTGAAATAATATCTCTTTCCCTGATCGAACTTGAAATCAATACCGAGACGGTCAGGCTCCACATAGTAGATAGAATCCTTCAGGATGCGGGCGTCCCTGTAACCGGCTTCGTTAAACTTGCTGATCAGGTTCAGCTTATCGTTGGGATATTCCTTCTCATTGAACTTCTTGCTGTTGAAGAAGTTGTAGATCTTCTTGGCCTTGGTCTTCTTCATCGCCCTCGCGAGCTTGAAGTCCGAGACACCCTCATTGCCCTCGAAATTGATGTCGCGGATCCTTATCTTCTCACCCTTGTCAATGGCGAAATTGACCCTGATCGCATTCTTGATTATAGTGTCTTTCTGGGTCTGGACATCCACATCGCAGTTAAGGAAGCCTTTCTCGGCGAAATATCTCTTAATGATTCCCACTGAAGTGGAGGCCACATATTCGGAGAATTCCCCGCCCCTGCGAAGGCGAAGCCTTTCCTCGAGGTCTTTTTGCTCAGTCTTGCGGACACCGGAATACAGCCACCTTGACACCCTGGGCCTCTCCGTTATCATGATTTTGAACCATGCGGAATCGCCGGCCGCATTGACCCTGTCAATCTCCATGGCCACATCCTCGAAATATCTCTGGGCCCAAAGCCTGGTGATGACCGAAGACAACTCGTCGCTGGGGACAGTCACCTTCATACCCGGCTGAAGACCGGTCAGGGAAATGATCTGCTGGTCGCCGAAATGAGTGTTTCCCTCAACAGAGACACCACCGATAATATAGCTTTTGGGATGATCGTAATCGACTTCCACCGGTACGGAACCGACTTCCGGTTTCTGCGCGAACGCCGCCACGCCGATTACCGAAAGGAGAAGGACAGACAATAGACGATATGATTTCATCGAGACTGTATTCATATAAACAAGTTCGCGAATATACTGCGATTATTTGACTTTTCCATACCTGCGATCCCTCTTTGAATACTCCTCCAAGGCCAAGCGGAAGTCATTCTTACGGAAATCCGGCCATAAGGTGTCCACGAACAGGAATTCGGAATACGCGGCCTGCCAAAGCAAATAATTGCTTATCCGGCTCTCCCCAGAAGTGCGTATGATAAGATCAGGATCAGGGATTCCAGTTGTGACAAGCCTGGAAGCGAATTCCGAGGTAGTCACTTTTTCAAGGCCTGAGGGATCGGACATGAAATCGGCGGCAAGCCGCTTGGCGGCCTGCAGGATGTCCCACTTGCCACTATAGCTGAGGAAAACGATCAAGTCAAGGACAGGCTCCTCCCCCGAGGACGGAACCGTGGACGCCTCCGCGGCGCGGATCGCCTCGACCAGGGAAGGATCCAAACGGCTGAAATCTCCGAGCACCCTGAAACGGACACGCTGCTTCTTCAAGGCTTCTATCTCATTCGCTATAGCCTTGAACATCAGCCCCATAAGGGTATTAACTTCCTCGGCCGGGCGGCCCCAATTCTCCTCGGAAAAGGCGAAGAGCGAAAGGTATCTGACCCCATTCTCCACGGCGGCCTCGACACAGGCGCGGACGCTTTCCACACCGTTGGAGTGGCCAAATACCCTCTCTTTACCCCTGAGTTTGGCCCACCTGCCGTTGCCATCCATTATGATGGAGACATGGACAGGGACCTTTAGCTGTGTGTTTTCTTTAAATTCCTCCATTTCTGATGTCTTCTCCCCAGAACAACTTCGTCGTCAGGGCCTTTATGAAACTCGATTTCTCAAGCCTCACCCTTTTCAGCGAAAATTGTGCCACCTTCACCTCGAGTCTGGCGTCTGATGACAGACGGACGTTCCTGTTGTCCATGGACATCGCCACAACCTTGTCCCTGGATCGCATCGAGATGGAGACCACCGTCGAATCCGGCACCACAAGCGGACGCACGTTCAAGTTATGAGGAGCGATAGGCGCTATAATTATGACTTTGGACTCAGGCACGCAGATCGGTCCGCC
>Ga0256404_1010354_pt1 | contig 12915 bp, 15 predicted proteins | sample RumenRJG_01DNA_FD_185990 | JGI IMG/M metagenome (GOLD analysis project Ga0256404, IMG submission 185990) | Bovine rumen microbial communities from Lethbridge, Alberta, Canada - RJG_01 | ecosystem: Host-associated > Mammals > Digestive system > Stomach > Rumen | place: Canada: Alberta | collected...
TTATCTGTTTTTCTTAAAATAATTTTTCCTGTTGGCTCACTATTAGATATTGCCTGTGTTGATGTTTGATTTGCTTTTACTTCAATATTGTATGAATTTGTATTTAACAAATATCCTTTTGGAACTGAAACTTCTTTAATTGTATATGTTCCTGGTATTAATTTTTCAATAGTTATTTTTCCATTGTTTACTACAACATCTTGATTATAGTTAGGTCCTGTTACTTTAAATTTAGCACCACTTACTAAATCACCATTTGTATTTAATTTTGATAATTCAAGTTTTCCTAGTAACTGAACTTTAACGTTAAATGCTAAAGGAATTGGATCATTATATGTCATTGCATATAATTGGTCTTCTGTGCCATTTGGAAAATCAATATAAACATTGGTTCCTTTGTATTCTGTATTTTCCTTGATTAATCCTATATCTAATGCATCAGTAGTAGAAAATGTGAAGTTATCTTGTGAGTAATTATCACTAACACTTATTGTTAAAAAATTGTCGCCATGATTATGAGTTATTTTCATACCATCCTTATCATAAGTTGCTGTATTATAATTTGCTAGAACATTATTCTTGTCATAAATTCTTGTAGTAGTCCCGGCAGTAATAGTTGTTACGTCAAAGCCTGCTCTTCTTTCCATTGTTGCAATTTGATTTTCAATATTTTGTTTAAATGCTACATATTGTGCTTGGACTCCATCATCTAAAAATCTACCATTAACTTGTCCTAAAGACTCCCATAAATATTGTTGAGTAAATCCATAAGCAACTCTTTTCTCTTCATTCTCTGGAGCTCTAATATTTTTAATATCTGTAAAGTTTGGATATTTTGAATACCATCCAAAATATAATATTTTACATCCATGTTTTAAAGCAGGTGTAGTTGGTTCATAAGTGTGTCCATCAAAATTAACACCTGGTGAAAAATGAACCCCATGTTCACAGCAAAAAACTGTGAATTGCTCACCAGTATTTACATTGTTTAATCTTCTTGCATAAATTCCATCTTGTTTGTTACTTTCAGTTGTTATCATATGAGTTCCCCATTGAGTTCCATACCATCTATCATTTTGGTTGATTCCAATTGCTTGAACATATGGAGATAGTGAACTTAATAGCATTAGTATCAATAATAAAATTGATATTGTTCTTTTGTTTATAGTTAATTTTTTTAACTTATTCATAAATTATTCCTCTCTTTCCTGTTTAATTTGCAATAAAAAAGACCAGACATTTAAAATCTGATCTAAATTTATAAAATATTAATTATTAAAATTATTTTACTTAATCATTAGTAATTTCCATAGTAAATATCCATTGTATATTTACCACAATACATACAAGTGAATGTTTCAAAACCACCTGGAGCTTTTGCTTGATATGTATCAAAATCTATTTCTCCGTTTTTGACTTTATCACTCCATATTTTTGAAACTCTATAAAATTCTTTTTCACACTCTGAATAACTATTAAACCATTTGCCACAATTTCCAACAGGTATTGAATGATTATTGTTATTAGCACACCTAACTGGTTTTGTCTCTTGTTTTGGTTGTTCAGTAGTTTTAGTTGTTTCAGTTTGTTTTGTTTGAGTACTACTATTTTTTGTTGCACTAGATGTTCCTTGGTTTGTAGTTTGAATGGTTTGTTTAGGTTGTGTTGTTGTAACACTTTTTGATGAAGTCTGTGATTGACTGGATGTTTGTTTCGTTCCAAAATTTAAGTTTTCACTCGTTGCTTTATTTGAAGTTAATATTTCTTTATTTTCAAGTTTTGTTGATTCATTATCTTTCAAACTTGCTTCTGCATTACTTTGTTTTTCAGTTAAATTATTATCATCAGTTTTGTTATTTGAAAACTTTTCTTGAATGTTATTATCTGCTTTATTCAAATTTTCGTTTAATAAATCCAAATTTTGATTTTCATTTTCATCTTGTATAATTTCATTACTTGAAGATAAAATTGTCTCATTTTTTGAATTTTTTATTATTTTATAAACTATTATTGATATTCCTATAGCTAAAATTAATAAAATTGTGATTGTTATAATAATTTTTTTCTTTTTTCCCATTTTAATCACCTCTTAATTATCTTATACACTGGTTTTTTTATTTTAGCAAATGTGCTTTTTTTATATATTATTTTTTATATTTATTTATATATATTTTTTCTTTTCAGTATGTATAAGTGTTAGTATTAAAGGGGTAATTGTAAGAGGGGAAAAGATTTTGTAAATACAATATTGTTGTTTTCATTTTCGTATATACATTTATTGTGCAAATTTTTTTATTTTCAGAATTGAAAAAAGCCATTACTTTTTTAGATTTACTAAATTTGTAATGGCTTTATCTTTCATTATTCTTTTCTTTATCTCTCTTTAATTTTTTAGAATATTCTATAATTGCTTTTAATAAAAATTCTTCTTTTTGTTGTGGAGTTTGCACGTTACTTGGAAAATACTTATCAAATTTTTCTTCTTTTAATCTTAGTACTGGCACTTGATTAGGTTTTTCGGTAGACATTATTTCATCTATTTTTTCAGATGTTAATGTTCCTTCTTGACTCCTTTTCTTCATATCTATTGCTTGTGCTAAACTTGGCGTAGCAAGATTTATATCCATTGAGTCTAAAAGTACATATTGTTCTTCATCTGTTAAATATGATATTTCTACTGCTGGTCTAAATGCAATTTTTTCTTCATCAACCATAGTTAAAATTTCTGGAATAAGATTAGTTAAGTGAATGTATCTAAATACTTGATCTCTACTTTCTCCATTTTCTTCGGCAACATTTTTGGCTGTATCCAACTTTGTCGCCACTGGCGATAAAGTTAAATCATTTCTTTTTCCTTGGTGTTTCAATGCTTCCATCTTCATTTTATATGCAAATGCTCTTTCACTTGGGAGTATTTTTTCTCTTTGCATATTTGAATCGACCATCAAAATTGTTGCAGTATCATCATCTAAATCTTCAACAATTGCACTTATTTCTTTTAGTCCTGCTTGTTTACTTGCTTCTTTTCTTCTGTGTCCTGAAATAACTTGATATTTATTTTCTCCAATTCTCCTAACTATAATAGGAATAATTACGCCATTTTCTTTAATGCTTTCAGAAAGTTTATTCAAACTTTCATCATGATTAACTTTAAATGGATGATTTGGAAAATCTCCAATCTGATTCAATGGCAATTTTACAATTTGTTTTGTAACACCATTTTGTGCATCCATACCAAATATTTCATCTAACGTTGGAATCTCTAAATTTAGACCTTTGCTCATTTTTCATCACCTCCTTTGTCAAATTTTTATAAGCTATTGCTGGCTTACTATTTGGATCATATGTATATACACTTTGTCCTTTACTACTTCCTTCGGCTGCTTTTACACCTCTTGGAATTGTTGTTTCAAATATTTTCAGCTTACTTCCATAGTTTTCTCTTAATGTATTTTCAGTTATCTTCGATAAATTTGTTCTACTATCTACTAATGTCAGCAAAACTCCTTCTATCTTTATTTTAGGATTTATTCTTACTTTTAATTTATTTATTGTATCAAGAAATTGAGTCATACCCTTTAATGGCAAATATTGTGCCTGTACTGGAATAATTACTGAATTTGCAGCAGTTAATGCATTAATTGTAAGCATTCCTAAACTTGGTCTACAATCAATTAAAATATAATCATAATCCTTTTTTAACTTTTCTAAATATGTCTGCAAAACATATTCTCTACTCATTTGTGAAATCAATCCAACTTCCAAAGTTTCAAGTTCAATATTTGATGGAATAATATCAATTCCTTCTTTATGATGTAAAATTCCTTCATTTTTATCAAACTCTTGACCTGAAATTGTTTTTACCATTTGTGTTGCAAGAGTCGTTTGTAAATCGTCTGCTTTTGTCCATCCCAAAGATGTTGTTAAATCACCTTGTGGATCACAATCTACAAGTAATACTCTCTTTCCCTCATTTGCTAACCCAATCCCCAAATTAACCGTTGTTGTTGTTTTTCCTACTCCTCCTTTTTGATTTGCTATTGCAATAACTTTACAATTATCCATAAACTTCACCTCCTTTCCAGCCTTACTTTTAGTTTTATGAATTTGATTTTTCACAAAACTAAATGGCAACAAAAAAAGGCCTGAATTAACCTTCAGATCCTTTTGTCTTGCCATTTATTTAAGATTAAGTTACTAACAATTATTTGTAGATATGATTATTTTATTTAATTTTTATATAAATTTTTATATTTAGATATCTATAACAAATAACTAACTATCATTTTTTATCAATCATTAATATCTTCTTGCATTGAATTTTTACTATTTCTTTTAGCGTTCTATTTGTATATAATTTTTGTGAATGTTGATAATATGAATATCTCACGTATTAACCACCTCATACTATATTTTTTGTTGGAACAAAAAAAATCACCATTTAAGGTGATTTTTATTAAATTTCGCATTTTAAGCTTTCCTTATATATCAAGGGTTTGAAGGTCATTTTTATGATATCTATAAGTGATATACGCCATTTATGACCTATCATTGCTACTTTCATCTTTATATTTCCTTCTTATCTAGCTCCATCTTTTTTAACAACCTTAATAATAGTTTTCATTACTATCTTTATATCTTGTATAATAGACATACTTTTACAATATTCATTGTCCATAACTAGCCTATCCTCAAATGTAACATCTGATCTTCCTGCAATTTGCCAAGGGCCTGTCAATCCAGGTTTTACTTTTATTATTATATTATAATAATCTCCCATATCCTTTATTTCTCCAGGCAAATATGGTCTTGGTCCGAATTAAAGTCATACTTCCACCAATTAAGTTTAAGAATTGTGGCCATTCATCAAGCGAGGTTTCCCTTAAAAATTTACCAACTTTTGTAACTCTTGGATCATTCTTTAGTTTCTTATATTTTTCATACTCAATTCTAGCGTCTTCATTTTCTGATAAGTATTTTTCTAATTTTTCATCTGCCCCCATTACCATTGAGCGATATTTATACATTCTGAATTGTTTTCCATTTTTTCCAAGTCTAAGCTGTTCATAAAATATTGGTCCATCATTTTCTTTATTTATTAATCTTACTATAAATACAACTACAGTAATAGGAATTAAAAATATTACGCCAATAATCCCACAGATTATATCAATTATTCTTTTTATCACTAAGTAAAATATATTTTTTTCAACTTCAATATTTTCATTTATTTTTCTTATATTGTTTGATGCAACTATTTCGTCATCTTCTAAATCCTCTGCCAAATTAGAGTTCAATTTTTTCCCCTCCATTTTCTTCTACTCATTATATAATTATACGCTTATATTTGTCAATTAAAATTTGTCATTTTTTCTAGAATTTTGTAAGCTTTATTTTATGTTTACCTGCCGATAAGCATTGTTTATAGAGTATTGGTAATTTCTTACAATATAAAAAGCTTTAATTTCAAAAAGTATTTAAATACTAATCAAAATTAAAGCTTATTTTTACATTATCTATATCCTGTTTTATTAATAATTTTATTACTTATTGTTTTTACTGTTTCTGTTGGTTCATAGTTTTCTTCTTTAAATAAATCTTGGTGTAGTTTCTTTACATTTGATTCTAAAGTTATTGGCACTCCATACCATGCAGCTCCTGTATATCCTTTTACCTCATATGGCCATCCCATATTTCCAGTAAATTTATAATTTAGTGCATCTGGAACCATCGACAAGATTTCTCCAGCAGATATATTGGTATAAATTTTTGGCAAAGCAATATCTAAAAACTTATTTATTTCTCCTATGCTTCTTGTTTTTAGTTTTTCTGCAGCAGCCATTATTACAGTTCTCATTCTTTCTGTTCTTTTATAATCTCCTCCTGCTGTATAGCGAATTCTTGCATAAGAAACTGCTTGAACTCCATCTAATGTTTGTTTTCCTGCTCTTGTTATTTGGCTTGTTTTTAGCCCTGTAACTCTTGAAGTTTCTGGTATATAGCTATTTAAATATTTGATCTCACTACTTTCAACATTAATTTCAACACCACCTAATGCATTTACTATATCAGCTACTGAATCAAAATTTACAGTTGCAAATTCTTTTATATTTAAATCTAAATTTGTATTTAATGTACTAATTGCAAGTGGTGCTTCTCCATAAGAATATGCATGTGTTATTTTATCAAGTCCATGCCCTTCAATTTGAACATAGCAGTCACGATAAACTGATGTTAAGCTTACTTCCTTTGTTTTATTATTAATAGTTGCTATTATTATTCCGTCACTTCTATTTCCTTTTCCATAATCATCTTCTCTACTATCTATTGCAAAAATTGCTATATTTCTATATTCAGACAAATTCTCTTCAACTTGAGTATCTATATTAAGTTCTTCTTCATTAATATCAACTTGTTGCATTTTTCCTAATTTATCTTTTACATACCAATAGCCCCCCGCTCCTATTCCAAGTAAAATTATTAAGATAACAGCTATAATAACTCCAAAAATTTTTAATGCTTTTTTCTTTTTCTTTTCTTTTTTATTTCTTTTTGTTCTTGTTCCTATTCTTTCTTCTTCATTTTTTTCCATGTGTATTCCTCCATTTTCGTGAATTACTTTCACAAATAAATTTTCTAAAAATATAAAAAAGTGTTAAAAATATTTTAACACTCTTTTCTCATTTTGTCTATTCCTTAAATAAATTTTATACTTTTTTCCAAAACCAATCTAAGCTATTGTCAATACTCTTTATCTTTTTATCTTTAGCTTCTACATCGTCCATCCATAGGTATCCAATAAAAGATAAGAATGTAAATACAAAATCTACTGCAATACAATTAGCTAGTGTTGATGAAACTTGTCCTGTAGTATCATTTGTCATAACATACTCAATGCAATGTCCTGCTATAAGAGTTAAAAATGCTAATAGCATTATACACATAACATTACTTCTTTTTATTTCCTTTGATAAAAATAACACAAGTACATATAAAATTACTGCTATTAAGACATTTAATGGGTTTGATAAATCAACAATTGGCATCTTCTTTCCTCCTCTTTCGTTATTTTCTATTTTTATTATATCATTAAATTTTTATTTTGCAACATATTTTTTTATTTTTTTCTTTTTTGTATAAAATTTCCTGTAGCCACTTTTTTCTAATGCCCTATTTTGCTCTTAAAATAGTAAAAAGGTTCTAATATTATTGGTATATTTAGTACAATAAAATGCTTTAGAAAAATACTAAATGTTTCATTCTTATATAATCTATAGAATGTTCTCCATCCCTTAAAATTAATGTGTTTTTTTGTTTTAAGCATTTTAAAATAATCTATCGACTGCTTGTTCAGTTCTTTTAAAACTTCAGGAAAAATTTGCTCATTATTTATATATGTTTCAAATGTTCCTATTCTCATATCTAATGAAATATTTCTAAGCTCTGAAAGCGTTTGTACTTTTTTACTTGCTCTTGTCGTTCCTACCTGATTATTTCCATGTTGTCTATACAATATATATGGCTCATTTAGGTAACCAATTTTCCCTTTTAAACTAATAACAAGCCCTATCCAATAATCATGTATCATATATTTAGAATCTGTTGGAAGTGGCAAAATTTGAGGTAAAAACTTTTTCTTAGAAAGTAATGTACACCCCGTTATACAATTATATAAATATTGTAATTTATAGCTATCACAACATTTTTCTATTTTCTTGTCAAAATGTCTATATTTATTATAAGATTTGTTTATTGTATTTAAATTTTCGTCAACTATTTCTAAATCACCAAATACTAAATCTAAATTATCTTTTTCTAATTTTTCAACCGACTTTTCTACCTTTTCTTTTTTCCAAACATCATCTTGATCACAGAGCATGTATAAATTGCTTTCTACTTGATTTAGCAAAAATTCGAAATTCTTAACATAACCTAAGTTCTTTTCTTGGTAAAAAACTTTTATCTTTTCATTTTGCTCATATTGTTTTAATATTTCTCTTGTATTATCTTTCGAACAATCATCAGAAATAATTATTTGGATGTTTTGATATGTTTGTCCGAAGTAGGCTCTCTATTTGCTCTTTTAAATATTTTTCGCCATTATATGTAGCAACTAATATATCAACTTTTTCGTTCATTGTTTATCTTTTCTCCCTTTTATTTTTTGTATAAGCTTAATAATTAGATATGTTAAAGTTATTCCTATTAATGCTCCTATTGTATCTATCACTACATCTCTTATTTCACCACTTCTTCCGGCAACAAAAGTTTGATGGAATTCATCCGTAGATGCATATAGCATACATATAAATATGCTATATGTTATCATTTTAGATTTTTTCAGTTTCTCAAAAGTTAGCATAAAGTTAAATGTAAAAACTCCTAAACAGGCATATAATGAAAGATGTGCCATTTTACGTACAATTGGAGTTAGTATTTCTTCTTTTAATATAGTTTTATCAGGTTCTTGCATGTTTCTAATAAACGGTATTATTTTTGAAATAGCTTCAACCCATCTGCTACTTTGCATAGATGAGTCGTCTGCTACTTGGTTTGAAAAATAAAATATTGTGCAACAATTTATAATTATTAAAGCTAAAAAAATTATTCTTTTAGTATTAACATTCATTTTTATCTCCTAAAGATTTGTTTTACATTCTATCTGGCATTTGTATTCCAAGTAAGCCTGCTCCTGTTTTTAAAATATTACCAACAACATATGTTAGATAAAGTCTTGCATCCTGCATGCTTTTATCATCTACTATTATTTTATTTTCATTGTAAAATGCACTATATGAAGAACTTAAATCAATTAAATATCTTGATAAAATAGAAGGTTCATTTTTTTCTACAACTTGTTTTAGTATTTCAGAAAAATTAGATATTGTTTTTATAACCTCAGTAGAAGATTCATCTGATAATTGTTTAATATCTACTTGACTATATTTTGGAATATAACCTGCTTTTTCAATTACGCTTTTTGTTCTAACATATATATATTGAATATATGGACCCGTTTCTCCTTGGAAACTAAGCATACTGTCCCAATCAAAAATTTCATCTTTTATTCTGTTATTTGCCAAATCATTAAATATAACTGCTCCTATTCCAACTTTTTTTGCAATTTCTTGCTTTTCTTCAAGTTCTGGATTTTTTTCATTTATTACTGTTAAAGCTCTTGCAACAGCTTCATTTAATAAATCTTCTAGCTTTATAAAATTTCCTTCTCTTGTTGACATTTTCCCTGTTTTTAACATTACCATTCCAAATGGAACATGCTCTAATCCTTCTGTATATTTTTCATCTAATCCAAGTAACTTTGCTACCTCAAATACTTGTTTAAAGTGTAAGTTTTGCTCATAAGATGTTACATATAATGCTTTATCAAAATCATATGTTCTTGCTCTATATAAAATAGCAGCCAAGTCTCTTGTTGCATACGTAGTAGAGCCATTAGATTTTTTAATTAGGCAAGGTGCCATATCTTCCAAATTAACAACTTCTGCTCCTTCAGATTCTACTAGTTTTCCTGTTTTTTCTAGTATATCAATTACTTCGTCCATTTTATCAGAATAAAAAGCTTCGCCATTCCATGAATCAAACTTACTTCCTAAAACATCATATACTTTTTGAAATTCCTTTAAACTTAACTCTCTAAATCTTTTCCAAAGGCTTGTACAATACTCGTCTCCTTCTTCCAATAGTTTAAAATTATTTCTACATCTTTCAAGAACTTCTTCATCTTGTTCACAAAGATCATTTATTCTTTTATAAATTTTAGTAAGTTCATCAATAGGGTGTTCTTCAATATTATATTCTTCTCCCCATAACTTATAGCCTTCTATTAGTTTTCCAAACTGAGTTCCATAATCTCCTAAATGGTTTATTCCTATTACATTATAGCCTAAAAATTTGTATATATTATAAAGTGCTCCACCAATAACAGTTGAACGTAAGTGTCCAATATGGAAAGGCTTTGCAATATTAGGTGAAGAATAATCTATTACAACATTTTTTCCCTCTCCTATTTTTGAATTTCCATATTGATCTTTTTGCTGATTATATTGATCTAATACATCTTTTATAAAAGCCATATTATTTACATAGAAATTAATGTAACCACCAACTACTTCTACCTTGGATATGCTATTTTCATCTATTTGTAATTTTTCATAAATATCTGTTGCAATAACAGGTGGTGCTTTTTTTAGAACTTTTGCAAGCTTAAAACATGGAAATGCATAATCTCCCATATTACTATCTTTTGGCACTTCTATATAGCTTTTTAGCTCTTCCTTTTCAAGTTCTACGACTTTACTAATCTCTTCTGCTATAATATCTTTAAAATCTAACATTATTATTCTCCTTCTTCCCATTGGGGACGTTTCCTAATGGGGCATCTGTCCCTTTTGTGGCATCTGTCCCTTTTGTGGCATCTGTCCCTTTTGTGGCATCTGTCCCTTTTGGGAACTTTTTCTTAAATCTGTTTAATAGTATACCAAAAAAATCCATATATTTCAATGGATTTTTTATTATTTTGGTGTGTGTCCCCAAATTATTAAATTATTATTTCGGTGTGTGTCCCTAAATTAATACTTAATCTCCTAAATTAATTCCAATATCTCTGGCTGTTTTTACTAAGTCGTGGTCCATAGTTACTATCCTTACATTGCTTTGCTCTGTTCCACCTTGAACTGCACCAATTTCCTTATTTTTCCCTACAACTTTTTCTAAATCAACATATGATAATTTACCATTTTTAATTACTGTTAAAACATTAAACTTTTCTTCTAGTGCAAGTTCCATTGCTTTAGCACCATATTTTGTAGAAAGTACTCTATCATAAGCAGATGGTGTTCCTCCTCTTTGCATGTATCCAAGTACTGTACATCTTGCAGTTAATCCTGTTAATTTTTCAAGTTCTCTTGCAACTATTTCTCCTGCTCCTCCAAGTTGGATGTTTATTACTCCTTCTCCACCGTCTCTTTGTGCTGCAACAGAAATATCTCCACCTTTAGGGAATGCTCCTTCTGATACTACTACAACAGCGAAGTTTTTTCCAATTTCTTGTCTTTTTTTAATTGCTTCTGCTGCCTTATTTATGTCATAAGGAATTTCTGGTATTAAGGCTATATCTGCTCCACCTGCTATTGCAGATTCTAATGCTATCCAACCTGCTTCTCTTCCCATAACTTCTAGTACCATTATTCTTTTATGTGTTTCAGCTGTTGTATGAAGTCTATCTAAAGCATCTGTTGCAACAGATACAGCTGTGTTATATCCAAATGTAATTTCTGTACATGCAACATCATTGTCTATTGTTTTTGGTACACCTATTACATTTATTCCTTTTAATGATAAATCTCTTGCAGATTTTTGTGTGCTATCTCCACCTAATGTAAACAAACAATCTATTTGATCATCTTTTATATTTTGAACACAAATATCTGATAAATCCTCATATGTTACATTTCCATCTTTATCTACCATTTTATAATGGAATACATTAGCATTTGTTGAAGATGAAATTATAGATCCACCTTTTGCTAAAATACCAGACGCAGTTGTATTACTTTCTAATTTTATATAATTATTTTTTACTAATCCTCTGTATCCATCTATGAATCCTAAACATTCTACTCCGTTTTGTTCTGCGGTCTTTACTATTGCACGAATTACAGCGTTAAATCCAGATACATCTCCACCGTTTGCTAATATTGCTACTTTTTTTATCATAATATTTCCTCCTAAAAATCCTTCGTAATTTACTTTGATTATTATATCAATTATTTTATTTTTTACAAGTGGATTTAGTAATTTTTTAAAATTTTGACACATTGGGGACGTTTCTTTTTATGTCATTTATTGCTAATATGTATGTTCTCTGGCTCTACTCCCATTTCTCTTGTTATAATATTTTGAATTTGTGCAATTTGTTCTTGTTCTAATTTGTCAGCCTTTACTACAACACTTATACTTTTATCATTTACAAAAATAATTAAATCTTCTATTCCTTTTGTTTTTATTAAGTTTTCACATATCATTATTTTGTTCTTAGTTGCATTTATATTTTGTATTTCTGTTTGTGCTATTGATTTTTGTGTTTCACTTATTGTTTGGCTCTCTAGGATTTTTTGATAACTTTCTATCATTTGTGAATACATTGTTTCTCTACCAAGTCTTGATTCTGAAAAATATTCTTCTTTTTCTTTATTAAGTTTTGAATTTGTTGTTACAGTCTCATTACCTGTGTTATTTTCTTCATTACTATTTACGCTAGATGATACTTCCTCATCATTTTCTACTAAGCCACTTGCATTTACATCCGTATTTTCAGTTTTATTCTCCCAAGTTTCATTTTCTTCAGTATTTGGTACCATTGCCACTTGTTCATTTTGTTCTATTACATTATTACTATTTACAAGTTTAGCATCACCAATTCCTGCATATTTGGTTTCATCTTCTGCCTCTCCTGTAGATGTTTCTACTGTATTATCTATTTTATTTCCAGAATAACTTAAATACCCTGCTGAAACAAGCATAAGTGCAATTACCCAAATTATAATTTGATTTCTTTTCAAAATATTTTTCATTTTCAATCATTCCTTCCCAATATTAATTGTTGAAAAATAATTGTGATTTTAGCTAGGCCAACAAGCGAAAAGAATCCGAGGCGTGCTTTTTGCACGTTGCAGGATTTTTGAGCGAAGTTTAACAACGCTAAAACGCAATTATTTTTTAACATCACTAACCATACTAAAAACCTGAATCTTATGAGTAGCAAGACCTGTAGCAGCTTCGACTGCTTGCACAATATTTTCTTTAACTCTGCTATTTGTGGCACCTACAGCTGTAATAATTGCTCCTTCAATTTTTGGTTCTACTACACTTTGAGTTACTGGAACTTTTTCTCCA
>Ga0256404_1010355_pt1 | contig 12915 bp, 12 predicted proteins | sample RumenRJG_01DNA_FD_185990 | JGI IMG/M metagenome (GOLD analysis project Ga0256404, IMG submission 185990) | Bovine rumen microbial communities from Lethbridge, Alberta, Canada - RJG_01 | ecosystem: Host-associated > Mammals > Digestive system > Stomach > Rumen | place: Canada: Alberta | collected...
CTCCTCGTTGACGATAGGATCGAGGTCGGAGTGGTAATATACGGAAGTGGGCAGAGGTCCGAGCCACTTGTCCCAATTCAGTCCAGCGGGAACCTCCATCTTCGGAAGCGGGCAAGGGACGGGAGCCGCGGAGTTCGGGTTGGCGTTGTTGCGGCCGACATAGACCTTGATCTTATGGATCTGGCCAAGATCTCCCTCGCGGGCGTGGGTCGCGGCGGTGATGAACTCATCGCTGGAGCGCTGCTGGCTTCCGACCTGAAGGATCCTGTTATATTTGCGCACAGCCTTGACAAGCTGCTGGCCCTCATAAATGGTGAGAGTCATAGGCTTCTCAAGATAGACATCCTTTCCGGCCTTGCAAGCGGCGATCGCGATGATAGCGTGCTGATGGTCAGGGACAGCGATCACGACAGCGTCGATGTCGGGACGGGCCAGAAGATCCTGGTAGTCCTCGTACATATCGACCTTGACCTTTTTCTCTCCTTTCTCCTGGTAATATGCGGTGACCCTCTTGACGAAACGGTCTCTCTTTATGTCATAAACATCGCAACCGGCGACAACTCGCACATCGTCCATCTTCATGAATCCCTGCAGCAAGTACATTGCCTGCTGGCCGAGGCCTATGAAGCCCATGTTGATTTTACCATTGGCGGACTTTTTGGCGGAGGCCTTAGATGCGGCCGACGCGTTCACAATACCGGCAGGCATCATAATGCCAGCGGCTCCGATAGCGGAAGCTTTCAAGAAATCTCTACGTACCATGTTTCAGTGTTTAATCATTAATATCGTAAATATAGAAATTATTTGTGAAATAATCACTAACATTTTGTGTCTTTGGCACGGAAATGGTATTATCCTAAAGCGACATAATTTTTTACCCATAAACCAAAAACTGACTCAATGGTTATTTCATAAGTATTGGACAAAAAAACGGGAACCTGTCGAGAGACACGTTCCCGTTATATTTTTTTGCTGGTTCAACCAAAATACATACTTTTGTGAGAAGCATAATCACCGGGTTCTTATAGCCTTATGATCTTTAAAAGATCCAAATACTTATTTCTGATTCTTATTTTTGCGACTTTTTGCCGCAAACCAGCCGACATCCTCGAGGTAGAGGAGGAACCCGTAGTCAATTTCTCTGACGAGGCCGGAGCATATTCCGAAAGCCAGAAGGTGATCACACTCTCCGCCCCAAAGGGACACAGTATATATTACACAAAAGACGGTTCCATCCCCACCACGGAGTCACAACTCTACTCCAACCCCATCATTCTCACCGAAGAAGGCAACCGGTGGGTAAATAAGTCAGCGGTGGATAAGATGGCCATAAAGTTCAGGAGACATCTTATCAATCCCATTTCCGTCACCTCCGAGCTTCCCAGCGCCAACATCATCCGGGCAATAGCGGTCGCTCCCGACGGGACACCAAGCAAGGTCGTGACCAAGACTTACTTCATCGGAGCGGACTTGAGGGAGGATTACGACAACATCATGGTCGTTTCGATAGCCACTGATCCTGAGAACCTTCTGGACCACGAGAAGGGGATATTGGCCACCGGGAAGATCTTTGACGAATGGAGTAACACGGCCGAGGCTACCGCTGTCATGGCGAACAACGAGTGGTGGAAAGTGGTAGCGAACTACACACAAAAGGGGAAGGATTGGGAACGTCCGATATCCATCGAGTTTTTCGACAATTCCAACTCTCTCTCCCACCAGCAAGATGCAGGTCTGCGCCTCAAAGGCAGGGCTTCCAGAATGTTTGAGCAGAAATCATTCAACATTTATTTCAGAGAATCTTATGGGGAGAAAGGACTATCCTACCCAGTCTTCCCGGGCTTTCCGGTCAAATCTTTCTCATTGCGGAACGGTGGTAACGACACTGAATATCTGAAATTCAAGGACTCATGGATCCAGTCCAGGCTCCGTGACAAGGCTTTCTCAACCCAGATCGGCAGGATCTCGGTCGTATTCCTCAACGGGGAATACTGGGGTCACTACAGCCTTGAGGAGAGATACGACGATCGCTACATCAAGAACCACTACGGGGTTAAAGACCCCCTGATCATAAAAGAAGGGGAGGTCGAGGAAGGTCAAGACTCTGACATTCAGCTTTACAAGGATCTGATCTTATTCGCGGACAAAGACCTGTCCAACGAGAGCGAGTGGCAAGCTTTCAAAAAGGTCATGGACATCAGGAGCATGGCAGACTACTTCGCCGCGGAGATCTACATCGGAAACGCTGACTGGAAACAAGATGTAAACACGGAACTATGGAGGAGCGTAAGTGTTGATCCATCAAATCATTACGAGGACGGACGCTGGCGGTTCATATTGTATGATACTGAATATTCATCCGCTCAATATGAGCAAGAAGAGACCCATGTTTCTTTCGATTCCTTTTCCAAAGCCATGAAAGACCACCCTTTGTTCGCGGCGGCAGTCAGGAACGCGGAATTCCAGGCTCTTTTCAAAGAGTCTATCCTAGACATCTCCGACCGCTGTTTTGACCCTGAAGATGTGGAGGCGGACCTGAAGGAATGGGAGGAAGAATGGCTTCCGTATATGCCGGACTATTACAAACGGTTCGAAGACACCTCCTGGGCATGGAGGAAATACATGAATCTTACTACCAGTTTCTTCGGGGACAGAGCCTCGCACATTCTTCCAGCAGTAGAGAAAGGCCTGTCGGAAGCTATTCAGGATAAAGAAGATACGGCCGGCGGAGCCTCTTAAAGGCCTCGACATCATCCTTCCATCTAGCCTTAATCTCATCGGCTGAAGCGCCTTTAAGGATCATTTCCCGGACATATCCCGTTCCGGCGAGTTTATCGAAAAAGCTTGAGAAGAATTTCTCTCCGATGCCAAGTCCCTTGAAAGCGGTGATCACATATTCAAGATCAACCCCTTTCTCCCAAATTGTCTCGAAGGGAATATCCCTCAAGTCATACCCATAGCAAAGCTGATCCTTCAATGGAGGATTTTTCGCTCCAGGAACACTTCGCGGCGTGAATGAATATGGTGAGGAAACGCTCATGCCCGGGTGGCCGAATATCTCGAACGGCGCATCTGTCCCGCGTCCGAGCGACATGACTGTCCCCTCAAAAAAACAAGTCGAGGAATAGAGATATATCGCCCTCAATGACTTGAGGTTAGGTGATGGCGGGACTAAAAGGCCCGTCTTGGTCTGATGGGTATATCCCAGGCATGGCACAACAGCGAGGTCGCATTTGACACCACCTTCAAGCCAGCCCTCCCCGTTGATCATCAAGGCCAGTTCCCCAAGCGTCATCCCATGGACAGTCGGAACCGGGATCGTCCCGACTCCGGACTTGTACTCCGGCTCGAGGACAGGGCCATCCACATAGAACCCGTTCGGATTTGGCCGGTCAAGGACTATGACTTTCTTCCCGGAAGCTGCGCAAGATTCCATCAGGTGAGACATCGTGATGTAGTACGTGTAATACCTCAACCCGACGTCCTGGATGTCCACAAGAAGCACGTCAAACTTGGTCATATCCTCCGGCCTGGGATGTTTCAAGGCTCCGAACAGCGAGACTATCTCTACTCCTGTCTTAGGATCCTTGCCGCTCTCGACCATCTCACCCGCGTCAGCGTCTCCCCGGAAACCGTGTTCTGGTGAGAATATCAGTCTCACATCAACGCCTTTTTCAATTAGGGCATCGACGACGTGAGGGCCTAAACCCTTATCCGTCACCTTGTTCCCGACTATTCCCGTGTGGTTGCTAAAGACAGTCACCCGTTTATTCTTCAGGCCCGGGACATATTCCTCAAACCGCTCGTCCCCAAGGGTCACCTCGTTCCCGAGCCTGTCTGTCGGCCTGCTCCCGAGCGTCTTACCCGGCTGCCCGCAAGACAGAAGGCAAGACAGGAGCCCCGCGCCCAACGCCAGCGTTCTGAATAATCCGTTAATATTCCGCATAATAATCCTTTGTCCTGATGAAAAAAGATTTCCTATTGCAGGGAACCGCCGACAATGTCGAGAATCTCTGAGGTGATCTTTTGCTGGCGGCCCTTGTTGTACTCGAGAGTGAGTTGCTCAAGCAGATCATTCCCATTATCGGTGGCCGTCTGCATGGCCACGGTACGGGCGGCGTGCTCGGCCGCGTTGCTGTCAAGGAGGGTCGTGTATATCTTCAGGCGCTGAACCTTAGGAAGTAGCTCAGCGAGAAGCTCGGAGCGAGATGGCTCGATGATCACATCAGATCCTTCGCTATCGCTCAGGATGACAGGACCAGCAGCCTGCGATGGCATCGCCGCTGTCCCAAGGCCGAAATCAGCCGCGGCGCCGTTGGAGACTGAGGCCATCGGGAGGAATGTTTCCCGGACGGTCGGTTGTGAGGCCGTGGATTTGAAATGGTTATACACCAGCTCTACCTTCGAGAAACGGCCGGAAGTGAATCCTTCAATAAGCTCCTGAGCCAAAGCGGAAGCGGCGTCATAGCCCGGAGAATCCGCCATCTTTGAATAATCTGCGGGAGACTGGAATCCAGCCTTGCGCATCGCCTCTGCCATTTTCCGGCCTACGGAATATACGACTATATCGTCGTCTGAGAATCCAGCGGAGCGATATTCATTGATCACCCCGAGGGTCTTGCGGATCACATTGCTGTTGAAGGCCCCGCAAAGGGATGAATTAGAGGAGAACGCGACGATGGCAACGCGGCTCTGAAGGGGATCATCGGTCGAGCCGGGAATGACAGCTGGTGCAGCCGCTGTACCAAGGCCGTACTCAGCCGCAGCGAAGCGAGAATGGACGCGGCCGGGGACAGCCGGCGCACCAGCGTCAAGGCTAGCACCGGCGTCAAGCGTACCAGCGTCAAGACCTGCCGCCATCAGCCTACCCAAAATACTCTGCAGCTGACGCTCGTACGGAAGCATGTTGGTAATCGCCTGCTGAGCCTTGCGCAGCTTCGCCGATGCCACAAGCTTCATCGCCGAAGTGATCTTCAGCGTGCTGCTCACGGAAGCTATCCTGCCCTTTATTTCTTTTAATGACGCCATCAGCTTTTAGGAATATGGATTCTTCGCTTCGCTCAGAATGACAACAACCTTCCTACGCGCAAACCAACAAATAAACTAACCGACCATCGAGGCCACAACCGCAGCGGCGGTCTCTTCAATCACGGAAGTGATTGACTCATCAATCTTTCCGGAGCCAAGAGCTTCGAGAGTGTCCTTATGCCCAGCCCTCATCCGATCCAGGAAAAGCGACTGGAACTCAGGGACCTGATCCACCTTCAAGTCTGCCATCAACGCGTGAGTGCCGCAGTACAGAATGGCGACCTGCTCCCCTACCGGCATCGGAGAATACTGAGCCTGGATCAAGAGCTTATTGTTCTTGCGTCCCTTGTCCAAAGCCATAGCAGTAACCTTGTCCATGTCGGAGGAGAACTTCGAGAAGGACTCCAGTTCCCCGTATTGAGCCTGATCAATCTTCAACGTGCCGGCGACCTTCTTCATCGACTTCACCTGAGCCGAACCACCAACCCTGGACACGGAAATACCCACGTTGATCGCGGGCCTCTGACCCTGGTTGAAAAGACCGGACTCAAGGTAAATCTGCCCGTCCGTGATCGAGATCACGTTTGTGGGAATATATGCCGAGACATCGCCTGCCTGGGTCTCGATAATCGGCAGGGCTGTAAGAGATCCTCCAGCCTTGACCTTCCCCCGAAGGGATTCCGGAAGGTCGTTCATCTGCTCGGCAACCTCTTGCTGGTCAATGATTTTCGCCGCACGTTCCAGAAGCCTTGAGTGGAGATAGAAAACGTCTCCAGGATAAGCCTCGCGGCCAGAAGGACGTCTCAAAATCAAAGAGACCTCACGATAGGCCACAGCTTGCTTTGAGAGGTCATCATAGACCACGAGAGCAGGCCTTCCTGTGTCCCTGAAATATTCCCCGATAGCGGCTCCGGCAAACGGGGCGAAATACTGCAAGGCGGCGGGATCGGCCGCGGTAGCGGCAACCACGATCGTGTAGTCCATAGCGCCGTAAGACCTCAATGTCTCGACTATATTGGCGACTGTCGAACCTTTCTGTCCTACAGCCACATAGATGCAATAGACGGGTTTTCCGGCCTGGTAGCAGGAGCGCTGGTTGATAATCGTGTCGATGGCCAGGGATGTCTTTCCGGTCTGGCGGTCTCCGATGATCAGCTCCCTCTGGCCACGGCCGATAGGAATCATCGCGTCAATGGCCTTTAGTCCAGTCTGGAGAGGCTCGGTGACTGGTTGGCGATATATGACCCCGGGAGCCTTCCGCTCTAGCGGCATCTCGGTCAATTCTCCCTCGATATTGCCGAGACCGTCAAGAGGCACGCCAAGGGGATCCACGACTCTGCCAAGCATCGATTCCCCGACATTGATCGAGGCGATACGTCCGGTGCGGCGAACTGTCATTCCCTCTTTGACCTCATCGGTCGGTCCGAGGAGTACCGCTCCCACGTTATCCTGCTCCAGATTCATCACCACTCCCATCACACCACTCTCAAACTCAAGTAGTTCCCCCGCTTCGGCATTGGTGAGGCCATACATCCTGGCCACACCGTCGCTCACCTGAAGCACTTTGCCGATTTCCTCGAAATGAAGGGAGGTGTCGATGTCCTTGAGCTGCTGGAGCAGCACCTGCGAAATCTCGCTTGGTCTGATATTGTTGTTTTGAGCCATATAAATGAATATAACTACACGATTCTACGGTTCCTCTCTATGAATTGCGTCCGAATCCGCTCCAACTGGCGGGACACTGACGCGTCGAGAAGTTTGTCCTCGACCTCGAGGACGAATCCACCGATCAGGGATTGGTCAACTTCCGTGACCAGCAGCAAGGTTTTCCCCGTCTTGGACTCAATCAAATTCTTGAGCCGATCCTGAAGCTTAAAGGCGGCCGCGTCTGGTTCTGAAGGCAGGACAAGCCGTCCCCGGACTATCCCTTTGGATTCATAATACTGATCCTCGAAACTCTTAAGGATCAACGCGATGTCTCCGAGACGGCCATTGCGTTTAAGAAGCTCGATAAAACGCCGCAATTCCGGAGCGAAAGAAAGATCCTTCGCTACGCTCAGGATGGCAAAAGCCTTGGAGGGATCACTAATAGCGTCCCGGAGCTCTGGCGATGATGCCAACGCTTCCAGAATCGCCCTCGCCTGCGAGACTACCACCTCGCCGGAGCCGGTCTCCTCGACCAGCTTCAGCAAAGCCCTAGCATAACGAGAAGCTATGATCCCGGTATTCATAACTCATCTATGAGTCTGCCAAGCAGCTCGTCCCGACTCGAGTCATCATCCAGATCCTTGCGCAGAACCTTCTCGGCCACAGCGACTGAAAGCACGGCGACCTCCTTTCGGACATCCCTTAAAGCGCTCTCTTTCTCAGCCGCGATCTGAGTCCTAGCCTGATCGAGGATCTTTGCGGCCTCATCCCTTGCCTGAACCTTCGCCTGCTCGATCAAAGAATCCCTGGAAGCGGCAGCCTCCTTCAAGATAGCGGCCTGCTCCTTTCGGGCCTTTTCGACCAGGGCGTCCTGCTCAGCGGCGAGATTACGAAGTCTCTCTTCCGCCTCACGGGCCTTCTTTATCGACTCATTTATCCGATCAGCCCTCTTTTGGACAGAGTCAGTGATCATCGGGAATCCCCACTTCGCGAGCACGAAGAAGACGATGCCGAAGATCAGCGTCATCCAGACCAGAAGGCCAAAATCGGGAGTGATCAGCGACATAGCTACTTAGCTATCAGACAGACGACGATTGCGAAAAGACAAGCTCCTTCGATAAGGGCGCTTACGATGATGGCGGTCATCCTGTAATGTCCGGCCTGCTCGGGCTGACGGGCGCCTGCCTCAAGGGAAGCCTTACCAATCTTGCCGATACCAAAGCCTGCGGCAAAGGCGGCGATAGCTGCGCCAATGGCTTTTCCGAGAACGCCTAGGGATACCCCGGCTTGAAGTAAGAACATCAATGGTGTCATAATTCTATAATATTAATAATTAACTAGTTTTTTCTTTTTGTCGTGACAATCCGATAAAGACCGCCGAGAGCATGGTGAACACGTAAGCCTGGATGAAGGCCACAAGCAGTTCAAGGCAATCCATGAACACTCCAAGTATAACGGCGACCACAGTCAAACCACCATTCACGGCCGCTCCCATCTTGGCCGTCAAGAAGATGACTGCGATCACTCCGAGAATCATGAAATGGCCCGCCAGAATATTGGCGAAGAGCCTGACCATCAAGCTGAAAGGCTTTGTGAACATGCCTATTATCTCGATCACCGGCATAAGCGGAATCGGAACCTTCAGCCAAGTCGGCACGTCCGGCCAAAGGATATCCTTCCAATAGTGCTTGTTTCCGAATATATTGACAGTGAAGAATGTAAACAACGCCAGGACGAGCGTCACGGCGATGTTGCCTGTGATGTTCGCCCCTCCTGGGAAGAAGGGAACGATACCCATCAGGTTGTTTATGAATATGAAGAAAAAAGCCGTCAGCAGATATGGGGAATATCGCTTGTAATCCTCTCCAACACAATCTTTAATTATGTCGTCTTCGACCATGGTGACCATCATCTCCATGATCCCGGTCCCACCCGCTGGGGCTTCCTCCGCAGCGTCGTGCTTGCGGTACCAACGCGCGGTGAGAAGGACAATGAGGACAAGGATGGCGCTGTTGATCATCAGGCCCAGGACATTTTTAGTTATGGAAAAATCCCAGGGGCGTATCTGCTCCCCACCAGGACCTTTCTCCACTATCTTATTGGCGTACTTCCCGTCAGGTGCTATCCAAAAACCTTGATATTCACCTTCTTCCAGATGTTTGGAAGAGAAAACATGAGCGCCGCTCCCAGCCTTACTGATCACAATGACAGGAAGCGGGATGCTGACATGATGGCCGTTTATTGTCGTGATGTGCCACTCGTACGAATCCCTCACATGACCGTACAGGTACTCATCCATGTCCAGATCCACCTCGTCTGCCTGCGTAAGGTCCGGCTGGCGGTCCGGGGCCGGCGAAGTCCATCCTCGCTCCGCTGCGGCTGAGTATCGCCTTACCCCGGCCGCCAAGCTGGAAAAGGCAGTCGAAAGCAAGAGAACCGCAGCGGCAACAACGGGAACTATGAGGGAGCGCATGTTCATTTTTCGACGCAGGCTATAATTTGATTATCATGCACTTCCACAAATCCGGACGAAATTCTTATCTGACCTTCCCGGTCCCTGAGTTCATTTTCCCGGTCCCTGAGTTCATTTTCCCGGTCCCTGAGCGGAGTCGAAGGGCCACTCCCGAACACAATATCCCCCTCCACCAGCGACGAGACAATCGGCGCATGATCCTTTAAGACCACGAACCGCCCCTTGGCGCCAGGGAACTCCACCCGATCGACCTCCTGGTCAACCAGCGTCCCCTCCGGAGTGATGATATTAAGTCTCATTGTCATTTCGCCGCCGCGAGAATCGCCTCACCCTTCTTTATCGCCTCATCCAGCGTACCAACATTCAGGAACGCCTGCTCGGGAAGATAATCCACCTCTCCATCCAAAATCCTGCGGAACCCATCCACGGTGTCGGCAATATCCACCATAACACCCGGAACGCCGGTGAACTGCTCAGCGACTGAGAACGGCTGCGAGAGGAAACGCTGCACGCGCCTCGCCCTGTTGACAGTCTGCTTGTCCTCATCGCTCAGCTCATCCATTCCCAGGATAGCGATTATGTCTTGCAACTCCTTGTTTCTTTGAAGGATCTGCTTGACCCTCTGCGCTATCTCGTAGTGGTCCTTTCCGACAATATTCGGATCAAGGATGCGTGAAGTTGATTCAAGTGGATCGACAGCCGGATAGATACCCAACTCCGTGATCTTACGGCTCAGGACCGTTGTGGCGTCAAGATGGGAGAACGTCGTCGCAGGAGCGGGATCAGTAAGGTCGTCCGCAGGGACATAAACAGCTTGCACAGAGGTAATTGACCCGTTTTTGGTCGAGGTGATCCTCTCCTGCATCTGACCCATCTCAGTGGCGAGAGTAGGCTGGTAACCAACAGCCGAAGGCATTCGTCCGAGAAGGGCGGAAACTTCCGAACCGGCCTGGGTGAACCTGAATATATTGTCAATAAAGAACAGGATGTCCCTTGGGCCCTCACCAGTGTCAGAGTCCCTGAAAGACTCCGCAAGCGTCAGCCCGGAGAGCGCCACGCTCTGGCGGGCTCCCGGCGGTTCGTTCATCTGTCCGAAGACCATCGCCACCTGGGACTTCTCCAGCTCGGTTCGATCCACCTTGGAAAGATCCCAGTGGCCTTCTTCCATTGATTTGAGGAACTCGTCCCCGTATTTGATGACCCCGGACTCAATCATTTCGCGAAGCAGATCATTACCTTCCCTGGTACGTTCCCCCACACCGGCGAAAATAGAGAACCCGTTGTGTTTCTTGGCGATATTGTTGATCAGTTCCTTGATCAGAACGGTCTTGCCTACTCCGGCGCCTCCGAAAAGGCCGATCTTTCCTCCTTTAAGATACGGCTCAAGGAGGTCAATCACCTTGATTCCGGTGTAAAGGACCTCTTGCGAAGTGGCAAGATCCTCAAACTTAGGAGGTTCCCTGTGGATAGGCAGCGAATTTGTCTCGCTTAGGTCGCCGAGGCCGTCGATAGTATCCCCGACCACATTCATGACGCGGCCCCTGATCTGGGCTCCGACCGGCATTGAGATAGGAGCGTTCGTAGCCTTAGCCTTCATTCCCCTAGTCAAGCCGTCTGTGGAGTCCATAGCCACGCAGCGGACTGTCTCTTCACCGATATGCTGCTGAACCTCAATCACAAGCGGATGGCGTCCTTCTCCCCTATCTACCAACAAGGCATCATGAATACGGGGAAGCTTGATTCCCTCAGCTTCATTAATAGCCTCTGTCTCGAACCGCACATCAACCACCGGCCCAATAATCTGCGAAATAATACCTGTATTTGTCATTCTGAACGAAGTGAAGAATCTATACAAAAATACTTAATATTTCGCAAAAAAGAAAAAGAGGTTCCTTTGGGAACCTCTTTCATCTTTATGTCAATCAACGCTCTTACTTCACAAGGCAGACCGCGACACGGTTCTCCTCAGGAGTGTTGTAAGGATTGAGGGTGTCACCAAAGTACTCGGTGATGATCCTATCCTTGCTGATGCCGGCGTCGGCGATAGCCTTGGCGACGATCTCTGACCTCTTCTCAGAAAGGAACTGGTTCCTCTTGGCGGTACCGGTAGCCTTGTCAGCGTGGCCGGAGATGCGGACCTTGGTCTCAGGATGCTCCTTGAGGGCAGCGACGATCTCGTCGATCTTGAGCTGCTCGCTCTCGCGGATGTCCCACTTGTTGATCACGAAGAAGATGTTCCTCTGGAGAGACTCGAAAGCGGGCTCAACGATGACGGGCTCTTTCTCCTCAACAACCGGAGCGGGTTCGGGTTCCTTGACAGGGGCCGGAGCCGGTGCCGGAGGAACGATCACGGGAGCGGGAGCGGGCTTGGCTTTACCAAAGCTGAAGGTCAAACCGGCGAGACCCTTGATCTGGAAGTCAGCCTTTGAACCCTTCTTGGAGTTGAAGTGGTCGTTGATGAAGCTCGTGTTGCCTTCGAGGTTGAGGGCGACCACATCGGAAAGCCTGATGTTGAAGCCAAGACCAGCCCTGAGGGCGGGAGAGATGCTGCTGCCATCCCAAAGATAATTGGTGGCAGGGAAGCTGGACTTCAAAGCTTTGGCCTCGTCGTTGTTGAAAGCGTAGTTTGCACCAACACCGCCGAAGATGTAAGGATTGATGGTACGGTCAAATTTGTAACCACCAAAGAGAGCGGCGAGATCGGCCATGAGGTCGACGGCACCCTCAACATAGTTGTACTTGTAAACCTGGGACTTACCATCGTTGATGGCGCCCTTACCCTGCCATGCATTGGCGTTCAGTCTGGCGGCGAAGACCGGGGAGAACTGATAACCAAGGGAGATGGCTCCCGAAGGGGAGATAAGGTCCGTCCAAGTGGTCTCACCGATGGTCTCGGCTGCACCACCCTGGAGCTGGAGGAACCAGTACGGGTCAAAATCCTTCTTCTGCGCGTTGGCAACAGATAGTGAGGCGACGAGCGCGACACTTGCGAGAATAGTTATTATACGTTTCATGATACTTATGAATATATATTGCGCATTTAACGTCGCTAAATTAGTACATTTTTTTTAAATGAGCAAGAAACGCCATTATTTTTCGGTCATTTGTCCGTGTATGCGTAAAGTGAAAACGCGCGGGTCGCCATTAGTTTCCACATACACTTTATAATAGACTTTACCGGGATCTTTGTTCTGACCTTTAAAAGTGACATGAATCTCACCCTTCTTGCCGGGTTTTATCGGTTTCTCGGGGAAAGACGCCGAGACACAACCGCAGCTGACATCATGATCCAAGAACTCCAGAGGGGCATCTCCGACATTAGTGAATGTGAATACAGTGGTCCTCCTGCTGTCACTCTTGGGGAAAGTGCCGATCCAGGCCGAAGTTGAATCCAGCTGAATGGATGAGACCTTCGGAGAGCCATCGGCTTTGGTCGTCTTCCTCCCGCAAGAAGCGACGAGAACGACCAATAATAACGGGAAAATATACTGAATTTTTCGCATCTAAGGACGAATATAGCAATTTTCCTTAATGATACAAAGAAAAAGAGGGGCGTCCACTTGGGCGCCCCTCCAATTATCAGGGTTTAATACCTTTCAGAATTACTCACCAGCGGGAGTCTCAGGCTCAGTGGGCTCAGTGGGCTCGGTAGGCTCAGTGGGAGTGTCACCGGAGGCGGAGCTGTCGTTCTGGCCGCCGACGGTCTTCGCCACAGGGACGGTGATCCAGTCGGTGTCGATCCAACCGAAGCCGTATCCGACCTTTGC
>Ga0256404_1010357_pt1 | contig 12914 bp, 8 predicted proteins | sample RumenRJG_01DNA_FD_185990 | JGI IMG/M metagenome (GOLD analysis project Ga0256404, IMG submission 185990) | Bovine rumen microbial communities from Lethbridge, Alberta, Canada - RJG_01 | ecosystem: Host-associated > Mammals > Digestive system > Stomach > Rumen | place: Canada: Alberta | collected...
GTAAGATCGCCGCTTTTGAGAATGTCGACAAGCGCTCGGAAGCCGCCGCGATCATCGGCGCATGCAACACCGTCATCAACGATGGCGGCGTGCTCACAGGACACATCACCGACGGCGAAGGCTATGTCAATATGCTCCGCGACAAAGGCATAGAGGTCGCGGGCAAAAAAGTGATCGTCTGCGGCGCGGGCGGCGCGGGAACGGCGATCGCTGTCCAGTGCGCCCTGGACGGCGCGCGGGCTGTTTCCATTTTTAACCGTAAATCCCGGTCCTGGGACAGGGCCCTCGAGACAGCTGAAAAGATCAGGAAAGTGCGCCCCGGATGCGCAGTCAGGGTCTGTGACCTCGCGGATCAGACTCTGCTCGCCGAAGAGATCGCAGGCGGCGATATTTTGGCAAACGGCACGAGTCTGGGTATGAAGCCTCACGAAGACCTGATGGTCGTTGAGAACGCGTCCGTTTTCCGTCCCGGCCTGGTTGTCACAGACGCAGTCTACAACCCCTTGGAGACCAAAATGCTCAGACTGGCAAAGGAAGCCGGATGCATTACATTCGGCGGAAAAGGCATGCTGCTGTGGCAGGGGGTAGCCGCTTTCAAACTGTTCACAGGCTGCGATATGCCGGTGGAAGAAGTGAAGGCCAGATTCTTCGCAGACTGAATGATCAAAACCGATATAAAAAGAGGGGCAGTGAAAATCATCTTTCCACTGCCCCTCTTTTGTTTTGTTTTTATTCTCTTACGCGATGGAAACCACCTTGTAGTCGCGGTCCTCAACAGCCTCTTTGAGCTTCTCGTCAGCGACGTCACCGCTCAGTGTGACAACTGCTGTGCCTTCCTTGTGGCTTACGTCTGCGGATGCGACGCCGTCGATCTTCTCCAGGACCTTCTTCACGGTCGCCTCGCAGTGCTCGCACATCATACCTTCGATCTTCATTGTCTTTGTCATAGTAGCTTCCTTTCTGCTGCGCTCCGCAGCTTCCCTTTCTTTGGTATATTCCGATAAAAGCTTTCCGTCCGCATCTGTCTGCACCGGATTCTTAAGCTTTACATCCTTATCCGTGCTTCTCATATCAAAAGCATTGAGCCGCAGCGCATTGGTGACCACGCAGAAACTGGACAGGCTCATGGCCAGAGCGCCCAGCATCGGGTCCATGGTGATCCCAAGCGGACTCAGCGCGCCCGCCGCGACCGGGATCAGGATCGAGTTGTAGATCAGAGCCCAGAAAAGGCCCCACAGGATCGTCTTGTAGGTCTTGCGGCTCAGCCTCACGGCCGCGCTCACGTCTGTCAGGCGGCTGTTCATAAGGACCACATCCGCGGCGTCGATCGCGACGTCCGTGCCTGCGCCGATCGCGATCCCGATATCCGCTCTGGTCAGTGCCGGCGCGTCGTTGATGCCGTCTCCTACCATCGCCACTTTGCCCTTTTCCTGAAGGAGGCGGATGATCTCCTCCTTGCCGTCAGGCAGCACGCCCGCCACAACTTCGCTGACACCGGCCAGTCTTCCGATGGCCTCTGCCGTCTTCTGATTGTCGCCCGTGAGCATGACCACGTGAATACCCATGTTCTGCAGTTCCCTGACCGCCTGCGCGCTGTCCTCCTTGATGGGATCCGCCACAGCGATGATTCCCAACAGCTGCCCTTCTCTGGCAAAATACAGCGGCGTCTTGCCCTCTTCCGCCAGCCGGTCGGTCAGATCCGCGAGGTACTTCAGCCATTTGACCAGATCCCCTGACTTGCCGCGCTGGGCTGAGAGCCTGGTCATGATAAATTTCTGGTTGCCGCCGCTGATCAGCGCTCCGTCGATCACGGCTGAAAGGCCGTTTCCGGGAAGCGCCCTGAAATCCTGTATCTCTTTTGCCTTTACTCCTCCGGTGTATTCCACGATCGCCCTCGCCAGAGGGTGCTCACTCTGGGCTTCGAGCGCGCCTGCAAGATACAGGAGCTCTTCTTCTGTCACACCTTCGGCCGGGATCACCTCTGTCACGATCGGATGCCCGCTGGTGATCGTTCCGGTCTTATCCAGCGCCACGATCTGCATATTGCCGGTCTCCTGCAGGGCTTCCGCAGTCTTGAACAGGATCCCGTGCTTCGCGCCCATGCCGTTGCCGACCATGATCGCGACGGGCGTCGCAAGACCAAGGGCGCAGGGGCAGCTGACGACGAGGACGGAAATGCCCCTTGCCAGTGCCGTTCCGACCGGCGCCTTCACGACAAAGAGCCAGATCAGTGTCACCGCGATCGCAATGACGATGACTGCAGGTACAAAGACACCGGAGATGGTATCCGCTATTTTGGCAATAGGCGCCTTTGTGGCCGCCGCATCGCTGACCATCTTAATGACCTGGGACAGGCTCGTATCTTCGCCGACTCTGGTCGCCTGACAGCGCAAAAATCCCGACTGATTGAGTGTCGCTGAGGAAACAGACGATCCGGGCTCCTTGTCGACCGGGATAGATTCTCCGGTCAGGGCAGCCTCGTTGACCGCGCTCTCGCCTTCGATGACAATGCCGTCGACCGGAATCGTCTCGCCGGGCCTTACGACAAAGATATCTCCCTTCTGCACGAGATCGATGTCGATGGTCTCCTCTACGCCGTTCCTCTCCACATTTGCCGTTTTGGGAGCGAGCTTCATCAGCGATTTGAGCGCGTCCGTCGTCTTGCCCTTGGATCTTGCCTCGAGCATCTTTCCGACAGTGATCAGCGTCAGGATCATCGCGGCGGATTCAAAATAGAACTCCATCATGTATCTCATCACAGCTTCATGATTTCCGTCCGCCTGCGCTCTCGTCATTGCCAGCAGCATGACTGTGGAATACACAAAAGCCGCACCCGATCCCATCGCGATCAGCGTGTCCATATTGGGCGCGCCGTGGAACAGGCTCTTAAACCCGCTGATAAAGAACTTCTGGTTGATCACCATTACAATGCCGGCCAGCAGCATCTGTACAATTCCCATCGCCACATGGTTGCCGTCGAAAAATGCCGGCAGGGGCCATCCGAACATCATATGACCCATCGAGAAATACATGAGCACCAGCAAAAATCCGAGCGATGCGATCAGTCTCTTCTTGAGGACCGGCGTCTCATGATCTTTAAGAGCCTCTTCCTCCGCCGCGATCTTGGCCGTCAGGCTTCCGGTCTGTCTTCCGCTTTCCTGGCCCGCTCCCTTAGGCGACGCACCGTATCCGGCGTCTTCCACCGCTTTCATGATGTCCGCCGGCGAAGCGCTTCCTTCCACACCCATCGTATTCGTCAGAAGGCTGACATTACAGGATTCCACTCCCGGAACCTTGGATACCGCCTTCTCCACGCGCGCCTGGCAGGCCGCGCAGCTCATTCCTGTTACTGTATATTGATCCATAGTTCACTCCTTATCGATCAAGGGGTCAGACCCCTAGCCCGTTTTTATCACTTCATCAGCTTCTGAAGCGTCTTCACCAGCTCATCCACTTTCTCACTGCTGCCCGCCTGCACATCTTCTGTCACGCAGGTGTGGATGTGATCCGCCAGTATAACTTTTGTGAAACTGTTCAGCGCCGCGTTGGCAGCAGCCACCTGGTTGATGATATCGATGCAGTAGGCGTCCTCTTCCACCATACGGCGGATTCCTCTGATCTGTCCCTCGATTCTGCTCAGACGGTTCATCAGGTCCTTGTATTCCTTTTCCGTGCGCACCTTGGTGCGGCAGCAGCAGTTCTCTTTGTCCATGTTTTCCAAAATATTATCAGAAGATACCTTTTTCGCAGACATCAGGTTTTCTCCTCACTAATGATTACTGTTTCTTTGTTTTCCTTTCCCATCATATACCCCCACCGGGTATAATGCAAGCAAAATATACAGGGTGGGGGTATTTCCTCACACACCTCGTCAAAATATGATAAACTCTTGTAAATGCAGCAAGCATTTACGCAGCCAATTTACTGTGCACACAAAATGGAGACTTAGATTTGCGCTACTACATCGCCGACTGTCACTTTTTTCATAACAGTCTCAATTTCCAGATGGACTGCCGCGGCTTTGCGGACGCCGAAGAAATGAATAATCATATGATCGAACAGTGGAACAAGAAGGTCCGCTGGAACGACGAGGTGGTCATTCTCGGGGACTTCTCTCTCGGAAAAGCCGAAGAGACCAACAAGGTCCTGGAACAGCTCAAGGGCATTTTATGCCTTGTAGAAGGAAATCACGATCAATTCGGACACCGGAAAGGCTACAACGCCGCCAGATTCAAGTGGATCCGCCCCTATACCGAACTTAACGACAACAACCGCAAGGTCATCCTCTGCCACTACCCGATCCTGTGCTACAACTACCAGTACATGTTCGATGGAAACGGAAGTCCCAAAACCTATATGCTCTACGGCCACGTCCACAACACCTGGGACGAAGAACTGATGGCGCAGGCGCAGTCACTGGCAAAGCAGCAGGTCCGCCGCCGCAGAGATGGTACAGAGTACAACCTGCCGTGTCAGATGATCAACTGCTTCTGCATGTATTCCGACTACACACCGCTCACTTTGGATGAGTGGATCGAACTTGATGCCAAAAGAAGAGGCGCACCGCAATAAAGCGGTACGCCTTTTTTCATCTCGCTATTGCAGGCTTTACTCAGCCCTTCAGGCCTCTGCTCTGCCTGTCCATGTCCTCTACGACGATGTCATAGATCTCGCCGAGAGACGCACCGTACTCCAGTATGAGCCAGGGCTCATTGGTGTGGAAGTGGATCTTGATCGGATCCCCGTCTCCGCCGACAGCCAGGAGGCTGTCGCCCTTGAAGTGCTCAACAATGTAATCAAAGACCTCATCTTCGTCGAGATCATCGCCGTCGATCAGAAGCTGTGTATCATATCTGAATTCAAGCATTTCGAAATATCCTCCTTACAAATGCAAACACATACTATGTATACAGTTTACCGAAAAGAGGCCTCTAAATCAAGTTGACTCCTGCTCTCTCTCTTCCGCCACGCCCGCCTCAGCTTCTGCGGTGAAAGCCGCATCTTCAGTGTCGCTCACATAATCCGCCTCTTCCGTGAAGACAGAGCCGTTCATCGGGATCTCTCTGGGAATGGGCTTCCTTGTGAGGATCTTCATGAACTCCTCGCCGGTAATAGTCTCACGGAAATAGAGGTACTCAGCCAGCTCGTCCATCTTGCGCTTGTTCTCCTTAAGGATATCCAGCGCTTTCTGGTGCTGCCCGCGCACAAGCTCCACGACCTTCTTGTCGATCATGGACTGCGTCTCTGCCGAACAGGCAAGAGATGTGTCGCCGCCCAGATACTGGTTGTTCACCGTCTCCATAGCCACCATGTCGAACTCATCGCTCATACCGAAGCGCGTGATCATCGAGCGCGCCAGCTTTGTCGCCTGCACGATGTCGTTGGAAGCGCCGGTCGTCACACTGCCGAACTCCACTTCCTCCGCCGCGCGTCCGCCGCACAGTGTCGCGATCTTGTTCTCCAGTTCCTCCTTGCTCATCAGGTAATGGTTTCCCTCTTCCTCCACCTGCATGGTGTAGCCCAGGGCACCGGATGTGCGGGGGATGATAGTGATCTTCTGAACCGGCGCGCTGTGAGTCTGCATAGCTGCCACCAGCGCGTGCCCGATCTCGTGATAGGAGACGATCAGTTTCTCTTTGTCTGTCAAAATAGCGTTCTTCTTCTGGTAACCGGCAATGACGACTTCAATACTCTCCTCGAAGTCCGCCTGGTTGGCGAATTTTCTGCCGTCACGCACCGCGCGCAGAGCCGCTTCATTGACGATATTGGCGAGTTCCGCGCCGGATGCGCCTGCTGCCATCCTCGCTATTTTGTTAAAATCGATGTCCGAACTGCATTTGATCTTCTTGGCGTGGACCTTGAGGATATCCTCCCTGCCCTTGAGGTCGGGGAGTTCCACAGGCACGCGTCTGTCGAAACGTCCGGGCCTTGTCAGCGCGGGGTCGAGCGCCTCAGGACGGTTGGTCGCCGCGAGGATCACAACGCCTGTGTTCTCTTCAAATCCGTCCATCTCTGTGAGCAGCTGGTTCAGGGTCTGCTCGCGCTCGTCATTGCCGCCGATGAGGGAGCCGTCACGCTTTTTACCGATCGCGTCGATCTCGTCGATGAAGACGATGCAGGGTGCCTTCTCCTTGGCCTGCCTGAACAGGTCGCGGACCTTGGAAGCGCCCATTCCTACGAACATTTCAACAAATTCCGATCCGGATATGGAGAAGAAAGGCACATTGGATTCGCCTGCCACCGCCTTGGCCAGCATCGTCTTACCGGTTCCGGGAGGGCCCACCAGAAGAATTCCTTTGGGCATCGCCGCGCCGATCTCCTTGTACTTGTCCGGGTTATGCAGATAATCCACAACCTCCTGCAGCGACTCTTTGGCTTCCTCTTCGCCCGCCACATCGGAGAAGCGAATCCCCTCCGTGGACTGGACGTAGACCTTGGCGTTGCTCTTGCCCATTCCGAACATCATGGAATTGGGACCGCCGGCCTGATTCATCATCTTCTTGCTGAGGAATGACCAAAGTCCCCAGAAAATGAAGATAGGAACCACCCAGGAGATCAGGAAAGACAGGATCGGCGACATGGGCTGCACGATATCGCTGCCGAACTTGACGTTGTGCTCGTGCAGGCGGTTTGCCAGATCCAGGTCCGTGACCGGAGCTGTCGCGTAAGCCTTTCCGTCGTTGTCAGTAAACAGAATCTGCGAGGAAGTGATCTCTACTTCCTTTATCTGGTCATTCTCTGTCATAGTGATGAAAGTGTTGTAATCCGTCTCCGCGATCTGCGCCTGTTTGAGCGACGGCATGATCATGCTGTTGAGAAGGATCATCACAACGGCCACCAATATGATATATGTGATCAATTGCTTTTTTGGCTGTTTTATCTCGTTCATATAAAAACTCCTTTCGATTAAGATATATTATCACCATGTCCGAAAATGTGTAGAAACAATTCCGAAAATGTATCTTAAAAAAGGATAAACACGTCTAACTCTCCTCTGCCTGCTGTCATTTATCGAATTCCCTGGCCAGCACTCTGAACAGTTCTTCCGTATCGATAGGCTTTTTGAGGTACCCGTCCATACCCGCATTGAGGCATTTCGCTTCGAGATCGTCATAGGCGTCAGCAGTCAGCGCGATGATCGGAATCGTCAGGGCATCCGCCGTGCCGCTCTCCCTGATCGCTTTGGCCGCCTCCTGACCGTCAAGCAAAGGCATCATCAGATCCATGAGCACTGCCTGATAGTGGTAGGCTCCTTTGCTGCAGAACATCCCCACGGCCTCCCTGCCGTCCCTTGCCAGTTCCGAGTGGACGCCTCTGTCTTCCAGAATTTTCATGATGACTTCCGCATTGATGCTGTTGTCCTCGGCTACCAGCACATTTTTGCCGTACAGGACGTTGTCCTCGTAGGTCGTGATCTTCTTTCTCTGCAGGCGGATCTGCTCATCCGACGCCAGGTCATACTCCAGAACAACTGTAAAAGTCGTTCCCTTTCCCTTAACACTCTCGCAGTTGATGGTTCCCTGCAGCAGATCTACCAGATTCTTGCAGATATAAAGGCCCAGTCCCTGTCCGTCCCGGAGCGCGATGTTTTCTCTGTTTTCCTGCTCGAAGGGCATGAACATCCTTTTGCGGAATTCCTCGCTGATCCCCATTCCGTTGTCCGTAATGGTATAGACATGCCTCGACTTGCCGTTTTTATAGGTCACATTAGTGACAAAATCTACCGTTCCTCCGGGTTTCGAGAACTTGACCGAGTTGCTCAGAAGATTTATGAGGATCCTCTCCACATATTCCGTATCCATCATGACATACCGGTCTTCGCAACCCTTGATCTTTGCTCTGTACAAAATTCCTTCCTCGGCAGCTTTCTGGCTGATGATCGAATTCACTTCCTCGATCACCTGGGTCTCTCTGGCCGCGACGCTCACTGTGACCGCTTTGCCGGCGTTGATCCGGCTTGTCTCAAGGACTTCGTCAATCAGTCCCATAAGGTACCTTCCGGATGACTGTATTTTCTCCAGGTTCTCCCTGATCTCCGGCGTCAGTTCCTTCGACTGCAGGGTCAGCTGCACAAAGCCGATGATCGCGGTCATGGGCGTTCGCATATCATGGCTCATATGGGACAGGAACGTCTCCTTCTCCCTGCCGGACTGGACCGCCGCGCGCAGAGCCTTGGCCATTTCTTCGATCTGCTGCTGGTCATTGACCTGCTTCGTCGTATCGACGAAAGTAATAACGAGACCGCGCAGTCCTAATTCTTCCTCTTTCTCCTCGATCTCCATTATGCGGGCGTCCGGAATATGGTAGTCCCTCTCACTTTCCCGCTCGATCGCTTTATAGGGAGCGATCCTCACCAGATATGTCTTTCCTGTGACAGAGGCGCAGTTCTTCTCAATGGGCTTCATAGTGGCCAGCACCTGTTTACACAGCGCGATCAGGTCGATGGTCGCGAAATTAAAAGCGATATAGCGCAGAGACCGCCCCACATCCTGATCTTCTATATGAAATTCAGACGAAATATATTCCGTGAACTTACGGATATTCAGATTTCTGTCCACCATAATGATGCCGACCAGCGTCGTGGACAGGAAGTTGGCCATATCATCATTGAGGGTCGCGAGCTCATTGACCTTGGCCTGGTACTCGGAATTGACCGTGTAGAGCTCCTCATTCACGCTTTGGAGTTCCTCGTTGGAACTCTGCAGTTCCTCATTGGCCGTCAGAAGCTCCTCGTTGGCCGCCTGAAGCTCCGCGTTGACGCTTTCAAGTTCCGTCACGGTCTTCTTCAGATTGTCCTGCGCCACATGCAGATCCTTCTCCAGGTCCGTGATCCTCTCCGAAGCCGCGGTATCGGCCTTGTACTTCTCCATATTGATCTCGCCGGGCTGCTCATTTGTGCGCAGGAAAGCGATAACGGTCATTCCCGTATCCGTGCCCAGCCGGTCGCGGATCGGCTGTCCCACCAAAGAGATCATCTCCTGCTGCTCCCCGATCTTCACCGGCACTCCTTCGAAAGCCACCCGTTCCTGCTTTTCTCTGGACTCTTTGAGAGCCTTGGAGACCGCGATCTTGAGTTCCGGCTTTACGAGATTAAAAATATCCAGAGTCACCGCTCCCACCGGCAGCGTGATAAACTCCTTGCAGTTTCCGTAAGTGTGAACAAGCTGGTTCTTCTCATCCACCAGGACGCTCGCCGGCATCAGCATCTCCAGGATGCGGGTATCCAGTTCTGAAGTATTATAGGACAGATCCGGTTCCGTCACATTGTGCAGGATCCCCACGGAGCCCATATTCTTCTCCACTTCCTGCATCGTATAGGTAATATGTTCATGGGAGGGCGCCTTGCCGGTCGCGTTGTGCACAAAGATCTTCTCGTTGGCACATACCACTCTGAAGACGTCGTCGTAATCGATCACCGATTCACTTCGTCCAAGGAACAGGTATCCCCTGTCATTCAAAGCCATGTGAAAGATCGCAAACAGGTTCCTCTGAAGTATATTCTGGAAATAGATCAGCAGATTCCGGCAGCTGATCAGGTCAAGTTTTCCGAAAGGCGGATCCTGAAAAACATTGTGCTGCGCGAATACGATCATTTTGCGGATCTCATGTCCGACAATATAGCGGTTTCCTTTGCGGGTGAAATAGCGGCTCAGGCGCGTCACGCTCACATCCTCACTGATGTTGTCACCGTAGATGCCTCTGCCTGCCACAGCTATGGAATCCGCGTCCAGATCCGTAGCAAAGATCTTCACGTCTCTTCGCACACCGAGTTCATCCATGACTTCCGCGAACAGGATCGCTATGGAATAGGCTTCCTCACCTGTGGAGCAGCCCGTCACCCAGACACGGAGCTGATCTGTCGGCGTCGCGTTTTTGACCAGATCGTAGATCACCCGGTCCTTGAGCACTTCAAAATAGTCCGGATCCCTGAAGAAACTGGTCACGCCGATCAGCACCTCTTTGGCCAAAAGCCTCGCCTCATCCGGATTATTGGACAGATATTTCACATATTCCTGCAGGTTGCGGTTATGGGTGACCACGATACGCCTCTCTATGCGCCTCAGGATCGTAGTCTGTTTGTAATAGGTATAATTAACATTTGTGACATTGCGAAGGATCGAGAACACCTGCACCATCAGATCGCCGTCGCTCAGCTGCAGCTTATTGCCGGCGTCCACCGTGGAAGCCGCGATGTGTCTCATCTCTCTCGCGATGCTGTCCGGCGTGAGGACCATATCCACAAAGCCGGTGGCTATAGCATTTCTCGGCATGCCGTCGAATTTGGCGCTCTCCGGCGACTGCACGATGATGACACCGTTCTTGTCCTTAATGGAGCGGATCCCGTTTGTCCCGTCGGATCCCGTCCCGGACAGAATAACTGCTACCGCCCTGTTTTCATAAGCCGCAGCCAGAGAGCGGAAAAAGACATCTATGGGATGATTGATATTTCTGTGATTGTATTCCTGAAGGCGGAGTACATCGGAGACGATCTCCAGATTGTACTTGGGCGGGATCATATAGATATGGTTGCGCTCAACATGCATTCCATCCTGCGCTTCCACCACCGGCATAGCCGTGTCCTTGCTCAAAATGTCCGCCAAAAGGCTCTTGTGATCCGGAGACAGATGCTGGATGATAACAAACGCCATTCCCGTATCGCCGGGAAGGAACGTGAGAAACTGTTGCAGCGCTTCAAGTCCTCCCGCCGAAGCTCCGATTCCCACCACACAGCTGGGCTGCGCGTCCTTTTCTATCTTCTGATAATTCATATTTTCACTCATAAAAGTCTCACCGCTTTCAAGGGCTCCTGTTTCGAGCATTTGATCTTATTCTCTTTCGGCAGATTCCGGATCCGCATTAGTTTCCATCATTTCCATTCTATCCCTTTTTATTCAAAAATGGTACTATATCATAAGAAAGGTCAATGTCTCGGAAAGGACAAAACATATGCTTTTATCACTCATCGTACCTTGCTATAACGAAAAAGATGCGCTCCCCCTGTTCTACCGCGAGGCCACAAATGTTCTTGCCGGAATGGATTGTGATTACGAGATTCTTCTGATCAACGACGGTTCCCGCGATAATACCCTCGAGATCATGAAGGAATTGGCAGCGTCAGATCCGCACATATTCTACTATTCCTTTTCCAGGAATTTCGGCAAAGAGTCTGCTATGTACGCCGGCTTCTGCAACGCCCGCGGTGATTACGTCGCCGTGATGGATGCCGATCTGCAGGATCCTCCGTCCCTGCTGCCCGAAATGGTAAAGATCCTGGAGTCGGGAGAATATGACAGCGTCGCGACGCGGCGCGCCGACAGAGCCGGCGAACCGCCTGTCCGCAGCTGGTTTGCCCGCAGGTTCTACAGCCTGATCAATCAGATCTCCGATGCGGACATCGTGGACGGAGCCAGGGATTTCCGCCTCATGACAAGGGACATGAAGGATGCGATCCTTTCAATGAGTGAATACAACCGTTTTTCAAAGGGTATCTTCGGCTGGGTAGGCTTTAAGACCTACTGGCTGCCTTATGAAAACGTTGAGCGGGTCGCCGGAGAGACAAAGTGGAGTTTTTGGAAACTGTTCAAATATGCCATCGACGGCATCATCAATTTCTCCAACGCTCCGCTCAGTATCGCCTCCTGGTTCGGAATACTGATGACCTTTTTTTCCTTTATCTTTCTGGTCATTATCGTCATCCGCCGATTGCTTTGGGGTGACCCGGTTGCCGGCTGGGCTTCTACGATCTGTGTGATCATCTTCATCGGCGGTCTGCAGCTCTTCTGTCTGGGAATCATCGGACAGTACCTCGCCAAGACCTATATGGAGACCAAACATAGGCCTCACTATATCATTTCCGATACAAATGCCGGCCATGCGACAAAAATCCGATAAGCCGCCATTAGAAAGACCGGACTGAGTGCTGCTCAGTCCGGTCTTTTAGACATATTAGTTCATCCTTCCTCAATGACTTTGAGAATCCGGACGACTACATCCTCCACATCTCCCTTTTCCTCTATGGTCGTATCCGCGTATTTCTCATATAAAATCACCCTCTCATCATAGAGATCCCGAAGTGTCTGTCCTTCTTTAAGCGCTACGCCCCTCTTCTTAATATTCTTAAGCCTTTTGCTGATCGCGTCGTAATCCACTTTCAGGTAAAGTATGTGTCCGATCTTTTTGAAATGGCGCATCGCCTCCTCCCCATAGACAGCGCTGCCTCCGGTCGCGATCACGCAGTGGTCTGCCTCAACTGACGCATTCACCCGGTTTTCTATTTCCAGAAATCCGTCTACTCCTCTTTCCTCGATGATCTGAGCCAGGCGCTTCTTCTCCGCTCTTTGGATCAGGAGATCCGTATCTATGAAGTCGAACCCGATCACTTTCGCCAGTATGACGCCGACTGTACTCTTTCCGGACGCAGGCATTCCGATCAATATCAGATTTGTTCTTCCCACTTTTCTGCCATCTCCTTTTTCGAAAACCACTAAATCTTGTATAGTCAGTATACTATACCACCTATTTTTGTGCAGAAACCTGAAAACTGTTGTAGAATGTAATTGTTATACATTGTAAAACACTATCCCCCCTATTGAAAGGATGCTATGAACTCTAAAACAAAATCTCTTCTACTCCTCCTGATCCTGTGCCTGCTGCTCACCCCCGTCTATGGCGTTCACGCCGAATCCGGCTACAAGTGGGTCCGTAAGGACGGAAAATGGTATTACTGCAATAACGAAGGTGACGTCTCGACAGATTGGCAGAGGATCGACGGGAAATGGTATTATTTTGACAAAAATGATGGAGCCATGCAGCTCGGTTTAAAAGAACTGGGCGGTCGGACATACTATTTCACCGGCAGCGGAGCAATGGGAACCGGCTGGCAGAAGATCGACAATGCCTGGTATTATTTCAAT
>Ga0256404_1010358_pt1 | contig 12912 bp, 11 predicted proteins | sample RumenRJG_01DNA_FD_185990 | JGI IMG/M metagenome (GOLD analysis project Ga0256404, IMG submission 185990) | Bovine rumen microbial communities from Lethbridge, Alberta, Canada - RJG_01 | ecosystem: Host-associated > Mammals > Digestive system > Stomach > Rumen | place: Canada: Alberta | collected...
CGGCATGTACAAATCAAGCATGTGCGGCATTTAAACCGAATGATAATGTAAGACCTGAGTATTTGTTCTATTTTTTGACAAGTAAAAGAGCGCAGTTTATTAAAGATGGTGTAGGAGGTGCGCAACCGAATATATCTGCTGGTTACTTAAAAAAAGTCCCGTTTAATCTAATTGATTTAAAAAAACAAGACCAGATTATTAGGGGTTTAAACAAGACAATGAATATTATAAACAACCGAAAAGCAAAACTGAATATATTAGATGAACTGATCAAAGCCCGATTTGTCGAGATGTTTGGAGATACAGAAAATAACTCAAAAAGTTTTTCTGAGATGAAGCTTGGTGATATCTGTGACTTGCAAAACGGATATGCATTTAAATCTGAAGATTATGTTGAGTTATCAAGTGTAAATAATTGCAGAATGAGTAATATAAGACCTGATGGGGGATTTGATCCCGATTATAGTCCAAAATATCTACCTGAGGAGTATTGGGATTATTATAGTGCATATCGCCTTTATAACGGCGATGTAATAATTGCTATGACAGACATGGCGAGTGATCCCAAAATTCTTGGAGTACCAACAATTGTTAACTCAAATGGTAAGAAGTTTCTACTTAATCAGCGAGTTGGCAAATTGGTTTTCGCTGAAGATGAACAATTCAATAGAGTCTTTCTAATGAGGTTTCTTGGCCAAAAATATATAAGAATGAACTTGGCAAAAAAGGCAGGAGGAAGCACACAGATAAACATAGGTAAACCTGCGATACTTGATATAGAGATTGTAAGACCCCCCATTGAGAGTCAAAATCAATTTGCAGACTTTGTCAAACAAGTCGACAAAACAAAAGTTGCCATACAGAAGTCTCTTGATGAAACGCAGCAGTTGTTCGATAGTCTGATGCAAGAGCACTTTGGGTAACTTGTAATTTGTGGAGATGAAGATGGATAGACAATGGGTCGATATATCAAAAATGCTTTTCTTTCAAGAAGGGCCAGGGGTTAGAAACACACAATACACAACGGAAGGTGTAAAGCTTATTAATGTGGCAAATCTTGTAGACGGAAAAGTGGATTTATCAACGTCGGATAGATATATTTCTGAAGAAGAAGCCTATGGAAGATACAAACATTTCTTATGTGATCCGGGGGATTTTATTATTGCAAGCTCCGGTATTAAAGTGGAATACTTTGACAAAAAAATGGGCTTCGTGGATTCGTCTATGCTACCGCTGTGCATGAACACAAGTACGATTAGATTTAAGGTTTTGGATGAGAATAGCCTTAATATTCGATACTTCATGTATTATCTTAAATCACAGCATTTTAAAGAGCAACTTTTACGACAGATCACTGGCTCCGCTCAATTAAACTTCGGGCCTTCGCATATTAAACAAATGGAAATGCCGATTATATCGATTTCTAAACAGGATGCCGTTGTTGAAAGATTGGATTATGTACAAGCGGTTATTGATTTAAGGAAAACCGAGTTGCAGAAACTTGATGATCTAATCAAAGCCCGATTTGTCGAAATGTTTGGTGATCCAATTATTAACTCTGAAAAACTGCCAACTATGCCTATGACTGAAGTATGCGATATCATAGATGGTGATAGAGGAAAGAATTATCCTACAATAGAGGATTTTTCTGATGATGGATATTGCCTCTTTTTAAATGCTAAGAATGTTACAACATCAGGTTTTAACTTTGAGAATTGTATGTTTGTTAGCAAGGAAAAAGATGAAGTGCTTAGAAAGGGAAGACTTTCCCGAGGTGATGTTGTACTCACCACTCGTGGAACATTAGGCAATCTAGCTTTCTATACAAATGAGGTACCGTTCGAAAACGTGCGTATTAATTCTGGAATGGTAATTCTTCGAATGAAGCAAGATGTTGTAGAGGAGGTCTATTTCATTGAACAATTCAAATTGCAGATTGATGATATAAAAGAAAAGATTGCAAGTGGATCTGCTCAACCACAGCTACCAATATCTACCATGAATAAGATTCAAGTGCTTGTTCCTGGTATTGATAGGCAAAGAGAGTTTACAGATTTTACAAAACAAGTCGACAAATCAAAAGTTGCCATACGGCAAGCCCTTGATGAAGCACAATTGTTATTTGACAGTTTGATGCAAGAGTATTTTGGATAGAAGAAAGGACAAATGGTTTATGACGTTGTTTAAGTCGATAGGAAACGACTTGAGTTATACAGACATTATACAACTCGATGGATGTTTTTCTGTTGCACATATTAACTATGGGGAATCACCACTCTTTAATGGCGTTGATGGAAAGCAAATTGCCGTAGGTTCAAGACAAGATAAAATTTCCTCCAAGGAACACATAGAAGATGTTATCGATATGTTGACATCTTTTGATGGTACAGAAGTGGGCTTTGACGCGGAAGATAGGATTGAATTGTGGAAAAGCTATTGGGTGGAGTATATAAAAGCGTTTGATAAAATGACAACCATTCTCCCAAACTCTATTGTAACCTTATTCATAGGTAGACAAGCAATAGAAGTTGGGATTAAATATTTGTTACTGAGAAAAGAGGGAGAGATATTTACAAAACACGATTTATGGGTACTGGCTAGCAAGTTGTTTGATGAGTACGATATTAAAGATGATTACATGAAACATGTTCAATCGTTTTGCGGATTGTATAGTAAGTATATTGAAGGGGAAAAACCGGAATACTTTAGGTTTCCAGAATACAAGCAAAACAAATATTTTGCAGGGAATAGCTTGGATATAAAATGGCTATCATACAATCTTGCGCTTATTCTATTAAAACTGATCCATTTTGCTGGGATAGAATCGGAGTTCTGATATAGCGTTTTAAACCTTTGATGTCGTAGGATGGTTACTCATCATAGATGTTGAGTTTGGAATGAATAGTGCGGTCTCCTCTGTTGTATCAGTTAACATAAAAAAGGCTACGAAGAGAATTGTTGAAAGGTGTTTATGTGAGCAAGATTGACAAAACAAAACCTTTGCCAGATCACACAAGGATAAATTATTACGAGTGTTGTGCGAAACTTATATTAGAAGAAGTATTTCCAGAGCGATACTCTGAATTAAAACTGGATGATGCGCCGGATATTCAGGGATGTGATGTGGGAATAGAGGTAACCATAGGCAATAATCAAAAAAAGATGGAGGCCTTGAACAACTGGGTAAAGGCGAATGCCTGTGAGGACGATAAAAAAAGAAAAAAGTATACGGAGAGAATGGCACAATTAGGTGTCAAGTATACTGGTGGAGTACAAGGATGGCCACTGGAGACACCTTCCTTTAAGGAAACTAAAAATGCTGTGAATGGCAAGATTAAGAAACTTCAGAACGGTGGGTATAAAGAGTTTCCGAGGTACGAACTGTTTGTTTTTACGGACACATGGTACCATGATACTATAATAAGAACTGCCAAGGAGCACTTTTTTGAAGAATCCGTCTGCGACTGGTTTAAGACGATATATGTGTTTTCCATGGAGACAGATCTGCACATATTTGAAACGGATATAAAGGAGCACACTGTTATTAACATCGAAACATCTGAACAGTCAGATCGTAATAGACGTGCGAGAAGGATGGTTGAAGACGCAGAAGATATGTGTGAGAATGAATGATGTTTAAGGTGGTTTATCGTGAATAGTTTAGATTTCATAAAACAACATCCGCAACTTGACGGATTGGTAACTCTTGCAATCGCCGCAGAGCAGGCACTGCCAATCAACTTTGCGGAATGCGTCCTCAACTGCCATAAGGCGCTGGATGCTGCCGTCAGGTGGATGTATTCTGCTGACGATAGTTTGGTTGCGCCTTATCAGGATAAGTTGGTGACGCTTATCAATACGGATGAGTTCCGTAAGATTGTGGACACAGATCTTTGGAATGAAATTAATCTCATTCGTAAGATGGGGAGACTTGCAGAGGAGCATCCCAAGAAGGTTTCTAAGGACAGGGCGGAGCTTTGCCTTGATTATCTATCCGATTTTCTGGAGTTTATCGCATATACCTATGTTGACGACTACAAGAAAACTCACACCTATACATACAAAAAGAATCCGAGCGAGTACGAGACGCGCAAGATATATATAGATACTCTCCTTATGGACGCAGGCTGGACGGAAGGTGTTGACTGGATAAACGAGTACGAACTCCCGGGTATGCCCAACAAGTCGGAAGTTGGATATGCTGACTATGTTTTGTTTGGTGACGATGGGAAACCTCTTGCGCTCATAGAAGCAAAGAGAACTTGCGTGGATCCCGCCCAAGGAAGACATCAGGCGAAACTCTATGCAGACATCCTGGAAAAGCAATTCGGGCGCAGACCGATTATCTTCCTCTCCAATGGATATGATACGAGGATAATTGACGGACAATATCCGGAGAGACCGGTTGCGGCATTCTACTCCAAGAGAGATTTGGAGAAGGTCTTTAACCTGCGCATAATGAAGGAAGAGCTTAACCATATTCATATAAACAAAAACATCGCGGGGAGATACTATCAGGAAGGTGCAATCAAGGCTGTATGCGAAAGCATGGATAAGCGAAATCGCAGGAAAGCGCTTCTCGTTATGGCTACCGGCTCCGGAAAAACCAGAACAGTTATCGGACTTGTTGATGTTCTTCTGAAAAAAGGCTGGGTGAGAGATGTTCTTTTCTTGGCTGACAGAAACTCTCTTGTTACTCAAGCTAAGAGAAGTTTCGTAAATCTTCTTCCAGATTTATCTGTAACCAATCTAACGGAATCGGATAGGGATTTCAGTGCTCATTGTGTATTCTCTACTTATCAGACAATGGCCAATCTCATAGATACCGCCAAGGTGGATGATGAGAAGGTTTATACATGCGGACATTTTGATCTTTTGATTTGCGACGAGGCTCACAGGTCTATATATAACAAGTATAAAGATATCTTTAATTATTTTGATGCTCCTTTGGTCGGACTGACCGCGACTCCAAAAGACGATATTGACAAGAACACCTACGAAATCTTTGACCTTGAATATGAAAACGGACAAGGCGTTCCGACCTACGGCTATGATTTGGCTCAGGCGGTGAACGATGGATATTTGGTTGACTTCCTTTCGGTGGAGACTGACACCAAGTTCATAGAGCAGGGAATTGTCTATGACGAGTTAACCGAAGAAGAAAAGTATGAATACGAGCAGACATTTGTAGCGGAAGACGGAACGGTGCCGGAGAAGATAGATTCAGGTGCGTTAAACGACTGGGTATTCAATGAAGACACTATCAGGAAAGTGCTGCGCACACTTATGGAGAATGGCATCAAAATTGACTACGGACAAAAGCTCGGCAAGACCGTTATATTTGCCAAGAACCATCGCCATGCGGAGAAGATATACGAAATCTTCGGCAAGGAGTTCCCGCATCTTGTTGACTTTGCAATGGTTATAGATAACAGAACTTCATATGTTCAGAACGCCATAGATCAGTTCTCGGATCCAAAGAAAATGCCACAGATTGCAATCTCTGTAGATATGCTGGATACGGGAATTGACGTGCCGGAGATTCTCAATCTCGTCTTCTTTAAGAAGGTAATGAGTAAAGCTAAGTTCTGGCAGATGATAGGAAGAGGAACCAGGCTATGCCCGGGGCTTCTTGATGGTAAGGACAAAGACAAGTTCTATATATTTGACTTCTGCGGAAACTTCGAGTTCTTCAGAATGAACAAGGGTAAGCCATCTGCGAATCTTATCGCACTTCAAGGCGCGCTCTTTGGTCTTAAGTTTGATATTGCGTATAAGCTGCAGGATATAAATTACCAGACAGATGAACTGAGGTCGTTTAGAGAAGAACTTGTTGATGATATGTCCGGTAAAGTACAGAAACTCGATCGTGATAACTATGCGGTTAGACAGCACATAGAATATGTCGATAAGTATTCACATAAAGAGAGCTATCAGACATTAACATATCCGGACACTCTGGCTATTAGGGAAGAGGTTGCGCCATATATTCTTCCAGAAAGTGATGAACCGAAAGCACTTAGATTCGATGCGCTTATGTATAGAATTGAATTGGCGTATCTGGCAGGGCATAGAGATAATAGAGCAAGAAAGGACTTGATGAAGAAGGTGGCCGGTATTGCAAGCGTCGCCAATATTCCGGTTATAACCGCTCAGAAAGATTTCATAACTAAACTCATGAACACGGATTATCTTGAGCGTGCCGGAATAAATGAGTTCGAGGAAATAAGAGAGAGGCTAAGAAATCTCATTAAGTACATACCGGCAGGAAAAGAAATCTATGATACGAACTTTGAGGATCAGATACTTGAGATTAATTGGAACGAGGCTGATCTCGAAAGCGACGACCTAAGAAACTATAAAGAAAAAGCTGCGTTCTATATAAGAAAGCATCAGGACAATAAGGTTATTGAAAAGCTTAAATCCAATATTCCGCTAACCAAGGAGGATATTGCAGAACTTGAGAATATACTCTGGAGTGAAGTCGGAACCAAGCAGGAGTATGAAGCCGAGTACGGAGCTAAGCCTCTTGGTGAGCTAGTTCGAGAAATCGTTGGTATGGATATGAAGGCTGCCAAGGAGGCATTCTCTAAATACTTGGATGACGCCAATCTCAACGAACACCAGATATACTTCGTAAATCAGATAGTTGAATACATCGTTCAGAATGGTGTAATGAACGACTTGTCAGTACTACAAGAATCCCCATTCACAGACCACGGCAGCATAGTGGAACTATTCACCGACTTAAATCTCTGGAATGGCATAATGGGAGTAATTAATCAGATTAATCAGAATGCGAGGGTGGCGGCGTAAAGATTGTTTAATATCTGCAGGGGTAGGAGGATAAACATGGCATTATCACAAACAGTATGGTCTCTAGACACTAAAAAACCTTTAGAAGGAACTGACCTAGTAGACGAGAAAGAACTAGAGCTACTCATCCAGGAGCATATAGAAATACTCAGTAAGGATTGGCTTGTGGTGAATACACAAGTTAAAACAGATGCTGGAAAGTTTATTGACATACTTTGTATCGACCGAGATGGCGATATGGTTGTTGTTGAATTGAAGAAAGATATGACTCCCAGAGAGGTAACGGCTCAGGTAATTGACTATGCGGCTAGTGTATCTAAAATGACGGTGGAAGAAATAGCTCAACAATATATTCTACGTACAAACGGCAAAGAAACACTGGATGAGGCTTTCCAAAACAAATTTGGGGCAGCGTTAGAAGATAATAGCATTAATCAGAATGTAAAAATGGTTATTGTCGCTGCAAAGATGGACAACGGCACAGAAAGAATCATAAGGTTCTTAAGAGAGGTATATGACGTTGATATTAACATCCTTTTCTTCAATGTCTTTAAAAGCGGAAAAGAAAGAATCATAAGTCGAACTTGGTTTGAAGAAGATATGGAAGAGCCTGCACCGGCGGAGCGGAGCCGCAAAGGGCCATGGAATGGAGAGTATTACGTGTCATTTGGAGATGGTGAACACAGAGACTGGGATGATGCACGCGAGTATGGATTTATATCTTCGGGCGGTGGTTCATGGTATTCAAAAACACTATCATTACTTTCGAAAGGTGATCGTGTTTGGGTTAACATTCCTGCTACGGGATATGTGGGTGTTGGTATTGTGGAGAGCGGCCCGACTCTAGCGAAAGAAACAAAGTTTCTTGTCAACGATAAAGAAAAGCTTATGACAAAACTAGACCTACAAGGCACATATTCACATAAAGGAGAGAAACAAGATTACGAAGAATATGCAGAATACGTCGTTAAAGTAAAGTGGATTAAAACTGTAGATGCCAAAGATGCTGTAAGGGAAACAGGATTCTTTGGAAACCAGAACACTGTTTGCAGACCGAGAACAGAGAAATGGGACTACACGGTTGAGCGTTTGAAGGCAGTGTGGGAAATATAAAGCGTGATGATACACTTACTACTAGAGATTGGTTTGCGAGGCATTAAGGAGAGGACTTTGTTAAATGGCTAAATATGAAACACAACTAACAGGATCGTTCGATGAATGGCTAAGCAGGATCGAAAGTGGAATTGTTGGCGGGAGTGTCTCCGCAAGCTTGGAGGATGCCAGCGACTTCTTTTCGGCGGACGGAAGGAGCAGATGCAGCGTAAGGGTCTTTGAGCGATATAGCATGATTGGGGAGAACCGGGTGAGCCTAAGCGTCACTTTGTTCCAGACGGACGGCGGACGGATTCAGTGCTCGGCGATAGCTTCGGGCGGGAGCCAGGCGGTTTTCTTTAAGATTAACACGTGGGGCGAGGAGACGTTTTTGGAGAAGTTTGAGAATCTTTTAGTGTAGGATCCATAGTTTCATCGATAAAGGGTTAGATAATTGATATGATATACACAGACCTAACTAAAAAAGCAATGAACCTAATGTTCGAACTACATAAGGATCAGAAGGAGAAATCTGGAATCGCTTATGTGTTCCATCCTTGGCATGTAGCAGAAAGCATGGATGATGAAAACTCGACTATCGTTGCCTTGCTACATGATTCAGTAGAGGATACGGATATTACCTTGGATGATTTGCGTAACGAGGGTTTTCCTGATGAGGTTATTGAAGCAATTGCGTTGATGACCCATGCAGATGGTGTTAGCTATATGGATTATGTAAAAGGATTGGCGCACAATCCAATTGCAAGGAAGGTTAAGCTTTCTGACCTAAGACATAACTCTGATATCACAAGACTGAATAAGATAACAGAGAAAGATTTACAGCGAATAGAAAAGTATAAAAAGGCCATAGAATACCTTGAAGGGATAGATGCAGAATGAATAAAAATAATCTATCAAAAATACTTGAGCAGTATGTATTAAACTTCGATATACTTAACCGCTCTGTTGAAGAAGGTGGACACGATGAAGGATATAAATGGCGTGTTCTGAATTCCTTTGCTGATAACTGGGATATCGACGCAGAAGATTTTCCTGCTATGTTTCAAGCTGCAACTAGTGAGATATCAAAGACGAATCTCATTAACAATGCCACATTGCAGCCGTTAAGCGGAATTAGCCGTATCTTGAAAGAGGAGGGAGAGATTGAATTTGTGCGTGAGGAGTTCCGCAAACTGTTCTCCGAAGATGGTGGGGGTATTGATGCGCGAGGTGAAAGAGTGTTTGCCTTTACAGATGCACTGAATGCGAAACTGTCGGAGTATTTTCCGGGTAAATGGAAATATGAGCAGAATCGAAATGCGGTCATATACTATCTAAACCTTTGGAAACCAGACGACAACTATATTTTCAAAGCAACAGAAGCAAGAGAGTGGGCAGACTGTATTGAGTTCGCTGATGATTTTGGAAGCGGTGCAAGCTTCAAGTTGAGCAAGTATTACAGAATGTGTGATGAATTGCTTGCTGCGCTAGAAGAATATCCGGAAGTATTAGAACTTCACCAGAAGCGTTTTGATAAAGAAGCAAGATCCTTTGATGATGAGAGGCATCTTCTTGTCTTTGATATAATCTTTACTTCGCATTACAAGAACTTTTATAGAGAGTGTCCTTCTCTTGGAGTTTCTTCTAAGGAGAGAGTACGCCTTGCGAAGATCCGTGAAAGATCTGAAGAATTGGAGAAGGAGATTGCAACACTACAGGATGAAATCGCAGCAATAGAAGAATCTCGAGGAGAATTGCCGGATGTGACAGGAATGAAAGTTTCGCATAAAACATACGGAGATGGTACCGTTAAATCTTTTGATGGTAGTTATATGATCATTGTGTTTGAGGCAAAAGAAGCTAAGTTTAATATAGATTCTGTAATTAATGGGTTTATATTCTTTGATGATGAGATGGTGACTAACACATTCAAAGAGTATGGAGACTGTGGTAAGAAGATTAAATTGGCAAGTGGAAAGCTAAGCAAGGTTGTCAGAGAGTACGAAGGGCTATAAATAAGATGATGAGCAAAACTGGTCGATAGGCATTTATTTTGCTGATAGTGGCGAGATAGTCGCTATTGAGAAGTTGGACAATATTAACTCAAAAGGTGACATCAAGAAACTTAAGAAGCGCATTATTGAAATGTTGTCGTTATAGTGTACATAAATTATTAAGCATGGCAGATAGAAAGCCTTGAACAGTTTATTCTAAAATGAAACACCCAACACCAATCAAAACCATATATTTTAGCCCGACGGGAGGAACGGAGAAAATTGCAAAAATATTCTCCGGCGAACTTTCGCGATGCCTTTCTTTGATGAGCGGGGGCTCCGATGCAGAAAGCCCTAATGCGGAGGCCTCTGATGCAGAGGGCTCTGATGCAGAAAGCCCTAGTTTAGAAACCCCAGATGCAGAAGTTGCGTTCTTTGATGTGACCACGCCCGAGGCGAGAGAAGAGGAACTACATTTTTCCGATGATCTTGTGGTTGTGGCAATGCCGACCTACGCAGGGCGCCTACCTAACAAAATCCTCCCTGACCTAAAGAAGATCATTAAATCCGATGGTTCATCTATCGCGGTGGCGATTGCCGTCTTTGGAAACAGAAGCCCGGGCGACGCGCCGAGGGAGCTTGCTCTTTTGCTTAAAGAAAATGGATTCAAGGTGGTTGGGATGAATGCCTTTGTTTCTCGCCACGCTTTTTCCGACAAGGTAGGGGAAGGCCGCCCGGACGCGGAAGACGAGAGGGCCATCAAAGCCTTCGCGAAAGAATTATCTGAGAAACTGTGCGGAGCAGGCGATACTGCGGCCTGCGCGGCACTTGAAATAACATGGGATGAAAGTGACCTCCTTCCATACTACACCCCATTAAAAGAAGACCTAACACCGGCGTCCTTTCTAAAAGCCAAGCCCGTGCTCGATCCGGAAAAATGCATCGGCTGCGGAATCTGTAAACTTTGCTGTCCCATGGGAAGCATAGAGGAAGTTGCGATAGAAGAGAGCACGCTAGAGGGGGTTGCGATAGACGGGGGCGAACACCGAGGTAAAATAGTTTTCGAAACTCCCGGAATCTGCATTAAATGCCAAGCCTGCATCCGAAAATGCCCGGCTAACGCAAGGGAATTTAAGGATGAAGAGTTCCTCTCTCACGTAAGGATGCTGGAAGAAAACTATTCTGGTAGGGCTTCCTTATAGTATGACCAATGACATCGTGAACGGAATTATCTCTGTAGAAAAAAGTGCTGAAATTGTTGTGAAGAACCATGGTTTAAATGCCGACTCCTGTGAAAGGGGGCGGCATTTTGTCTTTCTAATATCTATAAAAGTGTTGCGAATCACAACACTTTTGTTTATAATGTAGTAAAAGAATTACAGAAAGGAAGGGTATTGTTATGGCAGCAACAAAGGATGCAAACATACATGCCAAGATAAATAGCGAGGTCAAAGAAAATGCGGAGGCCATTTTGGATGCAATCGGCATTCCTCGTTCGGTTGCGATAGATATGTTCTACAGGCAGATAATTATGCATAACGGGCTTCCGTTTTCCGCAACGCTTCAGCAGCCGGTACCGGCACGCGACGGCATGACGGAAGAAGAGTTCAATATGATGATGGCCACCGGATACAAGCAGGCAGTTGAAGATATTTCGTATGCTGCAGAGGATGTTTTTGAGGAGCTGAAGAAATGACGTTATGAAAACAGCTTATGGATATGTATGGCGTATTGAATGAGAAAGCAAGAGAGAAGAAGTATAGACCGTAAGGGGGGGTAATAAATATGTCGCGAGTTACATTTATTAAAGACGTAAGAGTCATGTCAAAAGGCCAAGTCACAATTCCTAAAAAGGTGAGAGAAGTCCTCGGCATAGATGAAGGCGATAGAGTTACATTTATTGTTGAAGGAAATAACGTTAAGGTTATTAACTCAGCGGTCTATGCGCTGGAGCAATTTCAGAAACAGATGAAAGGTAAGGCTGGGAAAGCCGGGTTTGCATCGGAAGAAGATATCGCCGACTGGATCACTGAAAGCAGGCGTAAAAAGCAAAAATAAGGAGGACCCATGCCTTTAGAAATAATAAGAAATGACATAACAAAAGTTGAGGCGGACGCTATCGTTAATACGGCTAATCCGAAGGTCGCCTACGGCGCGGGTGTGGATAGCGCTATTTATGCTGCGGCGGGTGCAGAGGAGCTTCTTGTTGAGCGTGCCAAGATAGGACGGATGGTGCCCGGCGCCGCTGCTGTAACTCCTGCGTTTAAGCTTTCTGCAAAATATATTATTCATACTGTCGGGCCTGTATGGCAGGGCGGTGACCATGGCGAAGCGGAAACGGTCGCATCATGCTATCGCAACGCTCTCAACCTTGCGAAAGAAAATGACTGTGAATCGATTGCGTTTCCGCTTATAGCTACCGGGACGTACGGCTTTCCAAAGGACTTGGCTCTTAAGATTGCTATCGCGGAAATCAGTTCGTTCTTGTTTGAGAATGATATGACCGTTTACATGGTTGTTTATGACAAGGAGGCCTTTGTTCTCTCCGGTAAACTGTTCAGCGATGTGACGGAGTATATAAAAGAAAATGAAATTCTGCAGCGCCAAGAACGCGAGTATCCATTTGCGTCCTCGCAATCGTTTGCCAAACGGAGGCGGAGGCTTCTAGATGCTGCAGCGAACGTGCGAGAGAGGGAACCGCGCCTAGAGCAAACTGTTTTTGATGCGCTTTCGGATTCCATGAGTCCGGACCTTTTGTTAAGTGAGCTTGATGATTACCAAGAGCTTTCAGCTCCGATAAATTTGAACGTGGATGCAAGCGCAGATGCGAGCGCAGATGCAAGCGCAGATGCAATCGGTATCGACGAGCGCCTTAAGAACAAAGGGGCTACGTTCCAAGAAAGCCTGTTTCGCATCATTGATCGTAAGGGACTGAAAGACTCGGTTGTTTACAAGAAGGCAAATATAGATAGACGGCTCTTTTCAAAGATTAAGAGCAATGTTGATTACA
>Ga0256404_1010363_pt1 | contig 12909 bp, 5 predicted proteins | sample RumenRJG_01DNA_FD_185990 | JGI IMG/M metagenome (GOLD analysis project Ga0256404, IMG submission 185990) | Bovine rumen microbial communities from Lethbridge, Alberta, Canada - RJG_01 | ecosystem: Host-associated > Mammals > Digestive system > Stomach > Rumen | place: Canada: Alberta | collected...
AGAACGACCCGCAGGACAGGGTCATGGTGCTCTCTTTGAAGGCTGCCGGCACGGGACTCAACCTCACCGCGGCGACTGCGGTCATCCACTATGACCTCTGGTGGAACCCCGCCGTCGAGGACCAGGCGACTGACCGTGCCTACCGCATCGGGCAGAACAAAAATGTCATGGTCTACCGCTTCATCTGCGCGGGGACCTTCGAGGAGAAGATCAACGAGATCATAAACTCGAAGAAGGAAATCGCGGAGCTCACGGTGCAGAAGGGCGAGAAGTGGCTCGGCGACCTCTCGAAGAGCGAGCTCAGGAGCTTCCTCAGCATGAGCGAGGGGTGATGTCTGAGAAAAGAAGCGGCTCGCACTGCCGGGTGATATGTAAGTCTCACCCGGCCTTTTAGCGTGCGCCTCACTTCTTCTCGATATCCGAAAGTGTCATAACGATGGATACGTCACGGCCCAGACTCTGGGAAAAGACTGACACTCTTACTCTGTTTATGGAGTAATCAACCTCTTCCACTTCACCTTCGCTGCCTTTCAGAGCGCCTGTGGCAATCCGTACAATGTCCCCGGCCTCAAATTTTTCCTCTGACGTTTCAGTTTCAGGGGGCTGTTCCCTGACCGTTCCTGCGGCTGACGGTTCCGCTTCAGGCGGCTGTTCCTGAACTGGAGCGGCAGCTGCCACAGGTGCCTGCTGACGCGGCTCTGCCGGATTCATGCTGGTGTTTTCCTCCGCGTTACCTGCTGCCTTTAAGGCGCCTCGGTGGATCTGAATGTCGACGGCGCTGTCCTCGGCGCGCACCTCGTAGCGCTTCTCCGGTAGTCCGTAGACATTGACGCTCTGGTGGCTTGTGGAGAAGGAGTTGTTTTCAAGATAGTGACTGTCACCGAACATCAGCTTCTCAAGATCCGGTGTCAGCTCCTCATGCCAGGAGCCGGTGCTCTTTATGAGCCGTTCAACGCGCTTCACTAGCGTGAGGCCGCCGACGTTCTCGGTGTTGTCATCAGGCATCACTATGAACAGGTAGTCCCTTGCCCTGCTTATGGCGACGTTGATGATGTTCCTCTTGTTGAGGAACATACTGCTGCTGCCTGTTATTGAGGGAGGTGCGTTGAACACCGCGAAGATGATGTCGCACTCGTCTCCCTGGAAGCCATGGATGGTGCCGGCCTGAACGTCAACCTCCTTTGGAAGCCTTTCTGAGGCGAGCAGCTTGTCAATGATGTCAGCCTGCGCGCGGTACGGGGCAACTACGCCTATTTTGAAGAGCTTCCCGGGGTTGCGCGCGGCAAGGGCCTTTGAGAGGAAGCAGATGTACTCGAAGGTGAAGAGCGCGGAGTACACCTGGTATGAGCTGCTGTGGCACAGTCTTTTTGCGCTGTAAATGCTCTCGTATTTGCTTACCGGGAATTTCAGGATGTTGAGAGTCCTGACATCAGCTATCCCATTTAGATTGAGTTTGAGCTGCTTCTGGCGCTTGGCATTTCTGTAATGCTTCAGGATCCCGCCATAGGCGAATCTGCTGAAGATGCTGCCGATATCAGGTACGCTCCTGTACTGCGTGGTAAGGAGTTTCACCACATAGCTGTGCGGCACGGTCAGCGGATCCGTGAAGGATTTGAGCTGAACCATCGTGAAGATGTTCTCGTCCTGCCACAGACTGACCGAGGTGATTGGCTCAATCTGGAACGGATCGCCTGCGATGATGAATTTCTTCGGGGTCTTGCAGTAGAGGGGATAGACGATGTTCACCAGAGGAATCATCGATGCCTCATCAATCACGATGTAGTCCCATCTGACGCCGTTCAGGTAAATAAATTTCCCGTCTGACATGAAGTAGTCGTACGGGAACCGTGCGATGGTTGTTACCGTAATGCTTTTTTCTGCAGAGAGGATATTGAAGCTCTTCTCCTTAAAGACGGGGCTCCGCTCTATTTCCTCGTCACCAGTCACTCCGAACCTGACAAGCCATTTCTCATAGTCGCGGCTGCCGCCTGATGTCTCCATAACCCGGTGCACCAGGACATCAGCCGCCTTGTTGGTCGGCGTCAGGACAAGGACCCTGCACTGTCCGCTGCCTGTCATCAGAGGCCTCAGCACGTTCTTTGCGAGATAGGTTGTCTTGCCGGTTCCCGGAGGTCCGAATATGAACTCGATGTTCCTGCAGAGGTTTTTCTGCATGTCATAGTCATCTTCGAGATGGAGTTTCTCTCCGAGGCTGAGGAACTGCTTCCTGAGTTCCTCGAGAAGGAACGCTGGGCTCTGCGCGCTGATTGTCACCTCGTTAACGCTGGAGAACTCGATTCCGCTTAGGGAAGAGGCGTTTTTCACCTTCACGCGGAGCGTATATGACCTGACGCTCGCGATCTCGATCGGAACAGTTTTGGTCATGTCCCCCATATGGAGAATCATCGGGATGTCAGCGAGCTCCTCCATGAACTGGGGAATGTACCGGTTCGGATGCCTGAGAACCAGTGTGCGCTTTGTTCCGGGCTCTCTTTCGATGAGGGAAAAACTGATCGAGACTTCCCTTCCTCCGTTTGAGCTGTCTTTCGAGTTGCTCAGGCTTTCCATCTCAAGGAGCGCGCAGAACCAGCCATAGGAGTATTTCGGAGCGTGCACTGCCTTCTCCTGAAGCTCCTCAAGATGCGCGATTTTGTTGAGCTCGGCTGCGCTTTTCTCCTTGGCCCGGTCAATCCGCTTCCCGTAATCGACAGGAGACGGAGTCAGGGGGTCGCTGTCAATGTCATCTCCGTCAACGTATTCCGGACCGTTATTCTTATTTCTGGCATCTTCCTGAGAGCGCCTGGCAATTTCATCCCATATTTTCTTTTTTGTTTCCTGGTCTTGTCTGTCTGTTCCGTGTTTCTTCGGCCAGTTTCCTCTGTCTTCAGTGCCTTTTTGACCGGACTGGCCAGGAGTGGTTTCCTCTCCGTCATGGTCCGGATCATATCGGGGATCGCCTGGTCCGTCAGGCTGGGGAATTGCCGGCTGTTTCTCCTGCGCATCTCTGGCGGCCTTTACCGCATCTATTTCTTTTTTGAGCGCAAGAAGAGCCTGAAGCTCCTCTTGGCTGTTTATTCCGGCCTCCTTAAGCTGTCTTGCGAGACCTATTTCTTCACGCTGCCTGTCAGTTAGATTGGAATCATCCTCCTCTTCGTTGGACTTATCGCCTTCCGGCTCTTCTGCTTCTTCCTTCAGACCGAGAAAATTGATAAGCATAAGCGCATCGGCTGAACTGGTATCGTACTCATCAGGCAGATCGCTTAACGAAATTTCACCGGCAGAAACGAAGCTGCCGTCTTTGGCAACAAGCCACTTGGCTGTTTTGAGCAGAATGGCATCTGAAGAGTAAAAACCCTCTGCATTGCTTGTCCTGTAGAAGTAACTGCAGACTCCGAGCAGCCAGTTTCTGAAAGGGTTCCAGTATTGTGAATAAGACTTATCGCTGATCTTGGTCTGGATGATTTTTACTAAAATGTTCCACAGCAGAACTGATTTTTCTTTATCGCTGTTATGGGTAATGTACCCGATTATCTCTTTGCAGCCGTCGATGATTGTTTCACTGTATTCACAGTACTGTGTGTAATGGGGATGCGGGAGGTCTTGTCTTGACCATGGATCTATTTGTACTTCTTTAAAAGCTGGCACCTGCTGCACGCCAAGGCGTCTGAGAAAATCCAGCAGCTGCTCTTCCTTTCTGTCTCCAGTTAGTTTTCTGTAATCGTCAATTTCGATGAACCTGGTGTCCTCCTTGGTCTCAAAATATGAGCGGAGATCATCGTCAGCCAGGTACATGGACTCAGCTGCCCCGCGGTAGGTCTGATCATCTTCTTCCGTCCGGTATGTCAGGAACTCCAGATCCTTGATTGACTCTATGAAGTCATCAACCTCCTCATTCGGGCATTTGAGAAAGTAATCGAAGAAAAGCCTGAAGTGGGCATCAGTGTCGATTTCTCCGTCTTTTTCGTATTGCGGCAGTATGGTGTTGTAGATCTGATCCCTTAAAGACGGCTGCTTTACTCCGAGATCCACAAGGAACTCTTTGGTTTCCTTGTTATCGAGCAGTTTCTGGTTCACTACTCTGTAACCGGACATGTCGGTGCCCGGAACCGGAAGGAACAGGACAAGCTTGTCATTATCGTCATATGCTGCCGCGGCATCCCCGTCCTGATCCAGGAAAATCGGAATGCTCTTTGAGTATTCTTTTCGTCTGCTGGTCTCTGACATCCACTTGTAAAACTGGTGGAGCCAGGTGATTTGTTGCTTTTCAATGAATTCAGCCGTAATGCCCTTTACCGTCACCAAATCCCTGTTCTGGCCAAAGGTTGCAACGTAAATGTCACTATAGCTGCGGCCGTTGATAATCGCCTCCTCGGTAAGGCTCGTTTTTATGAGCGAGTCGATGTACGAGATAAGCGGCCTGTTGCTGGATGCCTTATCTCTGCTGATGGATGGGAAAACCCATTTGGCGCAGCTGTTCCCGACAATATCCCCTAGCTGCTCGTTGCTGAAAAGTTCCGTGAATACCGGGTACTGCGCCCAGTAGGCGTTTTCAGATGAGACGTATCCGCCTTTCGCCGGCAGCAGCTCATCTTCCTCAAGCTTCTCCTTTATCGCCGTGTAGAACGGCATGAAGGAAATCCTGTCCTTGTCATCCGGATCGCTGAATGCATCATGGTCTACCGGTATCACATTGACTATTCCGTCGTCTATGAGGCGGACTGATTCTTTCTGGCCTATTTCCTTAAGGTACGAGAGCGCATCAGCGGAAAGGGCGGCAAGCAGATCTATCATCCGCTCGTTGTGCTTCACGCCGGCCCTGATTCCCTCGCGGCTGTCCGTCAGCTGGAAGGGCGCGTGTATCATGAAGTTAAGGCCGGTAACCTCCTTCGTGGTGAAGAAGCAGAACGCGGGCCTTTTTACCGGTGTGAGATACCACTTGTCATTCAGAAAATATCCGACTGAGTACCTGTGCTCGCCGTCATATGTCCGTGAGAAAAGCCACAGCCGGCTTCTGAATAACTTGTCTCCGTCATTCCTTGTCAGAAGGATTCTCTCTGCGTCCGTATCTCCGAATGTGAAGGATTTTTCAATGGTTTTCCTGTAATTGCCTGACTTCCCGCCGAAGGTGAACTCTATGTTCTCGAGGTGTGAGAGGAAAAGGAGCGGGAATACGAGATTTTTGAGCTTCTTTGAGATGTCCCTGTAAGCCTCGCCAGCGTCACGGTCGGGATGGTTGAAGGGGAATTCAAAGAGGGTCTCTTCAGGGCGCCTCTCTGGGACATCATCATCGATAAGGTTCGGCACGATGTAGTCATCGATTTCGAACCTGAACTCCGGGTCATAGATGCGCGGCGTCTTTGTGTACTGGAATACGGCTTTGAAGCCCACGCCGAATTTTCCGATAGATGCCTCGGTTTTGGTGGAGTTGGCGATTGAGGTGATGGAATTGATGTCTCCGAGGTGTCCATTCTCAGAGTCCTCGTCTTCATTGGCAGGATCTGAGACCGAGAAGTGCCTTGTGCCGTCATGCGCGAATATCAGCCGGTCCTGCTCCAGGACAAACCTCGCGTTCACCGCGTGCACGTCATCGGCATTCTGCAGGAGCTCATATATGAAATGTGCCTGATCAGAGTATTTTTCGACAACGCTTTTCCAGATTCCGGTTATTGATCGTTTTTTCAGCACACCGGCGCTTTCTGCCCGGTCCTTCGAAAGCTCTCTGAAATATTCTGTCTCAAGACTGTTCATGTCACATTATCCTTAACTCAGAGGCGTCCTGCCCTTTCATGTCAGGACAGAAAGGTAGTATATTGTCGGTGACGAAGTAAACAGGATAAGACAGATTTTGTTAGCATTATTTAAAATTTATGGCGGCTTCAGACGTGCCTGCCTGAAAACACTGCTCTGCAGGCAGATGGGCGAAACAAATGACTGCTGAAGTAGACATCAAGGAAAACGAGCTTCTCGCGGATCACCCTGAGGTGCTCAGGCTGCTGCTCCTTGATCAGACCACTCACCAGAATATCTTCTGGGCCACTGACAGCTACGCGGAGCTCGGCGATGGCTATCATTGGGGAGACCCGATCACGGTTGAGCACATCACGGGCGAGCGCGGGAACACCATACAGCCCCGGAGTGTGAAGAGCCGTGAGGTGCAGTCGCAGCGCTCGAAGGACATGGCGGAGGTTTTCACTCCGAGCTGGGTATGCAACGCACAGAACAACCTAGCTGACGAGAAGTGGTTCGGACGGAGCGATGTGTTCAATCATGAGAACGATGACCACACCTGGACTCCGACCGAGGGAAAGATTGAATTCCCCAAAGGCCGCTGGAAGACCTGGAAGGCGTATGTTGAGTCAAATGTGCTCGAGGTGACCTGCGGCGAGGGCCCCTACCTTGTGAGCCGCTATGACACTGTCACGGGAGAGTTCATTCCTGTGGGAAGCAGGATCGGGCTTCTTGACCGAAAGCTCAGGATTGTCAGCGAGAACACGTCGGACAGCGGGGACTGGCTCGAGTGGTCAAAGAATGCTTTCATGGCAACCTATGCCTTCGAGTGGCAGGGCGACAGCCTGATGCTCGCCCGCGAGGCGGCCTTCTGCACATTCGTCGACTATTACCACGCGAGGTTCGGGGAACTGCCGCCTGAGAATGAAATGAATGCCGTGGCTGAAATAATTTCCTGGAACCTCTGGCAGATGGACGGCCTCCGCGGGGTTGTTCCCGGCAGCTGCCATCCGGAGAAGGAAAAGGATCTCTTTGATCCTGAAAAGCCCTGCCGCGGCTGCAAGGACGGGAATATCAGGCATCATAACGGCAGCTACTGCCGTATCCGTGACTGGAAATGCCCGGTCAGGAAAGAGAAAAAGTTTGTGGATCTGATAAGGCGGTAAAAGTATGGCGACATTCAGTACTGCAAATAAGGCACGTGTTATTTATGTCTTCGGCATTGCCGATGAGGCGCATGAAGGCTGTCTCAAGATCGGCGAGACCACCCTTAATGAAGACATTTCCGGAATCCCTGAACCTCGGAGCAAAATCCTGAACGATGCCGCGGAAGAGCGCATAAAGGAGTACACCAGGACCAGCGGCACCAGCTTTCAGCTGCTCTATACTGAAATGACCATGTTCGTGTCCGGGGGAACTGTCAGAAGCTTCAATGACAAGCAGATCCACGAGATTCTCGACCGATCCGGAGTGGCCAGAAAGACCTTCAAGGATGTGAATGCCAGGGAGTGGTACTGCTGTGATCTCGAGACCGTAAAGAAAGCTATCAGTGCCGCTAAAAAAGGACGCAGCAGCCTGAATCCCGGCGATGTCACTCAGGGGCAGACTCCGATACTTTTCCGTCCGGAGCAGAGGGAGGCGATAGACAAGACCCTCAGGCAGTTCAGAAAGGGAAACAGGATGCTCTGGTACGCGAAGATGCGTTTCGGCAAGACGCTCTGCGCGCTGCAGGTAGTAAGGGAGGCTGGGTTCAGGAGAACGCTTATCCTCACCCACCGGCCGGTTGTCGATGAGGGCTGGTTTGAGGACTACGGCAAGATTTTCTATGACCGCAAAGACCACCACTACGGATCGCGCAATAAGGGCGAGTCATTCGGCAGGCTTGAGAAGCTTGCGGCAAAGGGCGACAGCTATGTCTACTTTGCCTCCATGCAGGATCTCCGCGGCAGCGAGGAGGTGGGCGGCAGATTCGACAAGAATGACAAGGTGTTTTCTGCCCCGTGGGACCTCTTAATTGTCGATGAGGCGCATGAGGGGACAAAGACCGACCTCGGGGCAAGCGTCATAGAGGCGCTCACAAAGCCTCAGACCAAGGTTCTGAAGCTCTCCGGAACTCCTTTCAATCTACTCGATGACTACAACGAGAACGAGGTCTTCACCTGGGACTACATAATGGAGCAGAGGGCGAAGAGCGAGTGGGACACCCAGCATATCGGCGAGTTCAATCCGTATGCCGGGCTTCCTGCCATCTGCATCTGTACCTACAACCTCGGAAATAGCATCAGCGGGTACGCCGATGATGAGAAGGCCTTTAACTTCCGCGAGTTTTTTCGCACCGGTGAGAGCGGAAATTTCATTCACGGAATCGATGTGGACAGATTCCTGAACCTGCTCTGCAAAGACGACAAGAACTCGCTGTATCCCTATTCAAATGACAAATTCAGGAAGATTTTCCGCCATACTCTGTGGGTAGTCCCTGGCGTCGCCGCGGCGAAGGCCCTGAGCAGCAGGCTGCAGAAACATCCGGTCTTCGGGCAGTTCACTGTGGTGAATGTCGCGGGGGACGGTGACGATGATGAGGAGAGCAGCGATGCGCTGCAGATGGTGAACAGCGCGATAGGAGATGATCCGGACGAGACCTGGACAATCACGCTGAGCTGCGGCAGGCTTACGACGGGAGTCAGCATCAGGCCCTGGACTGCCGTGTTCATGATGGCAGGATCGTTTTCAACATCAGCAGCGCAGTACATGCAGACCATATTCAGGGTGCAGACGCCATTCACCTGCCATGGCCTGATGAAGACCGAGTGCTACGTGTTTGACTTCGCTCCTGACCGCTCGCTGCGCGTTTTTGCCGAGGCTGTCCACGTGAGCACCAGGGCAGGCAAGCAGACGGAGAGCGACCGTAAAAAGCTCGGAGAATTTCTCAACTTCTGTCCCATCATCTCCATAGACGGCTCGCAGATGAAGCCCTATGATGTCGAGCGCATGATGGGTGAGCTCAAGCGCGCGCAGATTGAGCGCGTGGTGCAGGACGGTTTTGAGAACGGTGCCCTCTATAATGACGAGCTTCTCAAACTTAATGATATTGATCTTAAGGATTTTGCTGCGCTGAAGAAGCAGATAGGCGCAACCAGGGCCATGCCCAAAACAGGTGATATCACGATCAATGATCTTGGTTTTACTGATGAGGACCATGGCGATGATGAAGGAGATGAACCAGGGAAAGGCAAGCGGCCCCAAAAACCGAATGATCCAGAGTGGAAGAAAAAGCTGGAACAGCGGAGAACCGCGATTTCCATACTTCGTGGCATATCTATCCGTATGCCGCTTCTCATTTACGGAGCAGTACTTAAGGATGAGGACAGTGGGATTACCCTGGACAACTTCGTCGATCTTGTCGATGACGTGTCCTGGGAAGAGTTCATGCCGAGAGGCGTGACCAAGCGGACTTTCGAAAAGTTCAAAAGATACTATGACCCGGACGTGTTCCGGGAGGCAGGAAAGCGCATCCGGGAGATGGCGCGCGCTGCTGACAGTTTCTCAATTGAGGAGCGAATCCTCCGTATCACCACAATCTTCAATACTTTCCGCAATCCTGACAAGGAAACAGTCCTTACTCCCTGGCGCGTGGTGAACATGCACCTGAGCGACTGTCTGGGAGGCTACTGCTTCTACGATGCTGAGTTCAGAAACCAGCTTGAGGAGCCGCGCTTTGTGAGAAGTGGCAGCGTAACTGATGAGGCGTTCGATCCTGAAAAGCAGGTCATGGAAATTAACTCCAAATCGGGACTTTATCCGCTCTACTGCGCCTACAGCATCTACAGGAAAAGGCTTGAAAAGGTAAAGGGACAGCCTGGCGGAAAGGAAGAGAGCACGCTCTCAAAGAGCCTCTGGGACGCGACTCTCGAGAACAACATATTCGTGGTCTGCAAGACTCCGATGGCAGTAAGCATCACAAAGCGCACGCTTGCGGGGTTCAGGAACATAAAGGTCAACGCAGTGTGCTATGAAGATATCGTAGATCGTCTGTCAGGCAATATTGATACAGTTACGGCCCGTATTTGTGACGGAAAGAATTTTTGGGACAAGAAAGACAATAAACGTATGAAATTCAATCTTATAGTAGGAAATCCTCCCTATCAGCTGATGGATGGAGGCAACAACGCTAGCGCAACCCCGATTTATAACAGATTCGTTGATCTTGCTAAGAAAATACGGCCAAATTACTTATCCATGATTATGCCTGCAAAGTGGTATAACGGAGGAAAGGGGCTCGATGATTTCCGTAAAAACATGCTTTCCGATAAATCCATGGAAAGACTGTTTGACTTTGTAGACGGCCATGAATGTTTCCCTACTGTTGATATAGCAGGCGGTGTCTGCTACTTTTTGTGGAACAGGGATTACAAGGGCAACTGCAGTGTGACAACCCACTTTAAAGGGAAAGTCACAAGTATGGACAGAGACCTTTCTGAATGCGGTGACATCTTCATCCGTCACAAAGATGAAGTTACTATCCTTGAGAAGGTAAGATCTGAAAAATCCTTCCTTGAGGTATATCCCCGTAAACCTTTCGGGCTGCCTACGACTGAGAAACCCACAGCTTCTGGTGATATCCAGCTCAGGTACAATGGAGGCACCGGTATTTATAGCAGCAAGAAAGTAAAAGTAAATGCCAATTTAATAGACAAATGGAAAGTAATAACTTCACGACTTACAGTTGAACATGCCGGGGAGACTGATAAAAATGGCATGAAACGCATCATCTCTACATTGGAAGTGCTGAAACCGAATGTTGTCTGTTCTGAAACCTATTTACTGCTCGCCGCTTTTGATACAGAGAATGAGGCAGCAAACTTTATGGCTTACATGAAAACATGCTTTGTGCGCTGTCTGATTGCCATGGTAACTGCAACTCAGCAGTTGGCTAGATCAAATTTCCGTTTTATTCCTCTTCAGGATTTTACACGTTCATGGTCTGACGCGGATCTTTATAAAAAGTATGGTTTAACCGATGAAGAGATCAAGTTCATAGAGTCAACGATAAAGCCGATGAAATGATGGAAAAAACAGTAACAACTCTTTTATACGACGGAAAGTCCGACGGGCCGCAGATGAGCATCTTGGTCGGTACTAGCTGTCTGATGTACGTAATCTCACGACAGCATTTGGATTTCATTGCGACCCATGATGCGATGAAAAATCCTGCTCTTTATGTTCTTATCGGCTCAAAGAACGGCTCTCCAGCGGCGTACGTCGGACAGACAGACGATTTCAGCCACCGGATAAAGGATCACGATTACAAAAAGCCATTCTGGACCACAGCCATCGCGTTCATGCGAGAAGGCAGTCCGATGACATCAAATGAGATTAAATACCTGGAATTTCTTGGCTATGAGGCAGCATTAAAAGCCGGAAACTATTCCACGGAAGAAAACAAACAGAACATCAGGAAGCCGACTCTAAGACCGTGGGATGAGGCTCCGATCCGCTCATTTTTTGAAGATTGCAGGTTTCTGGCTGATTTTCGTGGCTATCACGTCTTTTCTTCAACAAAAGGTCCTAAGCCTGATCCTATGCCTGTTTCTAATCCAGAGCCGGTTTCTCCTCACAAGCTGTTTACATTGCAATGCAAGTCAACATTGGCAAAAGGATATGTAGATGGGGAAGGATTCGTTGTAGTCAAAGGAAGCAGGATCGACCCGTCTGTCACTCAATACCTGATTGACAAGCATAAGGATCAGGATAGACAGGACACCCTCAGCAGAAACGCAACTCTTGCGGATGGTGTCTGGGTGCTGGACAAGGATGTCAGGTTTGATTCGGTCAACAAGGCAGCAATGTTCTGTGTGGCTGGGTCTATAAATGCCTTAAAGGCCTGGAAAGATGATGACGGCAGACCGCTGGGCGATTTCATCAGGAACAAGGAACAATCCTGAGGCAGAGACGGCTTTTTATACAAGACTGTCTCGGATGTGAGGATAAGAGGAAAACATGAAGCTTCATGATGCTCTGCGGAAAATCTTCAAACTCTTCGGCATTTCCGTCCTTCAGGAGAAGCGCCTTGTCTTCCTCCTCGCCGACTATAAGGCCTTTGATGACTTCCCGGCCATGAAGCAGGTCATGGAGTCCGTTGCCACCGGGAGATACGGCCGTGAGCTTTGCCTGCGGGCTGCTGATGACGACAGCGCTGATTACGAGCTCTACACGGAGTACCTCAGGAAGTCTCTTGTCCGGGTGCAGCATTTCAGGAAAGAATTCGCTCAGTACGCAACTGACAGCATCTCCTTTGCCATTGGTTTTCTTGATTCAGTGAATGAGCCTCAGGATCACGGCTTCGATCCACGCCGCACTGACATTGATGATGCTGATGATGATTTCGCAGACGCAGAAGAGTCAGGAACTGCTTCAGAAACTGCCACTGCCGCGCCGCAGGACAGGAGCGTTGTTACGGGGAAAGGCCCCTTGTCCGCCGTACAGGGCGGCAGCGGTCCTGATGATGCTTCACATGATGCGGGTGATCTGGAGAGCCTCCGGAAGTCCGCGGAGCATGGAGATGTGAAGGCTCAGCTGGCGCTTGGCGACAAATACTGTACCGGTGACGGTGTCACAAGGGATTACAGAGAGGCGCGGGAGTGGTACCTGAAGGCCGCTGAGCAGGGGAGTGCGGAGGCGCAGAACAGCCTTGGCCATATGTACGATGCCGGCCGCGGCGTCAGGCAGGATTACGCCGAGGCGCTGAGGTGGTACCGGAAAGCTGCGGATCAGGGCAATGCCGCGGCAGCGTGCAATCTCGGCAACATGTATTACTCCGGACAGGGCGTCAGGCAGAGCTATGGCGAGGCTTACAGATGGTACAGGGAGGCCGCGGATCTGGGGAGCGCCAGCGCCGCGGGGAATCTCAAATACATGCAAGGTGCCGGGCTTGTGCCTTAGCGCTTTTCACCGGGCGCATCGCGGGAGCTCTGTTTCCCCGATTTCCGGCGCAGCGTCTTTGGGATAAGATTTGATTAAGGTGTTGGTTTTCCGCAGAGAGCCATTACATACGGGCATGGGAGGTAAGGTATGAAGCTTCATGATGCGCTCCGGCGCAGTGTCCGGCAGTTCGGCATTTCCGTACTGAAGGAGAAGCGCCTGGTCTTCGTCCTCTCCGACTACCGCGCCTTCGATGAGTACCCG
>Ga0256404_1010364_pt1 | contig 12909 bp, 15 predicted proteins | sample RumenRJG_01DNA_FD_185990 | JGI IMG/M metagenome (GOLD analysis project Ga0256404, IMG submission 185990) | Bovine rumen microbial communities from Lethbridge, Alberta, Canada - RJG_01 | ecosystem: Host-associated > Mammals > Digestive system > Stomach > Rumen | place: Canada: Alberta | collected...
AAATTTCGATTTGTCGGTGTAAAATTACTCATTTTCCGCGACATGCTCAAACTGGAGGTCGCTACAGTCGTGTTGTCGGCGGGGCCGCCAACACCACTTCCGCTCCGTCGGCGCTTGAGACCTTCACGCCGGCAAGCCGCCGCGAAAGTCTCACGGCTCCACAGACTCTGTCATTTGGGCCGTCCGGACTTCGTCCTTCCTGCCCAAACGCCAGAGACTGTTCCACCGCCGCGCCTCGCACCGCCCTCCGACCCGGCTGGCCGGGCCGGAAGGCTATCCGTTTACGAGTTGGTTTCTACAAAACGCTTTGCGTCCGGGTTGTCTTTCAGATAGGAATCGACCAGTTCCACAACCAAGGCGGACATGGTGACCTTCCTGCCGCCATGGTGATAGAGCCAGAAGGAGAGGGCTTTGAGTTTTGCGTGAGTAGCTTCGTCAATTGTGATGCTTTTGATAAGACGGCCGTCCCTACGGCTAGATATACGCGGCTCCTTTTTCACTCCAGGTGTTTCCTGCTCCGTTTCCTCCTGACCCTTTTCCGGGTCCGGGAGTCCGAGTACTTTACGAAAGTTGTCAATCTGTGCCATGATGTATAATTCTTTTGTCCTTTTGTCCTTTTATCCTGCAATCCGTTTGTCCGTTTATCCGTTTGTCTTATTATCCTTTATTCCGATAGTCCTTTTATCCGTTTTATGGGATAATCGGACATCTTTTTATCCGATAATCCTTCTGCAAAAGTAGCGCGATTTGGTTAGTATTGCAAATTATAGAGGTGTTTCACTTGTATTGCGGTTGATTGTGCTTACTTTTGTGGCGGGTTTGACAAGATGCATCTGCGTCGTCCCGGGGTCCGTTAGTTTGACCCGCTAGGGGCAAATTGCAAGATGTGCGTTTGTGTCACAAACGCTGCGCCCTGCGGGCACATCTTGTACGCCTGCGGCGGACGGAAAGGCTCCGGAGTCGGCTTTCTGAAGGCCTGCGGCCTTTAGAGTGAAAAAGGAAAATAGGATTTTCGGAAAAAAGGATGACTAAGCGAACAGTCCACATCACCTTCCGAATCACGGAAGAAGATTCCATCAAGCTGAAAGCATTGATGTCTATGATGGGATACAGGAACCGCTCCACGTTTTTGAGGGAGCAGGTTTTGAATAAGCGCGTGCAGCGTCGCAATCTCCGAAGGACGGAGGCAAATCTGTCGCGGCAAGTGGAACAGCTGCGGATTGAAATCAAGCGCATTGGCGTGAACTACAACCAGGTGGTGAAGGCGGTGAATACGCTGTCGAAGCTTAGGGACAAGCACGGGAATGCTGCTGTGTCGGCGGCGTCCATTGACGGAAACCTGACGGATATGAAGATGATGATGGAAGCGCTGCTGGAGCGGGTGAAATTCATTGCCGGGGAGGTGGATGCGATGAAAGACGACGGTTTTGAAGATAATGAATCGTCCGGGTAACCGGGCACTATGTATAACCCATAACCTTTTTTATTATGCAAACACTGTTTCTTACAGGGAACCTCGCCGCAGACTGCGAGGTCGTCAAGGGCAAGGATGAGGCCGAATTCATCCGTTTCACCGTGGCTGCCAATGAACCCGGCGCAGACAGGGAGGAGAAACCCACGTACTACAACTGCCGGATGCGCAAGACCGGCGTGGCTGACCGTCTGAAGAAGGGACGCTACGTAGCGCTGGTGGGGAACCTCCGGGTCTGGGAGAATATCAAAGACGGCAAGACCTACGCAAACCACGATGTCTGGGTCCAGACTTTGGACGTGCCGGCGCTTGTCGGCGGCGAGTGACTCATCAGACGTTATTCTGTAGACCTCACCATTCTCGATGGTTGTAAAGATTTATGCAGCGGCGCCGAGCTGTAGTTCGGCTGTCCAGTACAACGAGCGGAAGGTCACCGAGGGACATGCCTCGGTGCTCTTCTCCTCGGGTATGGATGACCCGTCCCGGCCGATGGACACGTTCAGTGTCTATGAGCGGGGCAGCTTGCGCTGCCAGAATATGTCTTTCCATGCATCCGTCAATCCCGGGAAGGATGACGGGATGACCGATGAGAAGGTGAAGAACTTTGTGAAGGACTACATGGAAAGGATGGGCTATGGAAAACAGCCCTGGATCTTGTACAAGCATACCGACCTGGAACGCATTCACTACCATATAGTATCTGTACGTGTGGATAAGGATGGGAAGAAAATCTCCGATTCTTACGAGCGGAAGAAGAGTCAGGAGGCGCTGAAGGAACTGGCCGAAGCGTATGGTTATACCGTCGGGAAGAAGAAGGATATGGATGCCGTTCCTGAACTGGAAGAAGAGAAGAAAAGCGACCTGGCCGAGGATTTCAACCCGTATGACGGGTTTAATCCCGAGAAGGGGGACAGCGGAGAGCAGATGGAGGCTATCATCGACCTGGTGATGAGCTACCACTTCACCCAGCCGGAGCACTTTGACCTAATCATGGAAGACTTGGGCGTGCGGGTTGTCCGCGGCAACTTCGAGGAACACGAGTGGATCCAGCTGCAAGGGCTTGACCCTAAAACCAAGGAGCCTTGCACGCCGCTGATGAGCCCGCTCGATGAGTATTATGACCTGCCAGACATGGTTGCCATCCACGCAAATCAATGCAAGGGGCAGATTAAGACCAGGGAGAAAGAGAAGGTCTCCAACATCGCCCGGGCGGCACTGAAGGTGTCCAAGTCCCAGAAACACTTCGAGAATTACCTCAAGAAGAGCGGCATCAAGGTAGTCATATCCCGAAATGTCAATAACCATATTTTCGGCGCAGTTTTCATTGACCACAAGAACAAATGCGTCTTCAAGGCCAGCGAACTGCCGAAATTCAGCGCCAAGATGATAGAGGACGCCCGTCAGAACAAGTGGTATGGCGAGGATAACGAGAAGGAGCGGAATGACCAATCGAGGACCGCAGCCGAAGAAGCGGCGGACCTGCTGATTTCTGCCCTGGGCGCAGAGAAGAGCCGCCGGCACGAGGATGAAGAAATCATGAGAAGAGGCCGCAAAGGCCCTAATTAAAGCAGTACTTGATATGGATTCAAGAACCAAACCGATGTTTTCGATGTTCCTGATGCTTTCAGGGGCATTGCTACTGGTGATACTATACTATTATGCCTATCCGATGTGGGCCTCTCTGGGCCTGCGTTCGGGGTTCACGGACTCGCTAATGCTTTCCATCTACCGGTCCGGCAGCTTCAAGAATCCCTGGGTGGTGCGCTCCGTATGCCTCTTTTTCTGCAGCGTGGCGGTCATCGTCCGCAGCGGAAGCTCCAGGAACTCTACTTGGCCGGAGATACTGATACCTCTGGGTATCGGCTTTGCATTCTTCCTCGCCGCGCCGTGGATGGGGAACCGGTGGCTTTTCGTACTGGCTACCTTCATTGGATATGTTCTCTTTTTTGTGGGCGCCGTCCGGTTGGGGCGCAAATACCGCAGTTTTGACGCCCATCTGCCGGACTACTGGGATACCTTCGAACAGTGTGAAGAACTGATTGAGAACGAGTACAGCGTCAATATCCCGATGACCTACCAGTTAGAAGGGAAGTTGCGCCAGGGATACATCAATGTGGTGAATCCTTTCCGCGGCTCGATGGTTATCGGCACACCAGGCTCCGGTAAGTCCTACAGCATCTACGGCCCGTTCATCCGTCAGATGATCCAGAAGGGATACTCGCTTTTCGTCTATGACTATAAGTTTCCGGACTTGACCAGGCGGGTGATGAATGAGCTGCTGGACAACATCGATTGCTACGGTGATTTGAAACCTAGGATGTACGTGGTCAATTTTGATGACCCGCTTTACTCGCACCGCTTCAACCCCATCCATCCGCGCTACCTTCAGGACCCCATCGACTCCACGGAGATCGCCGAGGTCATCCTGAAAAACGCCAACAGGGAGAATGCAAAGGGGGATGACTTTTTCTCGCTGTCGGCCCGCTGCTACATCGATCTGCTTATCTGGTTCCTCAAAATCTACAAGGGCGGCATCTACTGCACCTTCCCGCATCTGATTGAGCTGATGGGGCAGGACTATCGGGAAGTGCTGGACGTGCTTAAGAAGTTCGACGAGCTGGAAGTAAAGCGAACCACCTTTGCCGATGCGATGAAGGATCAGGCTTACGAGCAGCTGCAGGGACAAATCGCATCGGCTCGTGTTCCACTCATCCGCTTCGCCTCCAAGACTTTGTACTGGACACTCTCTGGGGATGATTTCTCGCTGGAAATGAATGATCCAAAGGCTCCCAAAATTATCTGCGTAGGCAACAATCCAAAACGACAGAGCGTGTACGGAACGACGCTGGCCATGCTGATGTCCCAGCTCTTCAAAATCGTCAACAATCCTGGCAAGAGGCATAGTGCCGTGCTTATCGACGAGCTACCGACCATCTATCTGAAGGGGCTGGACAATCTCATCAATACGGCGCGTCAGAACCAGGTTGCCGTCGTAATCGGCGCCCAGGACAAGAGTCAACTTGTGAAAGACTATGACCAGAAAGAGTCCGACGTTATCTTCAACACGGTGGGGAATGTCTTTTCCGGAGCCGTCAAAGGCTCAACGGCCGAGAGCCTCAGCAAATCCTTTGGCAAAGTGGAACGGGAGATGCGCTCCTATCAGGAAAGTGATTCTTCTGATCACGTGACTTATTCCTACCAGCTCCGGGACGTGTTGCCTCCAAACAAGATAGAGGCCCTCTCCCAGGGCTCATTCTGCGGCTATGTGGCCGACAACTATGACCAAAAGATTCATCCGAAGACTTTCTGCGGGGAAGTGAATGCAGGCGGCCCGCCGAAGCACAATTTTCCTGTTCCGCAGATTGTGAATATGTCCCGCAAGGAAATCGAGGATGAGGTGGCCAAGAATTACGAAAAGGTCCGCGCTGAAATCGCGAACCTTATCTGGCGGGAGTTGAATGAACCGGATTAGTCCTTGTTCTCGGGGACTTCCTCCCAGCTCCAGACGAATCTGTAGCCGGCAGCTTCGGCCATTTCTTCCATCTGGGACATCATACACACGCCCTCGCGGATGCGGAAGGCCATGCCTGGTCCTGAAACATTACATTTCTTGGCCAGGTCCGGAACACTGATATTCTTTGCGAAAAGGTAACTCATCACGGGCTTCAGGAGTTCACTGTGGAATACGGTAATCGGACGGACCGCTCGGGGAGAGGGTTCTACCGGACGCACGTCTTCCCAGCTCCAGACGAACTTATATCCAGCCGCTTCGGCCATATCCACCATATCGGCCATCAGGCAATCGCCGACGCGGACACGGTATCCGACACCGCCACGGGAGATTTTGTGCTGGCAGCGACGGCTGAGTTCAGACATAGACAATCCTTTCTTGAAGAGGTATCCGCGAATGGGTTGAAGCCGGTTGCTGGCACCGGCAGGGGCGGTAACGTTTTCCATTTTGGCACTTTCCTTTGTTTTTCTCGATAATTGTCCTTTACTTTGCGGTTAGTATTGCTTACTATTGATTTGTTGCAATACGTCTAAACAAAGAAAGGAACGCCGTATCGGTGGGTTCTGTTTCAGGAGCGATTGCTCTGCTCCATATAGGTTTGCTCACTAATACTTAGCAAAGGTACAAATTATTATATATAACGCAATAGATTTTTGCAATTAATTTTGAAAAAATGTCGGACGAGATTTTCAAATACCCATTGGACCGGATTCTTGAGGCAATTGGTTCTCATAAAGGCATCGGAAAGAACATGTGGTTCTCGCCATTTCGGGAGGAAAACAACGCATCACTGCACGTTGATCCGGTGAAAAATCTATGGTTTGACCACGGCTCCGGTATGGGCGGCACCAATGTGCAGCTGGTGATGATGGTCAGGCATTGCAGTGCCAAGGCGGCAGGAGAGTATATTGCTTCTTTGAGTCCCACACTGGCACAGGCGGTAGCTCCCAGGACGGAAGAGAAAGAATCTCCCATCGATATCCGGAGGGTCAAGTCTATTACCAGCTGCTACCTGTCCCGGTATATTGAAGGCAGAAAGATACCGATGGAACTGGCTAAGGAGTATCTTAAAGAGGTTGTAGTATATAATAGGACAAAGGGACAGCACTACACCCTGGTAGGGTTCCCTAACAATCTGGGCGGCTATGCGATGAGTGCTCCGAACGGATTCAAGTCCACGAATAAGGCCGGGATTACCACTATCAATACGCAGGGGAAAGTGAGCGTCCAACCTAGTTCAAAACGCGTGGCCATCTTTGAGGGTTTCTTCGACTTTCTTTCCTGGCAGGTGCTGCAGAGCAGCAAAACACCCACCTGCGATGTCCTGGTGCTGAATTCCGTAAACAATCTGGAGCGTGCCCGTGCGTACATCGAATCTCACGACAGCGCGATGTGTTTCCTTGACAATGACGAGGCCGGGCAGAAATGCACTTCGGCTATTGAACGGATGATGAAAGGGAAGGAGGTCGTGGACATGTCCGACCTGTATGGCCAGCACAACGACTTGAATGAAATGTTGCAGGCATCCCGTGGCTTCACAGCCCAGATGCATTTATCACCTAATCTGTGAAACTATGACGGAAGAATACATGGAAAACCTTGCCGGCCGTTTATTCCGGCAAATCAGCACCCTCCGGAAGGAGGTCAAAAGCATCCGGCAGGTCCTGCTGGAAGAGAAGAAACTATGCTATAATAATAGAGAAGTGATGGATCTCTTCGGCGTTTCGACGCAGGTGCTGAAAAGCTGGCGGGACGCCGGTCTAATCGGGTATTCGATGATTGGCCGTTTCTACTACTATACCCGTGAAGACATCTTGAAGCTTCTGGAAGAAACGCATTTCGATGCCTTTATCCCGGACCGGGGCACCGGGGAAGATGCCTCAGACTATGAAAAGGAAGAGTAATGGAAAGCGTAAAACATATCATGAATGAGCTGGAACAGTGCTCCAACTTGATAGCGGATGCCATTATCCGCAAGACGTCGCCGCATGAGGATGATATGACCGAACGTCAGGCGAAAGAGGCGTATGGGGATAAATGGCTCCGAAAGATGAAAGGGCTTGGCCTGGCCAAATACACGAAGATAGGCGGCCGTAATATCTACAGCCGCCATCAACTCAATTGTCTCCGAGAAGCGGAACGGGAAAATACCAGGCTGGTCTTCAGAGAAATACAACCGAAGTAGGCCCGAAAACCGGCCTGCGAATTCTTGATAATCAGAATCCCGAAACTCGCCGTGAGGCGACTAGTCCGGGACGGGAGAGGATGATTTGCTTAGAGGTCATCCTCTTTTTCGTGACTGCGGAGTCCTTTTTTGACTCGGTGAGATTCTGTTTATCGCTCCACTTGAACTGCGAAAGGACCTTGTGGTTTGCCTCCCAAAGGAGAGACCAGTCCTTGTTAATGTAGATGTCTGTCACCTTCATGTCCCTGTCCACGTGGCATAAGCCGTCGTTGATGAGTGATTTACCGATGCCAATTTCATAGGCCGTACTAGCCCAAGTATGGCGAGCCCAGTACAAGGTTACCTTTTCCGGGTAGCCGATGCGGTCGCAGAATTTCTTCAATCCGATATTGACATTCGCTCCGAAGACACTGTAGCAGGAGTATTTCTCATGGAAGTTGAATGCATATTTGCGGTCGGTAGAACGGTACTCGGCCAGGAGGTCTTTGACCAGCGGGTCAATCTGAACGAACATTTCGGCATTGTCATCCCTGCGGTCGCGTGTCTTGGTTCGGTTGTAGCGGATGACGTCTTTTTGGGGAACTGCGCAACTGTAAAGGTCCGGGCTGTTCATGCCCATCAGGGCAAAACTGATAAGAAACACATCCACGCCTAGCCGTTCCCTCGATTTGAGGTCCTTCCTGAGAGTAAGCATCTGTTGGATAAGGGATGCATCTACGTCCCTGTGCCTGGCAGGCCTTTGGCGAGGTGGTTTGTAGAACTGAAATGGGTTGCGGATATTGATAGCGCCGGATTCTTCATCATTGTACTTGAGCCGGGCCTGGCCATGGATGAAGGAAATACAGGCCGTATAACAGCTTACGGCGCGGGCGTTTTTGCCATACTTCTTCTGGAGTTCTGCTTCCCAGGAGCGCATCAGGGCAGAGGATATCTCCGAGATGTCCATTGATTCTTTCTTGACGAAAGCTTTGAAACTTTTCACGGCGCACCTGTACGTCTTTTGCGACTGGCCCTTCTTGCCGCCTACAATTTCCTCGGCAAAGGTGAAGAAATCAAGGGAAAAGGGCTTTTCCTCCTCATCTTTCTTCTGGATGAAGGCCATGATCTGGTCAAAGCTCATCGTCTGGAGGGAATTGGAGTCCAGCTGAGAAAGGATGTCCTGGACCTCCTTGGCCAGCTTGTTCATTCGGAATTGCAGGTCGGGGTCCTTGATCTTTCCACTCCGGGTGACCTGCTCCTCCCGGGCGAGAAGATTGGTGGTGATGTACCGGCTGCGCCGGTTGAATGTGATTCTCAGGCGGACGAAATTTGTTCCGTCTTCTTTCCAGCATTGCTCCCGAATCACTGGGGCAACGGTTACATTGTTAGCGGTACTCATAGGCATCACTTGAAAACATTTTGAAAACATTTTGCCTCAAGTGGCCTCAAAAACCGGTGTCTTTTGCGAAAAAACCCTCCAAGCTCGAAAGGCTTAGAGGGTTGCAAGTGCTTGATAATCAGTTTGTTATCCTTTGTGGAGCATAGGAGAATCGAACTCCTGACCTTTTGAATGCCATTCAAACGCTCTACCAACTGAGCTAATACCCCGTTTGTGGAATGCAAAGATAGAGGGTTTTTTCGGAATCTCCAAATATTTATCGTTTTTTTTCGAGAATTGCACCGAAGCCGTACAGATGGCTTTCCCATTCAGAATCGCCGATACGGATCTTCAGGCTCCATTTTCCATATTCAACCGGATCGCAACCGGTGCGCCAGGGCGCCAGATAATCGTCGGAAAACGCCGTCGATCGGATAGGCTCCGCCGTGGGGAAGTAAACCTGCTCAGAAAACGTTCGTCCGGAAGGCGATGTCAGGAAAACCTCCAGCGGGATATCGCAGTTGGGCCGGCGGGAAAAAGCCGGAAAATCGGCCCGGGTAAAAAATGTAATATCATAGGTATATAGACTATCCGACATATCCAATACCAACTCATCCCCTATCGGGGCATACATTTCAATGGTAACCGGCTGCGAGCATGCCGTAAGCCACAGAAACAGGAGCGAAACCAACAAGCTACTTCTTCTTGTGTCCACGATTCTTCGAGCGTTTCTTTTTGGGTGAATCAAACCGGCTGATACTATCGTCTCCGACAGCAGAGATAAACTGAGGGCCATTGGGAACAGGTTCGTTCCGCAACGACATCGGCTGCTCTCCATGGCGGTTCATTTCCATGATTTCGCGGACCTCCTCCACCGACAGCGGATACAGGTTGGCCAGCGATCCCTTATCGTACGAGAAATACAGGATTCCCTGCAGGATATCGGTCTTCATCAGGAAGGCCGGACCGTCTTCAAACATGAGCGGTTCAGACACCTTCGGGATGCGCGACTGGGCGTCCATATAGGCCGCCACCTCATAATTCAGGCAGCATTTCAGCTTTCCGCACTGGCCAGCCAGTTTCTGCGGATTCAGCGAAAGGTCCTGGCAGCGCGCCGCCGCCGTGGTGATGGACTGGAATTCGGTGATGAAATTCGCGCAGCACAGTTCGCGTCCGCACACGCCCAGGCCGCCAATCAGGCCGGCTTCCTGGCGGGCACCGATCTGTTTCATTTCGATCCGGATGCGGAACTCCTCAGCAAAGACCTTGATGAGCTGACGGAAGTCCACGCGGCCATCGGCAATGTAATAGAAGATGGCCTTGGTGCCGTCTCCCTGGAACTCCACATCGCCAATTTTCATCTCCAGCCCCATTTCAGCGGCAATCCGCCGGGCCTGGATCATGGTGTCCTGCTCCCGGGCAATCGCTTCCTGCCATTTGGCGATATCGAAGGGTTTGGCCTTGCGGTAAATCTTCTTCAGCGGCGTCTGCTCCGGGTCCACGCCCTTGCATTTCATCTGACGGCCCACCACGGGACCTTCCAGGGTAACGATTCCCAGGTCGTGCCCATTGGCAGCCTCCACGATGACCAGATCGCCCATTTTCACGCTCTGGCCCGACGCGTTGACATAAATACCTTTGCGCGTATTCTTGAACCGGACCTCAAACAGATCCTTGAATTGTTCCTGGTTGATGCCGGAAAGCCAGTTATTATCTTTCAGTTTGCAACAGCCGCTGCGATAGGTGCAGGTAATATCCCCGGTATTGTCGTCCCGGGTCATCGCACAGCCGCGATTGCAATCGAACTGAATGGTTTCGTTGTCTGTATTGTACATACGCTATATCATCATATACAGCCGGTCCACCATGTCGCAAAAGAGGACCTTCTGGTTTACATTTCTTTCAATTAACTGATAGGAACGGTCGATAACGGCCGCGGCCGTCCGGGGGAAGGATTTCTTCACGCGACCGGCTATCCGGACGAAGAACGGTTCCTCCTGCTCGCTCAAACCCGCCAGCGCAGGAAGCTGCTGCTGGATCAAGAAAATCTTCCGCAAACAGGCATTGGCGAACTTGCAGAACGTCTTCTGCTTCTCCCGCGAGCCCAGAGCCGCCAGGGTCTCCCCCACCTCAAGGGCCGCCGGCAGATTGCGGTCCACCAGGGCCTCCATCAGGTCCGAAAAGAGATCGAGCCGGGCCTCATCGGCGGCATGCAGGGTCGATGCCACCGGCAACACCCGCAGGAACTGGCATCGCGAGGCAATGGTCTGCAGCACCTTGTCAGGGGCGTGGGTGATGAGCACGAAGACCGTCTTCTGCGGCGGTTCTTCCAGCACCTTCAGCAAGCGGTTCGCCGCCTGCGCATTCATTTTCTCGGGCAGATACACCACCACGCTCTGCCAGCCTCCCTCGACCGGGGTCAGGGACAGCTTGGCCAGGATGGCTTTTGCATCGGCCACGTTAATACCGGCCGCCTTTCCTTCAATGCCCAGGGCCTCGGCCAGTTCCTCTTCCGTGAAGCAGGGATTGCTGTCCACGAGTTCGCGCCACCACGCAAGGAACTGCTCACTGCGCAGCTCGCTCACGGTACCGCTCACTTTTGAGCCGGAAGTGATCGGGAAGATAAAATGGATATCGGGATGGATCAGCCGGGCTACCTTTCCGGAACCGCCGAATACGTCGGTCAGGAACTCCAGGGCAACCGGGAGAGCCCCTCCCCCATCGTCCTCGTAGAACATCAGGGCATGCGGGATGCGGCCCGACTGCACCATTGCGTGCAGGGCCTTCCGAACATCCTCGTTCCCTTTCATGTTTCCAAAATCCATCATACGTTCCGTACGGCCGTATAGTTTGCCAATTTGTCGAGCCAGTCCCGCGCCTCACTGGGCGGCAAGGTCTCCAGGGCCGCGCAAGCCCGCTTTACATATTCTTCCAGTTTCCGGGCAGCATACTCCATGCCTCCCGTTTTCCGAACCCACGCACGAATCTCTTCCACCTCCTCGGGATGCTGTCCGATGCTCCGTACCCGCTCGCGTATCCGGGAAGCCTCTTCCGTCGGAACAGCCGCCAGGGCGCCCAGCAGCGGAAGGGTGATTTTCTGTTCTTTCAGGTCGATCCCAACCGGTTTTCCGATGCCGTCGCCGTCGGTATAATCGAACATGTCGTCCCGAATCTGGAACGCCAGGCCCAGGTTGACGGCATAGGTCCGAATGGCCTCACGGTACGCTTCCGGAGCTTTGGCCGACAGGGCACCCGTCACGGACGCCGCTTCGAAGAGCGAGGCCGTCTTGTTATAGATAATCCGCAGATAATCCGCTTCGGTGGTATCGGCGCTTCCCGCCTTTTCCAATTGCAGCATCTCTCCCTCGGCCAAATCCGCAAGGGTTTTGGCGAAGATGCGGATGCCTTCATCCTTACAGGAAGAGGTATTCAGGATCAGCTCCACCGCCCGAACGAGCCAGAAATCGCCCAACAACACCGATGCACGGTCTCCCAGCAGGGATTTTACCGTGGGAGCGCCGCGACGGCTGGGGGAATTGTCGGCTACGTCGTCATGAAGCAGGGTAGCATTGTGCAGCATTTCAGCGGCGGCAGCCACCCGGACGGCATCCTCCCCGCCTCCGCCGCAACAGCGTGCGCTCAGCAGGGACAACATCGGCCGGAGTTGTTTTCCGCCATTGGCAAGCAGGGCCTGGTTCGTCCGGTTCAACAGGTCGATATCGCTGTTCAGCGATTCTGCCAGCGTCTCCTTCAGGGCCTTCCAGTCCGCCCCCAAATATGCCTGCACCTCCCGAATATCCATTTCAGTCAAAATAGGAAGTCAATTCTTCTACCGTCCGCGGAAAACGGATCAATTCCCGCGTATCGCTGTCCAGCATCCTCGTATCCACCAGGTAATCCAGCCAGTCGATCAATTTGTCGTAAAAACCGTCTATGTTCAGGGCAAAGATCCGGCCGGAATAACGGCCCAGTTTCGCCAGGGTCAGGGTTTCCATCAGTTCATCCAGGGTCCCGATCCCGCCGGGCAGGGCGATGGCTGCGCACGTACCTTCCCGCATCAGCTCTTTGCGTTGCGACATGGTATCGGTCCACAAAATCTCCGATACACCGGTGTACTCCAGTCCCTGCATATAGCGGGGCAGGATACCCAGGTGATAACCGCCGCAGGCTTGAATCTCTTCGGAAAGGACGCCCATGGTGCCTTTTACCGTTCCGCCCGAGACAAAGGCATATCCCTTTTTGCAAAGCGCACGGACCATCTGGCGGGCCGCTTCATTGAATTTCGGGTCAATGGTGTAGCTCGCCGAGCAGTAGATGACAATTCGCTTATCGTTCATCCTGAAGGGTCAAAAGAACAGGACCGCCGTTACGGAAAAACCGTTGAA
>Ga0256404_1010365_pt1 | contig 12908 bp, 12 predicted proteins | sample RumenRJG_01DNA_FD_185990 | JGI IMG/M metagenome (GOLD analysis project Ga0256404, IMG submission 185990) | Bovine rumen microbial communities from Lethbridge, Alberta, Canada - RJG_01 | ecosystem: Host-associated > Mammals > Digestive system > Stomach > Rumen | place: Canada: Alberta | collected...
GCCGGCCGAATCGCAACGGACGGGCAGACGAACCCGCCGGCATTAAGAACTTTGTTCATGCTATCGACCGACAGCGAATGCGTATTGATTATTTCCATATTTGTCTCCTGTGCCATTAAGGCAGACTGACATCACACACTCTGAAACACCGACGCAAAGGAAAAGCCCCCGATCACTCAGGGGCGTTTTTCGTTTCCGATCCATCGTTCATCCTCTCGGGGAATCCTTGATGGCTTCCTTCTCAGCTTTGATCGCATTATAGGCAGTGAGCTTCTCATCCATCTCGGCCGCTTTCTCATCTGCTTCACGCTGAGCTTCCTCTTCCCGCTGACGGTCGAGTTCCTTCCGCTGTTCGTCAAGCTCTTCCTGCTGTTCACGGAGTCTCTGCTGGAAGGCAAAGTCTGACCGATCGAGATCCTGATACGTGATATCGAAGATTGACTTACTGCAATAATCTCCGACACTTGCATTCATCACTTCCCATTCACGAACGGCATTGTACCCGCCTATGATACTCACAGCATTGTCATGCGGGTAGCCGATGTCTCTCATTGCTTCCCATACATCTCTGGTTGTGTGAGTGAGCAGATGATCGGGACTGCCATACCCCGCCGCAATCGCCTGCCGTACTTTTGCAAGATTCGCATACGGTAGATTCGAGCGGTTGATCATCTGCATCATCTGGGTCGCGAACGATGCTTTCGGCATTCGGCAGTAGTCCGCTGCATTTGCGAGAACTTCGATTGTCTGGTAGAAGTCCTGCTCAGGCAGATCATCGTAGAACTTCCCCATCGCCAGTTTCTGTTCGAGAGTCGCCATCTGTTTTTCAGACGGAGCCTCATGGAATCCAACAGCCCGGTACTGGTCGCTTGCATATTTCAGAATGGCGTTCATCAACCCCTTGCGGATCTCGGCCTCGTCTTTTGCCGTCTGAATGTTCGCACCCGTTTCACCGTCATTCGCTCGGATCTCATTCGACACCTCCCGCCACGATTCCATCAGCCGACTGATCTCGGGTGTGGCGAGAACTTCATCAACCACCTCATTCAGCCGTTCGGCAATGTCCTGATAAGCCGTTGCCTTCCATTTCACGTCCCGCAGTGTCTCACACCGCATGTTCTTCATCATCAGCTTTTCAGAGTCTGACAGATTTTCACCCATGCCGAGTTTTCCTGCGATGTACGTTAACTGCTTCGGAACCTTCACGAACGTTTCAGCCGTCAGCCTGCCGTGACCGCCGGTAACAACAGAGATGTCATAGACCAGATCGCAAATTTTATCCGCCGCCGCATTCATCGACTCGGACACAAATGCACTCTTGATCTCCGACCGTAACTCATTCCGCTCGTCGTATCTGCTTCTGCGGTAGTCACCGAGGAAGCATTCGGTTTCTGCCTTGCGGATCTTTTCAAACACCTTCGGGCGAATCTTCGCCGGACTTTTACCAGTCGTATCCCAGATGACGAGATGGATATGAGGCATACAACCGGCATCAGCCATTGCATTCTGATCAGACTCAGGCTTCAGGTGGAATGCCCCGACCCAGCGGAGATTTTCTTCGGGCACTCCGATTTCCTTCGCCGCCATGTGGACAAACTTTCTTGCCGCCTCGATCCATTTCTGCTCGGAGTCCATTCCGGTTGTCTCTGCATCTTTCTCTTTCATGGAGATGATCGGAATCCAGAACGTTCCATCCCGATGAGTCATTTCCTTCTTCAGTGCTTTGATGTCTGCACCTTCATCAGAGAACAGACCGCCGCTCCCCTTGCGATACTCCATGTAATCCCGATACCGCTTAAACTCGGTTTCACCCGACTCGGTACCTTCCGAGTATTTCTTCAGTTCTTCCTTCCCAGAGTAATCGGGCAGATCGGCATACTCACCGACTTCTGCTTGACGGTCCTTCACCTGCCGCTCGATGTAATTCTTGTAAGCGGCCATTTCACCGTGACCGCCTTTTCCGGTTGCCGCCTTGTATTTCCACTTCATGATGCATCTTGGTGCACTCATAGATTTACCTCACTTGACACGGATCACTTTTCTTCTGTCCGTGTCTGACTTCATGTTTCGTTTTCTTCCTGACTGCTCATCGAACAGCCAGAGATAGAAAACGGGAGAAACGCCATTCCGACATTTCCCCCGCAATTCAGTTTTTCAAATCACTCTTCAGATTCGTCGGACTCTTCTGCTTCGTTGATCTCGGCAATCACGTCATCCCACGGCTCCAGCGGTCCGTGTTTGATTCCGAGTTCCTTCATCTTTGCTTCCTGTTCCGGAGTCAGGAAGTTCTTACCACACACGCTCATTGCCGCACGGACAAGATCCATCCGGAGATTCTTCACCTGCTCACGAGTCATGAACTGATTGTCAGCGAACTTCGCAGCATCAGGATTGTTCCTGATGAACTCTTCATCTTCCTTGGTTGCGTGGTACTCGCTGTCAGGCAGTCCGGTATCGTAAGCGTGGAGATTGATCGTCTTACCCGTTTCCTCGCAGAAGTCACCATCATGCCATTCACGCTTTTCAGCAGGTTCACCATTTCCGCTTTCGGACTCGTTTGCGGTTTCTTCTGGTTTTCCGTTTTCAGCCGATTCAGCAGATTCTTCGGTTTCTGTGTTTTCGTCTGTCTGACCGATTTCGGAATCTTCAGCGGTTTCACCCTTCGCCACATTTTCGCCATCGTCTGCATTTTCATTTTTCAGCCGTTCGTCTGATTCAGCGGATTCGAACTTTTCTTCAGATTCAAGATTTTCTTCGGAGGGTGAATTTCCGGATTTCCGCAGATCGGCATCTTCGTCGCTTTCCCCCATTCCGCCGTTTGCGTCATCATGGTCGAATCCCATTCCGGCGAATTCATCAGGATTCGGCATTTGCGACATCTGCCGATTTTCGTCGAATCCGTGTTTTGCGAATTCTTCCTGATCGGACATTTCATCACCCGAAGGCATTTCTGCAGATTTACGGTTTTCACCGTTTTCTTCATTTGAGTCATTTCGACTGAAACGGGTCATGACCGTTCTTGCAACTTTTCTCGGTTTCGGCACTTCTGCCATTTCTGTGATTTCTTTCGATCCGTCGTTTTCTTCGACTTCGGCATTTTCGTCCGATTCGTCGAAATCACTTCCGAGGTCCCGTGGGAACTTTTCACCCATCAGCATCGAAGTGTAATCAGTCCAGCTTTTCTTCTTCGCATATGGAATGTAACTTCGATTATCAGGATTCTGAGAAAGCAGTCGCATGTTAAAACACTCAATGCGGTAAATTGCGTTCATTGCCGCTTGGAGGTCTTTTTGCATTTGTGCCATTTTCGTGTCCATGGCATCATCGACCATTTCCGCAAAATTTGTCTGAGCGATCGTTGTGACGGATCCAGTCTTAACGTATGCAGACACCAAATCGTTCATGATCGTCGTAAAGGTCCGATCACGAAAAACGCCCAATTCTTCCAAAGCGGCATAATTCTCTTTAGACAGTCGAAGCGTTACTCGCTCGGAAAACGTTCTATTCTCATCATTCTGTTTTTTCTCATTACTCATAACAGCACCTCATTTTTGTTTTGACTTCATGCATCTCTTTTCGGGAGACTGAACGCTTGGCGTCAAACTGCGTCAAGTCAGGAAGCGGATACCTCATCAGGCGAGGGTTCCACTGGGCGTCAAGACTCACATCTGCCGAGTCTGACAGTCTTGGCGTCCACAGGGCGTCAAGGTGTCAGATGGTGTCAAACGGGCTTTGGTGTCCAGTGGGCGTCAAGGAAAATCATGGGTGTCAGCGGACCCCACAAACACGGCAAACGGCAATGGTGTCAAAATGCGTCAAGCAGACAGCCCCGCAATCTGGGCGTCAAAGTGCGTCAAGACCCGAAAAACCGCCTGAATGCCGTGGAAATCCTTGGTGTCAAACTGCGTCAAACCCCTGCCCTCATCACCTAGCAATACTGACGATTGAGCAAAAATGATTAGCAAGATAAGCCGCCGGACGCCCTGCGGTCGTCTCGGGGCCTGTTTTGGATTGTCGGCAAGCCGACAACCACGCCCTTTTCGGGCGTTTTAGATGCTGGGCGTCAACGGGCGGTCTGACACTGCTTTCGCTGGTGTCCTCCGTGCCTGTTTCCGCAGATGCTTTGCTCAATCGAATGGCAGGTATTCTCGGCGGTCACAGCGGGTTCCAGCGTTGCCTCTGCCTGCGGGTGTCCGGGCGGGCGTGATTCGTCCCCGCTGTGTCCTGCCTGCGGCGGGGGCTGTCAGCCGATCATCCCCCACGAGCGATGGATGGCTCGACATGATCAATGCAGAACCGCAGATCGGAGAATGACGATGAGGGCGATTTGTCATCATTCGGGCAGATTCCCCAAAACTGCAAAATGATCGAAAATGGGGAATTGGCGAAAACTGGCGGAAAACAAAAAACGCCCGAAAATGAAAAATCGGGCTATTACCGAAAAATGCGAAAAGCTCAAAAACCGGTAAAATCTCTAAAATGCGAAAAAACGAAAAATGACCGAAAATGCCAAAAACGGAAAATTCCCCAAAATACCGAAAATGCCAAAATGGGCAAAAAACGAAAAACCGGGAAAATCTCCAAAACGGCAAAAATGACGAAAGCCGAAAATTTGCGTTTTGGGGAAAAATGGCGATTCGGAGAAAAATGAAGATTCTGCCAAAAGTGCGATTCGGATCAATTCCGGAAAAATCACCGAACGGGTAAATCCCGAAAAACGTAGAATTCTACACTTTTGTCGATTTGCGTGTTCGTGGCCGTTTGCAGAATTCTGATTGATTGGGCTGTCATCTCCCTGTTGGATTTGGCTTCGCATATCCGATGGCGGCGGCGAACACTTCCGCCAGTTCCTCAATAACCGACTAATCACGATCAGCAATGAATGGCTGAACGGCTGATGATCGATTGATTGTGGTTTGTGTGATTCTCGGAAATGGGTGGATCATCCCGCAGGTGTGCGATCTGACCGGATGCGGATCACGGCGATGAATGGCAATGCGGAGATTTCTTGTTTGCCGTGCAGCGTCGTTCGCCTGCGGGATGGCCGATGAATCTGATGGCGACAGTTACATCATCCAGCGATCATCTTCATCCCACACGTACTCGTGGTTTTCATTTGCTCGGTTGACACGCGAGCGGACGAGAAACGAGAAGTAGATCGCCAGCACAAGCGGAACATCATATGCGGAATTGATCCAGATACGGAATGCCGCACGAACGGCTGTGACGATTGAAATGTGGTAGTTGCTATCCATGGTTATCCTCCTGTGAGCACTTGGCTCTACTTTTCCATATACAAAGCGGAGAGGGTTCCCCGAAAAAATCTGAAAATATTTTTCGAATGATGCAGATCCTATGCGGACAGAAATCTTTGCTGAAATAAATCGAATGCGGATCACATTTAGGAAATGATTACGTTCTGCATTGTGACGAACATTGTGGAAACATTATTGAGACATTGCAGAGACATCACACACAGCGGAAGAAATCACTAATGGAATTATTGACGAAACCGAATCAGAGCGAATCGCAAAACACAAAAGAAAAACTCCCGTTCGGAAGAAAATTCTGAACGAGAGCTGTGATCATTGTGTGAGCAGTTATTCCGCCGGCTTGAATGCCTTGGCGATACTTGCCGGAAGATTTTCTGCAATCTCGGGGAACACATCATTGTATAGATGATCACGCATCTGCTTGAATCCCCAGCCGTGCTTTTCAGCCAGACTGTTGAGGGTTTCCCTCTGAATCCGACCGTTCTCTTCGATGTCCTTCAGTACGGTCATGACAGTGAGGCGATCGTCATCATTCAAGTCACCGACTGCCTTGTAGAATGCGTCGAGAATATCGCTGGTTGTCATCTCGTCATTCTTGTTCTCATCCCAGCGATCGGCGAGTGTACTGCGAACCGCATTGGTGGCTGCGGATGTTTCCGAGAATGTGGTCGGATCGTCATCGTCGAATACTTCGCTGAATGAGGTTTCTGGCTGCGACGCATTGAGGATCTCCCTCACAGAGCGTTCGGTGATGCCGATCTCCTTGGCAATCTCAGCATCATCGAGTCCCTGATTGTGAAGACGAACGGCAAGTCCGTGATACTTGATGTAATACTTAGTAACGGACATAGGAGTGGTCGCAACCTGAAGCAGATCGTGCATCGCATTCTTAACTGCCTTGCGGACATGATTCTTAAACTCGATATTTTCAAGTCCGACAGGTTTTCCAAGCTCGTGGAACCGCTTCTCAACCGAGTAGTATGCGAGGTATGCCCGCTGATAGATTTCGTTCTTATCGGCATGGATCGGCTTCTTCTTCAGAGCGAACTTTGCCATCCTCTCGACCTCTTTCATTGCGGCATCATCCAGCGTTGTCGGGATAGTGCCGGGAGCATCGAGAATTTCAGAAAGCGTCGGAACCGGAGTGCCGTCAGGAAGTGCAGCGGGGACGAATTCCTTCTTCCGTTTGCGAGCCGAACCATAATTCCATTCAGCTTCCTGTTCGGGTTCTTCCTCATTGCTGTCATCGCTGTCGTTGCATTCATCGAGGTCAAGCGAGAGCTGTTCGCAGCTAGGAGCACGCTTTGCATGCCGCTTGCGACGGTAAGTCTTCTTCGCCGATTCAGGAATTCCGTCGGTCGAGATGTAAACAGGGAAAAGATCAGAGAACAGATTTGTCGTCACACGGTGTGAATCTTCAACAGGAAAAGCCGGTGCTTTTGACGACGGGAACCGGTCTTCCTCGTGTCCGTTAAGGCTGGACAAGCCAAGTACATTTGTCATATCGATTTCAAGACCGCCTCCAACGGTCGCCAGCAGATCAGCAGATGTGATCTCTACTCTCATTGTATTCATTTTGTTTGGTATGTCAATACAACACAGACAATTTGCTTCGCTTTTTGCCATTTTATGCAACCTCCACGGTGTTTCTTGCGATCTGCGGTCCGTTCCACGCATCAGCGGGATCCTGCCCGTGATGACTTTCAGATGGTTTAGCCATTGCCTTGCGGTAGGACTTAACGCCCGCATACGCAGCCATGGCTGATGCTCCGCAGACAGTTACGGCGAGATGCAGCAGTTCGTCTTCGTCGGTTGCGAAGTTCGACACCCACGCAGACGGATCATTCCTCGCAAGATCGACAAGCATATGCACTGCACGATCGTTAAGGAATGCGGGATCGATGAGCTTTGAGTTGTTCTTCTTCATTTGCGTTCAACCTCCATTCGTGAACGGCGACAGTGATTCATCGCCGAGTGATGCTATGAGCGGAACCAGAAGGAATTCAGAAAGATGAGAAATTCATCCGAGAAGTTCTTCTTCCGCCTCAAGCACGCAGAGGATACGGAGCGAGATGACGAGTGTGTTTTGCGTTCTGTTCGCCGATCTGCCGTACATCCCCTCTGCACATGCCCATCATCCGGCCTGATGGGGGTGCGATTTATTGCAGGAGGTTCACGCAAAGCGACCCGCAAAACGGGCCGATTCTCAGCCCAAAGCGAATGCAGACAAAAAGAAAAGACGGCATACCGAAGTACACCGTCTGACTGCAATAGATAATGCTGTGGAGTGTGGAGCTATGCGATCTGATACTTATCGAGAATGAGATCCATGAGCCTGTTGTACTCATTCGGATCGGTGATCTCAACCAGATTCACATCGTGGCGAACACCGTTCTCATCGAAACGAGTGCGGTGGGGCATCGTGAGATACAGCAGACCGTTCTCATCCTTCTTCAGAGCGAAATCGTCGATGATCAACCCGTGGTAGCTGAGGCACACGAATGCAATCAGATCGGAACCGAAACTGCGGGGAGTAACGAACGCCTGAATGCCGGGTGAATCAAGATTGACCGTGCTTGCGTGTCCCGTGACTGCAACATCACGGAGCCAATCTTCGAAGCCATCCTGAAATGCGGCCATCGGGTGATAAACCAGATCCCGAATCGGATTGCCGCTCGCATCGAGTACGACCTTGTTTGCCTTCCGGCGGATGCGGCACGGGTAGATAACCTTGCCGTGATCGATTGTTGCATTTGTGATGTACATGCCGTAGTACGGAAAGGAAATCTCTGTCTTGCCGTTCTTTTTATTGATCTTCAGTGTGTAATCCTTCATTTCGAGTACCTCCTATAGATGAACCGCTGCTGATTGTCTGAGAACTGCCGTTTCCGCCTGAGGACAAGCAGGAGATTCTCCTTATACGTCAGCGGTACGACAAGACCGATGCCTGTCAGAGCGAGAATTGCGAAGCCGATTGCTCCGAACCACAGTGACAGACCGAGCATCTGCGTCGTCAGGAAGCAGGCAATGCCGATGCCGATCATGATGGCACCGAATGCCAGATCGCTTGTTGTGACACCTTCCATCTGGCCTTTGCGGACCAGTTTTTTCGGAATCGAGTAAACATAATCGTCCATAATCTGATATCAACCTCCGTTAACACAAGAAACTACCGACAACGGGAAACGTTCATGCGAAGGAGGCAGAAGGCAAAATAAAAAGAGGGGCTGTTTTCCCCTCTTGCCGGGGCGATCGATTTGCTCGCCGGTTATATATGTAATGGAAGCCGTGATTTCTCGTCGTGATATTTAATGTGTCCCGTCACGAGCGGTGTGAGTTCGCCGCAAGGGCCGGCTTCCAAGGAGCCTTACAGCATAGAATACTGACCGTGCTCAGTCTTTTGTTTCAGCAGTAGCGGAAGCACTCGGCTCAGCGGATGCGGAAGCCTCGGGAGAAGCGGTTGCTTCAGATGTCTTTGCGGAGCTTCCAGATGTTGCAAACTTTGAAGTGTCTGTTGCTTTGTTGTCTGCATTCGGATCTTCAAACACCCAGTTGCCGTTTGCATCCTTTGCGGCACCCGTCTTGCTCTGGTCTTCAATCTCTTCCTTGCCGATCAGCGAAGCAGAATCGATAGACTTCACATTTGCATCGCAGGCAACGCTGTTAGCATAGCGTTCAGCTTTGACGACTTCTGTTGTGGTGTCCTGAGCGGCAGGTGTTGCGGTCGGTGTAGCGGCTGGTGTAGCAGTGGCTGTTGCATTCGACTTTGTGCTGGAGCTGGAAGACTTTGCGGTTGCTGAAGCAGAAGTACTGTCGTTCTTGACGGTGATGCCCCATGTCTTAGCGGCTTTGCCCGAGTGATTGAGTGAAACGGTGACACTGCCCGCCTTAGCCGCTTTGTAGTAGAGCTTTCCATCTCTCTTTGCAACCGTGACAATGTTCTGATCGGTGGAACTGACACTCCATGTCTGATCGGCAGACTTCGGGAGAATGACAACTTCCAGTGACTGAGAATCGCCTACGGTCATGGTTGCGGGAAGATCATCGACCTGAATAGTCACAGCGTTCGGATCAGCAGAAGCGTCCGGCTCCAGCGGTGCTGCCGAAGCGGAAGCTGATGCTGAAGGTGAAGCTGTTGCGTTCGGATCTGTAATCTCATCGCCCCATCCGAACAGATTTCCCGATCCCGTACGGCGGGATGCCGCAACCGCGAAGACGATTGCGAGAACTGCGAGCACCCCAATACCAATGAGGACACCCTTGATAATCTTTTGTTTCTTGTCGTTATCCATAGAAATACCTCCTAACAAAAGTAACTACTGACAGGAATCCTCTGACATATTTTGCAAAAGGCACTTTTATTTTGTATGTTATTGCAGTATACTAATATTGTAAGCACAACCAGTGCAGGAAGTGCAGGAGGACAAAAAGATATGGCAGGCGTATTTGTCAATAATATTGAGGAGCGGACGGAGTTCTTAAAGAAGCATCCGGAAGTAAATCAGAACGAGGTGTTCGTCAGAAGCGGGTACACGGGCGACAGCATGCCCGACTGGATGAAGTATGAACTCCAACGGCACGGATGGAAGCGGACAGATCTGGTAAAGATTCTCGAAGATCAGGGCACCCCGATGAAATATGCGACCATCATCACATACATGCGGAATGAAACAACCCCGAGGATGGATAACCTCAACGCCCTCTCGCAGGCATTCGGCTATGAGATGAGCGAAGCTCTGTACAACAAGCTGTGGCAGAAATGGATCGACGGCACCCGAGTGGAACGCAACGGGCAGAAATCGATTCGCTTGGTTCCGGCATGGATCGCCCCGAACACCGACGCTGACTCAGAGATTGTCGTGAGAGAAATCAATCGCCGAATCACAAGACTTCGTGTCAATCATCAGGAAATTGTTCCGGGATCCATCGTCGATACGTTCTCATCCTATGTGAACTGGCTGATTCAGAAAGACTTAGCCGCCGCTCCGGAAACGACGTTTGCCAGAGAGAAAGACTTCGTTGAAACCGTTCCGGCCGGGGAGATCGATGGCCTGAGAAAACAGATCGAACAAATGCAGGCACAGCTCGACGCACTCACGAAAGACGAGAAGAGAAAGAATTGATTGTGTCCCAATTGTTGTGTCCCAGAGCATTAAATAATAAAAAACCGCATAAATATGCGATTATCTGATTATTATTGTAGAACCCCTCCTTCTCCGCCATATCGTTAGAACCGCATTGGAAGCCCATTCTGATGCGGTTTTCTTTTGCCCCGCACCATGGAAATGTGTCTCACTGTGTCCCAAAATCTGTGTCCCAGTGCTATACTCTGCTTGAAAGAGAGGACGGATGGATCATGGCACGGGATAATCTTGAAATCCGCCAGAAAGAAACGGCAAAAGGTGTTCAGACCCAGTACCGCTGCCGCTATGCATATTACTCAGAAGATAAGAAGCGGCATCAGGGACACACAAAGTGGTGCACGAGCGAACGAGCTGCTCGGAAAGAAGCCGAGCGGAAAGTGATCGGGCTGACCGTTGAAGCAAAGGAAAACGGAAGAAAAGAACGAAGCAAAGCAATCAGCACTTACATGGATGAGTACGAAGAGTACATCCGCAAGCATCGCCTTGATGATTCGTTCTCCGCATCCGAACGTCGATCTGTGCTGATGCGAATGAAAGCGATCCGTGAAACGATCACCCTTGCAGGCATCACAGCGGGCACATTGGACGAACGGGACATTGCTCGCTGGGAAGCTGAGCTGGAAGATAAGATATCCGAACGAACGGGAACCGTGATCAGCGACAACTATTACAATCTGCTGGTAAACGAGCTGAATAAATTCCTGACATGGGTGAACCGCCGGCTGCGGGATCCCTTGCCTGCGACTGCGAAACTGAAACGCAAACGGAAGTCGCACCCTGCGGCAAAACAGCACACGCAGGACAGCGATCGATGGGATTACTACACGCTGGCGGAATGGACGCTGATTTCGCAGGCTTGCGGGTTCACACCGGAAGAAATCAAAATCCCGAAGTCTGATGAGCCTCTGCACATTGCTGACTTTCTTACCGCACAGCAGTACGGCTATCTGATACTGAACTTCCTGTTTCATGAAGGACTTCGGCCGGAAGAAATGCAGGAGCTTCGGTGGCGGGACATTGACTTCACGAACAATGAAATCCATGTCAGCCGGGCGAACAACTACCGAATCCGGGCAGAGGATCGTGATGCATATGCCAGCATCAGGGCAACAAAAAACCACACCTCCATGCGGACAATTCCGATGTATCACGACGAAATGCCGGAGGATCCGTATTCGGACATTCGCAGTTACCTGAGTATGCTGTTCAATGCGAGGACACAGGGAATCCCCGAGAAGAAGATCGCCAGTAAGATGAAGGACGAGCTGGTGTTCCCCTCCCGTGATCATCCGGGTCAGGTTTACACCCCTCACCCGCTGGACATGTGGCTCAGGCGGTTTGCGGAAACAACAGGTCTGAGAAGAATCCGCGTGATGGGTCTTCGCCATTCCTTCGCCGAGTGGCAGTGCAAGAAACGGCTGATGCCGAGAGATGTACTGAAGTCGATTATGGGACACGTAGACGAAAGAATGCTGAATATGGTCTATGCTCCGGCCACTCAGGAAGAACGATACGACAAAGTGAAGGCTTGGGAACAGGCACAGAGGAAGAAATGAGCATGAGAAAAGGGAGACTATAATGGCCTCCCTTTTATTGCGGTCGCTTCCTTATATATTATGTCAGCTCAGAGCGGCACCGAATCTTGCGATGATCCATGCGTAGCACTCGGGGAACTTTGTCACGAAGAAGCTGAGGTCACGGCCGGTCGCCTTCAGAAACAGCGGGCCTGGTGTAAACAGAAGTGTCCAGCTTCCCTGCGACAGAAACAGCCATGCAGAGTTCGCCTGAAGAAGTGCAAATGTTGCAATCAGAGAAATATAGCCGTAATGATCATCGTCACCATCGAATGCCCGCTTGCGGTCAATGCGAATGAGAACAATGAGGGCTGCAATTGTGAACGCAGCCTCGAACACCGGAACGAACGAATGCGGAGTATTGAATGCCATCATTGCCCGCTTCCAGATTTCCAGCTTCATCGCAGCATAAACATTCCACATAGCGATCAGCCTCCGCTTGTGACCGCCCCTGCTTCCTTCGCCACGAAACTGACGATAAAACCACATCACAAACATCGGAATCAGACGGATCACGGGAAGATTCCAGAAGCGATCCCACCAGTATTTCATTTTTTCAAGTGCATCAAGCACAGCATATTTTACGTTAGTCATACACAATCCCTTTCTGTGTTCATTATCATTTTAATTGATTTGTTTGGTATGTCAATACGTCATAAACACATAAGCGAACAGAACGCAAAAGAAAAGACCGCCCGAAGCAAATCGAGCAGTCTTCAGTGATCAATTCAGATAAGAACCGTAAACGTTATAGAGGATGCCAAACTTGGCAAGAACCTGATCATCGCCATAGACACCGGCCATGTGCCAGCCCCATGTCTCCGCAGCATCATCGACACGGGAGCCGGATGCGGCTTTGCTATTGATGAATGATGTGTAATCATCCCAGCCATTGCGGAACGAATCATCCTTGTTGC
>Ga0256404_1010367_pt1 | contig 12901 bp, 5 predicted proteins | sample RumenRJG_01DNA_FD_185990 | JGI IMG/M metagenome (GOLD analysis project Ga0256404, IMG submission 185990) | Bovine rumen microbial communities from Lethbridge, Alberta, Canada - RJG_01 | ecosystem: Host-associated > Mammals > Digestive system > Stomach > Rumen | place: Canada: Alberta | collected...
ATATCCTGTCTATGAGAAAGATACTGACCCCACCCCAACCCCTCCCCTACAAGGGAGGGGAGCGGCTACGCATTGATTTTTACTCAAATTTCTCATGTTTGGACTTTTTAAAGTGGACTCATGTTTATATTCCTCTCAGCATTTCAGGGTCGATGTCGTCGGTGCAGTAGCCGTCCCATGCGCCGTGCTGTTCCATGAGGGGCATGGAGGCTTGAGACTGGTTGATCCACAGTTGAGCCCAGTTGGCCACGGCACGGTCGAAGTGGCGCGTGACAGAGAAACGTATCAGATCGGTGTTCGTCTCAGCATCGAGCATTAGCATGACGACCAGCACATACTGGTTGGTTGTCATGAGAAACATATCCGCTCCGTTGTTGGCTGCCCCCATGTCGCAGATAACAAAGACCTTCGTCTTGCCCTGGTCTTGATTCTGTTCCGACTTCAAATAGGCCAGGCCGTAGCAGTAGCCACATACGTGGTAGGCTGCCTCGAAGGCCGTGACCTTATACTCGTTGCTGTATTGCTCGCCGGCCTTGTCGATGATGGGCAGCGTGACAGAATCGAGTGGCTCCGACTGCAGTGTGGTGAGCATCTCGGGGATGCTGTCGCGATAGTTCATCACCTTCTTGTCGTAGAGGCGCGTCAGGTAGAGGGGAATGGAGTCGGGATTCTGGTCGGTCGACTGGTAGTACTGCCGACGCATGTCATCGAAGCGCTTCACCGATGATGCCACGGAGATGTTCAGTCCGTGAACACGGTCGGCCATGCCCAACGTCTGGGCTGCCGTCTTCACGTCGTCTTCGTTGACCTTCAGCAGCAGCACCTCGTCGGTAGGCTGCAACTGATCTTTTGCCTCAGCCAGCCACTCCACCATATAGGGTTCGGTAAGTATCAGGAGGCGGCGGCTGTAGACTGCACCATCCATGATACTCGCTTTCTTAGCGACCCAGTCTTTCATCGTCTGGCGTGTGGTCTCTACGTTGTTGGTAGCGATGATGTTCAATTCCACGTCATCCTTGTCGGTATCCTCCAGTGTGCTGATGCCTTTCACCACGCGGTCGGCATAGCCCATGTCACCCAGCTGGCCGGGAGCAAACACCGTCGTTATTAGTACTCGGGGTTTGGTTGCAACCTTTGCTGAATCATCGTCATCGTTCTTGCAGCCCACAAACAGTACCGCTGCCAGAAGCATAATCAAACAGAATTTCACTTTCATATCTTTTTTTATTTAGTGATGACAAATAAATAACTTGGTACAAATAATTAATGGAACACGAAGATACGAAGATACGAAGTTTTTCGTTCTCGTGAAATCATCTTCCTTTCTTCGTTTCTTCGTGTTTAGTTAAAATCATACCCACTTATTTTTATACGATTACTTAATACTCAAATACTTTTTTCTACCACGAATATCTTTTCATTCGTTGTATCTATTTATTATTTTATCTCGTTCTGATTGTAGATATACACGTAGTTGTCGTTGCGCTTATAGATGCCGTTGCCCTTGTGGGAATATCCCACAATATTGGTCAGAGTGGTGGAGCCGGCATAGAGCAGGAAGGTATCGTTATGCTTGGCCACGCTGTAGGCCGACGATACATATGTGCCGTCAGGCTGCACGCCGCCGGCAAGTTCGATGGCTGGCAGGGCTGTCGAAGAGGCGTAGCTGACGCCGTCGGTGGGTTCCACGCCCACGGCACCACCTGTGATATAGAAGTTGTCCTGTGCAGTGACGTCGGGCAGTTCGGTGACCGTTACCTTACCTTTCATCCACGACACTTTGTAGACTGTGTTGTCATCAGCAACACCCATGCCGCAGCCCTGTTTCACGTAGCCCTCGTAGATGGGGTAGCACACCCACATCCAGCGGTCGTCAATCTGTTCGTGGCATACGGTGGCCACATAGCGCCCGCCGCTCATGATGTTCACGATCATGGGGTCGCCGATGCTGTCGGTACGCGCAAAGTCCTTCCATCCGCCGTCGTGATACTGACATGAGGCCGTATCGTAGCGGAGTGGGAAGGTAGCACTGAAGAAGTTTCGCTCGCCCAGCATATTCATCTGCTGCGTCATGTCCTGCGTGATGGCAGCCTCGACACGCATGGCCACATCAAAGTCGAGCGGTGCGATGAAGTCAGAGATGGGCACAACCTCCATCTCTATCATCTCCACATTGCTCTGCCGCTCGTCGTCAGGAACGTATTTGAGCGATTTTCGCCACAGGTCAATCCCCTCGATGCTGAAGTCGCGGTGGCCGTCGTAGTGGTATTCGCCCAGCAGCGAACTCAGCGATGAGTGGTTGCCGCCGATGGCAGTGATGAGGAGCTTGCCGTCCTCCACCCACTTAAACTCTTCTTTTGTTTTGGTCTCTTCCTTGTTCTTCACGGCGCCAAGAAACTCCTCGGTGGTCCACTCTTGATTCTTAAACTTGTCGTTGAAGCGATGGACACTGTTGGCCAGATCGACGGTGAGCGTACCGCCCAGGTCGGTAGTGACGATGACGTGGGTGCCCCACACCTTGATAAAGGAGTCCACCTGGGCCACATTATCCCAGTCGCCACCCTTCATGTGATCGACGGCCTGACGGAAACTGCTGGTCAGCAGCGCCGTGTCGCCCCTCATGCTGATGTGGGCCAGCAGTTCGCCGACAGCCAGTCGCTGCGTAGCCAGTCGGTTATACTCCTTGAGACTATAGTAGTACACCTCCTTGAAGCCCGTCTCCAAGGCGTGCTGTTTTGTGAGTACCGTTTTGCTATAGATTCCCAAGTTAACCGACTTCTTTGTTTCGTAGTCCACGGCGGCCACGTAGTCGCGCTGCGACATATAGAAACTCTCGTTGATGCTACTCTGCATGCTGTGCTCTGCGTAGAAAATCATGCCAGTGGGGCCTCCCTGTGCCTGGTTCAGAGCTGTGCGGTCTACCACCTGGCAGCGTATGTCCTCCCAGTTGCAGTATTCGCCGCGCACGGCATCATAACTGTAGCCCACGCCGAAATTGCGCAGGAATTTGGCACGTGTCTCTACGTCCTCACCGCGCGTCCACTGGAAGGGAGCAGACGTCTGGCTGGGCTTCTCCACGGAAAGCTCGTCCAGTAGATCGTCGCTACTACAGCCGGCCAGTACCATGGCTAAAATGCAGACTGCAAACCTTACTACATGTATTCTATTCATCGATTTCAATCCTTCAATTCTTAATAGGCAAAGACAGGAAGCACGTAACATTCCTTCGCTACGTCACCTTGCCAGCTGAAGTAAGGCTCCTTGAAATAGGTGGACAACCAGACACCAGTAGTGGCGCTGTTGGCTGAGCTGGTCCATACGTCTTGCCTGCCAAATACCTTAGGAGCAAACTTTTCGATGGTTGTGATGGGGTTGCCTCCCACCGCAACATGGGTGTCGGAGTACCAAGGATTGACAGTCTCGTCAATCATCCGGGGAACCACTTTGCCGCTGGCGTCAACCTGCCAGTTGTCCGTGCCCAGATCACTGAGCATAGTTTCCCTCGCTACTGCGCTTGCGTTTTTGGTCTTTGGCAAGTTACTATAGCTCCAGTTGTTGTAAGTCCATTGGTTCGTGCCATTACCCCAGGATTCCCAAGGTTTTATATTCAATCCGATTTGGATAAGGTTGTAATAGGTTCCTTTCTCCAGACTGGTCTGTACGCAGCAAGCTAAGTCTCCATCAATAAAGCCACAGAATGCTCCTGCCCAGTTCTGATTCCCATTTTCTTGGGCTCGTTGGCACCAGATGGAACCGTCAAACAGACAGTTTAAAATTTCAGCATAATTTCCGCGTCCGATAAAACCGCCGGCAATCCAGTTACTACACTCTATGCTGGCCGAAACTCGACAGTTTTCGATATGGTTGCGGTTGGCAGAGTTGGAGACAGTACTATTACCCACGAGGCCTGCCACGTGATTGCTACCCTTGATTTTACCAGTAATGTTCAGATTCTTGATCGTGAAGTCCCTGGCATAACGGAACAGGGCGACACATTCCAAGCTACCGCCTGAGATCGTGACGTTGATCGTATGGCCGTTGCCGTTGAACGTGCCAGTCCATGTTTCGGTCAGAGCTGCGGTATAGACGGTGCTGATGTCGGCAGCAAGCATGGCATTGATCCGTTTGTTGCCCTTGGCTTCATCGATCATGCGACGGAACGTGTCCCAGTCGTTCGAGTTCCTGATGACAAACACCGAATTGTCTGCTGCGGTGTCACTGGCATCTTTGCTCCATTTGCCGTTGCCCAGTCCCGAGAGGCCACCGTTTCTGTCGTTGCAGAGCATGGCCATCCATTGTCCGGTAGAGGGTATGAACCAGCCCGAAGTATTGGCAGGGGGTGCGGGAGCCAGCGTTCTGGCAGCTCTAGCAGCGTATGAACCGCTGTATTGGAGCATCTCCGTGCGTATCAGTCCGTTGAAGTCTTCGGAGGCGGATGCCAGGTTATTTTCTACATAATTGGTATGTTCGGTCTCTTCGGTGAACAGGCTGCCGTTCGACGGGTTCATGCGGCACGTCCTGCCGCTGTTGGCCCATTTGTATGACAGCACCAGACCGTGACCATAGCCGTTCTCTTTCTCTGTGACTTTGTCCATCCACTCGCCCTTGCCAGTGTTGACGAAAGCCAGTACGCCCAGCGGTGTGTGCCCGTAGCCAATGGCTTCGTCGGCTGTCTCATAGAGATATCCGTCGTCGGCATAGCACCAGCCCAACTGTCCGATAGTGGCTTCTTGAGGGTGGATGCCTAATTCCAGACGGTCGTTCGTCGGGCTATACTCTAAGACTGCTCCTTTAACTATTTCATCGGTATGAATCACGTTCATGGTGAATTCGTGGCTGCCAACCCACTCATTCCATTCTTTGTCCTTGACATATTTTTTTGATCCGCTGCTAACCGAGCCTCTGCTATTACAGCCGTTTGGCACTTCTGCATATTCGGCTTTGCGATAGTTGTAGGCAGGCACCCAGGCATATTCGTCGGTGATATAGCCATTATAGTGGATGCGGGCCGTAGCTCCCGTGTAGGCCACTCCCTTATCGTTGTTGAAATTCTCAGGGAAAATATGGCTCAGTTTGTCTCTCTGACTGGGCTTTATGTTGTAAGCCTTGCTCTCGAGAAATGCCTTGATGTTGTTCACTTTCGCTTTATTGTCAAGAATGAAACTGACATAATCCTTGATGTCTTCTAACGATGTCTGATGACCATGGTCGTTGTTGTGTGGTCTCCAGCAACCCTCACTGTCGCCGTCGGCGTTGATACTCTCGTCGCCTCCTGGATTCTTGCCGTGGCGCATATGGACCAGCGTACTGCGGTAGCCGTTGTTGGCTATGCAGACATAGTAGCCGGAGCACAAATTCTTAGTGTTACCTGATTCCACCCGCACGATATCGCCTAGTTGATAAGGGCTGTTGGCGTTGTCGGGGAATGCTTCGGCACTGAGGTAGTCGATGCGCTCCAGGTGGGGGATGCAGGGGATCTCGACCTCCACGTAGCCGTAGCGTCGCGGGCCGCCGTCACGATGGAAAGTGAGCGTGCCCAGGCTGAAGAGCTTGCCGTCGGGCAGGATGGGCAGGTCCTTGAGCGATAGCTCATAGCCGTCGGGCGTGGGCGTGTACAGCAACGAGGCGGCGAGGCTGTCAAGACAGGCAATGGCGCGGAACAGCTGTTCGCTCTCGTCGGTGCCGGCGCATTTCACGACGCGCACCGTCGAGCTCTCGCCGTCGAGTATCTGGCCGTAGGTGGGTTCCAGATTCTGGTTTACCACGTCGGGCGTTACGTTCTCCACCCCCGTCAGCGTCTGCATGATGCCCATAACGGCACTCTGGCAGGCTAACTGGTAGCGTTCCTCGTTGGTGAGCAGCGAGTCGGGCACGTAGGTTTTGCCTTCCTCGTTTACGATGCGCTCTTCGGACTTCTGGTCGTCACTGTCTGAACAGGCCGTCGTGGCGAGTCCCGTGGCGCATAGCATCAGGACTGCCAATGTGGCGTGTAGGAATTTAAGGCTTGTTGTTTTCATATTTATATTTATATTTTGTTGTTGAATTGTCGATTTATTGTTCTTTGCCCACCTTACTGGTGAAGTTGTCGGAGATATCGTTGGCAGAGGGATACTTGAACAGGAAACCGCGCATGGGGCGCACGGGATAGAAGTTGATGCGCCAGCGAGAACTGTAAGTCTCGTTGCTGACGAGCGTGAGGCTGTAGTCGGGGCGCAGCACGAGCAGGCAGGCGTCGCTGTAGCCGTTGGCGTTCTTCGAACTGATGGCGGTCAGCTCGCCTTTGTAGTGCATCTCGCGCTTGCCGCCGGGGTATAATTTGTTGCTGTTGAGGATGTCGATGTTGCCATAGTAGCCGTTGAACTGGGCATCCCAACCTGAGATTTGGTCTTTGAAGAGGGCTTTGGTGTTGTAGCCGATGAACTTGTAGAGGTCTTTGATGTCATCGGGTGTGGGCAGATACCATTTCATGCTGGGGTTGCCCTTGAAGTAGTTATTGGGTTCGTAGCCCCACACCCATTTGTTGTTGGTGACGAACTCCCTGTTGTTGTGGTCCCACATGAACTGCGTGTAGCACACGCCGTCCACCACCTGGTCGACGCCGGCATATTCCTCGCGCTCGGCGAAGAGCATACGGTGGTCGATGTCGTGGCGTGTCCAGAACTTGGAGCCCAGCTTCACGATGGGGTGACGATGCTTGATGGCCCCGGCATCGTCGTCGGTGTAGAGTGGCAGGAAGTCTTCCTGGATGTAGCGCCGCTTGCCCTTGAGAATTTGCAGCCCTGTGGGATTCCTCAGCAGCAGGTTGCCGCTCACATACCAGAACTTTGTGATGATGCTGCTCTGGAGCATCGAGTCGATAGGGTTCACGTAGCAGTCGCCGTTGGAGAAGCCTACGTAGGCGGGCTGGTGGATGCCGTCGCCCACGAAGAGTCCCTGGTTCATGCGGATTTGTCCTTTATATATGGGGTAGGCGATGGTGACGCGCTCATCGGTACGTATCTGCGGCACATACTCTGAGCACACCTCCAGAACGGGTTCCTCCTCGAAGTAGAGCAGTCGGCAGAGTGAGCCCGTGTTGGGCGTCAGCTGAAGCGAAAAATCGAACAGCGAGCGATAGAGTGCTCCCTGCGGGGTAATTTCATAGATGTCGGCTCCCAGCATACTGGCGGGCAGCTTGCAGTCGCTGCTCCTCACCATGAGCAGGGTCTCGTCGAGAAACATGGGGCGCAGCTCGTCGGGCACAAGGTCCCAGACAGGCATCAGTTCGAAGTGTACCACGTCGAGACTCTCGTCGGTGGTCATGTTGTCATTGTAGTTGATGCTCGACATCCATGCGTTGACATCGTCGGCCGAAAGGCGGCCGTTGATGCCGAGGCCCTTGATGGACTCATGGAGCTTGGCGCGTGTGGCGGGGCTGCCGCCAATGACGGTGATGGAGCCCGGGCGGCTTTTGTCGGTGGATATGGTCAGCTGACTCTGGTCGCTGGTGGCAGTCTGTCCCAGGGTGGTGAGTGCCTCTTGCTCCACATCGCCACGCAGGTTGACGGTGCCGCTCTTCTCCATGCAGAAGGAGTAGTCGATGCGTCCGCCTAGGTCGGCCTGAATCACGACGTGAGTGCCGTATGTGCGCAGCACTTCCCTCACCTTTTCGCGGCGCTGTTCCATGTCGTTCTGGCTGAGTATCTGCACGATATAACGGACAAAGCCCTCGCTATACGGCAGCTTGTTGATACTCTTCAGATAGTCTAAGCCACCACGGTCGAGCGTGCGTGAGGCCACGAGTTTGGTCATGGTGGCATGGCCCATGTTGAACTCGCCGATTTGCATGCCGTCGGTGAGCAGCGAACCTAGCTGCTCGCAGTCTTTGGTGCAGCCGCGAATGTGGTTTTGGTCGTCGGCACACTGCTGCTGCGTCAGGTCTTCGCCATAGGCATGGATATTGGTGGACGCCACGAAGTCCATCTTCATTTTCGACAGGTGGGCATCGTGTACCAAGGGTATGACCATGTTCCGCTCGAAATCATAAAGATTTTCCACGTCGAGGATGGGTTCCTTGGTCTTCACCGACATGGGGTCGTCGAGCTTTTTGTAAATGTCATAGCCGTAGCCCACGAAGAGTGTGCTGCGCGGGTCGCCGTTGGTGTCGGAGTCGGAGGCGCTGAGCTGGGTCACTATGAGCGTGGCTCGGGGCTGCTCCGTTGCGCCGTCTGTAGATGCCGTGGCATTGATGCCGGTAAAGGTCAGTGTGGCGGTGCGCCGCTGGCCGGTATCGTTGTTGGTGGTCGCGAGGCTGACGAGGCTGTCGGCGGCGAGCGTGTCGCCCGCCACCGACAGCCAGTCGGCATCGCAACTTACGAGAATCATGCTGTCGGCGGCCGCGCGGCCGTTGATGCAGACGCGCAGCGTCTGGTAGCCGGCCCAGCGGCTCAGTTGTGCCTCTGTGTCGTCGTCGCCATCGGGGGTGACGCTGACCCATGTGGCCGTCCACATCTTATTATGAATGGGAGTCAGGCCTGTGTCGTCGTCATCGTGACAGGCCGTGAGACCTGTCAGGAGTGCCACTGCCGTCAGCAGAATCCGTCGTAAATGCTTCATGATTTAGCTTTTTTATTTCAGAGAATTGATTTCGTCTTCATACTTGCCCAGGCTGGGTTTTGTCTTGCTCTCGCGCAGGTAGAGGTCGAAGAATTCCTGCAATTCGTTGCAGTCCTCGCTGCCCTCGATTATGTTCAGGTAGGCCAGGATGCCCTTGTCCCAGTATCTGTTGACAAACCAGGCACGGGCAAATGCGGCCACCTCGGCATCGGGCATCATGTGCCACAGCGGTTTCATGGTGAAGGTGAGCAGTTCGGCATGACTCTGTTCGCTGAGGTCTCCATATTTGGGATTTTCGGGTGAGCGCATGGTGTCAATCCAGCCATTCAGCACGCCATTCCACGATTCGAAGTCGGTCATCTGCGCGCTATGGGTCAGTCTGAACAGGGCACTGGTAATATCTTGGGCTTCGCCGCCGAACACCTGGAAGTTGCAGTTGCTATTGCGGAAGAGGTTAGAACCTTCGGAACTGTACGTTACTGAGCCGCCCAGACTACCGATACCCGCCAAATTGGCACTGAGTGTTCCGCCGATGGTGTCCCGACCGTTAGTATAACTGGTGTCTACCTTGCACATGATGTTGAAACTGCCGCCATACTCGGCCTGCGTGAGGTAGAAGGGACCGTAGTAGTCGTCGAGCATCTGCATGGCCTCCTTGACGTTCTTGCGTGCCGTGGCTTTCTGCGCCTCGTCGCTGTCCTCGCTGGTGAGTTCAGGCACCCAGTAAGCCAACTGGCCGTACCAGCGGCTGAAGCACATACTGAACACGCCGTCGAAGTCCTGAGTATAGAGATTTGCCCACTTCTGATCTATCAGGCGCTGCTGCGCTGCAGTGAGTTCTGCTTTACCGCCTTTCCTCTTCGAGTTAGCCTTTTTCCAATTCTCCTCCTGCTTCTCTATGGCTTCTATCTCCTCGTCGGTAATTTCCCTCAAGTGGTCGATAGAGTATTGAAAGGCATAGGCAGACACTTCACCGGAGGCTATGCGCACATCGTACATCGGCGCACGGCGCACGATGTTGTAGTCAATCTTGGCGCGATCCTCTTTCTTGTGAGACGAATACTTGAACTGCGCCTCTACGTTGAGGATGCCCAGCTCGATACCCAGTTTGGCCTCAGCTTTCAGAGACTTGTCCTCCGAATACACTTTGTCGCACATGACAGCCTGCATGTCGCCAATCTCGATAGGGGTCTCGGTATAGGCTTCGAAAGGCAGAATGTCCTGCTGCTGCAGTTCCCGGATGCGCATGAAGTTGAACAGCACGTCGTTGTTGATGACTTTGCGTGTGTTCAGGCTGGTGGAATTGGTCTCCTTGTTGACACGGTCACCCTGGTTGTTGAGGTTCAGGAAGTAGTTGAAGTTCACACCGTGGCCCAAGCCCTTGCTGGAGAACGCTGCGGCACTGCCGTTGGAGGGTTCCTGTCCTTTGTAGAGGGGACTTTGGTAGACGGGGATGCTGGTGTCGAAGCCGTTCTCATCGATGATGACGAGCTGCGTCCGGCGTCCGGCATTGGTCAGGTTGCGGTCGAAGCTGAGGGTCAGCGTCTGCTTGCCCGTGTAGGTGGCCTGCTCCTTGAGGATTCCTACCCAGTCGGCACCGTCGATGGTGGCCATCCAGGTACCCTTACCGTCGATGGTCACATCAACGGTACCACCCTCAATGTCTACCTCCACACCGTGGGTAAGCAGGTTTGAGTCAACGGAAATCTGGTTGGCCAAATCGCCGTCACTGGTTACGTCTTCGTCACTCTTACACGAGGTGACGCCCAGGCTCAAACCGCATACTAATGCGGCCATGAGCAGTAAATTAAATTGCTTTTTCATTGTTGTTAGGATTAAGTTGTTACTATATAACCTTATTGTTATTCGAGGCCAGCAATATTCTTCACGTGGAACAGCTTGTTGTTCAGGAAGAAAGAGTTTTGGCTATCTTGCGAGTATGGAGCTGACCATAATGCCTGGGAGCAGCCATGGTAAAGAGACCAATCATTCTGCATGTGTACGATTTCGAGTGCCGTTCCTTCTTGCGACTTAAGCGTGGGGGTCGGGCCGCCTTCGTCGGTAACCTTCATCACATGCACGAATAACACCGGTTCCTTGAAGATGGAGGTCTTGTTCGAGGCAAATTTACCATTTTCCCAATAGTAATCGTCTTTTGTGACTGAAGTTTCGGCGGTGGTACGCGGCGACTTCTGCCACTTGTCGCCCTTGGCATACTTGTTAATCATGGCCTGGTTGGTCACGTCCTTGAGGCGCATCACATCGTCGGTAACAGGCCAGAGGGCTTGCCACTTGGTCATGCCCACCGATGCCTCATCCTCGGTCATAGTAACGCGGTCGGGATCGTAGGCCTCGTAGTTCTTGTAGCACAAGTAGCGCCAGTTGTTTAAAGTATGTCGCGATTTAGCCACACAGGAGTTACGATACGTTCCAGCCTGAGTGAGGTCGATGATGCATCGGGCAATGTGCGGATTTGAAGCAACGTAATCATTAGCACCCTTGTAGGCAACATTGAATGCATAGGAAGTAGATTTACTTGCATATTTCTTTTGTTCCTTGTAATTAGTGAACGTCCAGGTACTGTCAACGGACGACATCAGTTGGCGTAAGTCAACCTTGGCATAGTCGAGGATGTGCTGTCCTACCTTACCCAAGATACCGTTATCGAATTTGGCCTGGTATTCGTCTTGTAGACTCTCTAAATACGAAATGAATGTCATGAATCTGCATACAAACTCTGGCAAATCCTCTTCGCTCAACAGGTTGTACGAACCCTCTTTAATGAGGGATTTATCTGCATTAGCATCAATGCTGATGAACCAGGCTGTGTGGTCGGTAACATTCTTTTGCAGTTTTTTATGATAAGGTGAGCCGGTGATGCAGAACCAGTTAGCTTTTTCTTGATATTTGTTCATCACGACGTCGCCAATCATATACGTTCCTGCTTCGCCTCTGGCGGGGGCATTGCTGACAAAATCATTCCCGTATGTGTCCTCTTCTTCCACGGGCGTGTCCTTGCCTACTACCACGCTGTAGGCTGCGTTGTATCGGTAAATATCGGCCGTGTTCTTCAGGTTGAGGTAAACGCTGGGATGCAAGAAGGATCCGGCAAGATCCGAACTGGTCTTCTGGCGCACAATCCAGTAGCCCGTAGTGCTGGTGAACTGCTGGGCGGGGGCATAGCCGGCCTTGTCCGAGCTGGCACAGTCGGCGTTCTGGGCATCGTCGCTGCAGTAGCGGCGGATGTCGAAGCCTGCACCCTTCTCCTTCATCTCAAGGTTCTTCTCACTATCCTGATTGTACGTAGTTACGTAGTTCGGCTCATACTTCTTGGTACCCATGACCGTGGCACAGCCGAGGTTCGAACTGCCCAGATGAATTTTCGGGGTGAAATGGTAGCCCTCGTAGTAGAAGTTGAGCTTCTTCATCTGCTTCATCTGCTCGTAGGTGCGGTTGAACAGTTTCTCCCAGATGCCTTTCTGTGTCCACTGATCGGCTACGCGCTGGCAGAACTTCTTGCCGTTGTACTTGTAGTCGTAGCCGCCCAGGCCGATACCATTGTCGTCAACGGCCGTTTCGTAGGCCTCTGGGTTGAGCAGCGCCCAGACGAGGTTGGCCAGGTTGTGGGTCATCTCCTTCGTTGACTTCAGCTTGGTGGGCAGCAGGATGGTGTTGCCGTTGTACTTCCCGTCGTAGTCGCTACAGATGTTAGCCGTGGGGATGGGGGGCACGTTGCCGGTGCCATTCTTGCTCTTGCCGTTCGTGGGGTCGCGGTTCAGTATGTTGATCCAGTAGCCCTGCTGCTGGGGGGAGCTGCCCGTGCCGAAGGCGGGCTTCACGCAGACCCAGTAGTAGCCCTCGGAATCCTCGATCACGTCGCCGAAGCGGAAGTAGGCCGTTCCGGCAAAGTCACTGCCGTTGGCACCAACCTGATCCGTGGTGCAATAGACAATCTTCGACAGGTGGGGGATGAGCTTCGTGTTCACATCGACCGTGGCCAGGTTATTGGCACCCTTGGCCGAGGGCGTCCATGTGATGGTGCCCACGCCGTCGATGGTCTGACTCTGCGTGGAAGAGAGCAGGTCGGGGTCGATGCCCGAGATACTTGAGAAGTTCATCCTGGCATAGTCGATATTGGCCACCACCACGACGCGCGTGTTGGCGTCGTTCTTTGATTCAACGCCGATGGTGGGCTCGTAGGTCTTCGAGGCCCAGTCGTCGGTGAATTCTTCGACGTTGGTCATGTTGATCAGCCAGTTATAGGCGGCCTTGGCTTCTTCGGTATCGGCGGGAGCCACTTCCAGTT
>Ga0256404_1010368_pt1 | contig 12900 bp, 7 predicted proteins | sample RumenRJG_01DNA_FD_185990 | JGI IMG/M metagenome (GOLD analysis project Ga0256404, IMG submission 185990) | Bovine rumen microbial communities from Lethbridge, Alberta, Canada - RJG_01 | ecosystem: Host-associated > Mammals > Digestive system > Stomach > Rumen | place: Canada: Alberta | collected...
AATAGGTCGGCTACAACATAACTGCTTCCACCCACGAAAATGAAGTCGTCGGGGGCTGCGTCGGCGAGTGCTTGACGGTAGGCTTCAGCGACGGTCGGATAGGTGCCGCCGTGCAGGTTGTGGGCAGCGGCTTTCTCGGCAACGCGGTCGGCAGGAATGGCGCGATGGCTCGCTGCCTGCGTGAAATAATAGATGGCATTTTTCGGCAACATCGCAAGCACAGCATTGAGGTCTTTGTCATCGACCATCCCGAAAACGATGCGCAGTTGGTGGCATTTCTGGGCGGCGATTTGCGGTGCGAGATATTCCCACGCGGCAGGGTTGTGGCCCGTGTCGCAAATGACGAGCGGTTGCGTTTGTAGTGTCTGCCAGCGACCCATCAGACCGAGATTCTGAATTGAGGGCCTCTCCCCCGACCCCTCTCCAAGTAGAGAGGGGAGAATGTTCGGTTGGGAAATAGATTTTTTAATTTTTAATTGTAAATTCTTGATTTGCGCGACAGCGCACAAGATGGTGCGGAGATTTTTCTGTTGATAAGCGCCTTTCAACTCGAAATCGGGCAGGGGAGTGGGCATCTCGAATTCTTCGGCGAAGAAAATCGGGGCTTCCATTTCGCGGGCTTTCTGCTCGAAAACGGGGCGCGTTTCGGGCGTCGCCTCACCGATGACAACGGGAACGCCTCGCTTGATGATTCCAGCCTTTTCTGCGGCGATTTCGGCGAGTGTCGAACCGAGAAATTGCGTGTGGTCGAGGGCGATGTTGGTGATGACGGACAACATCGGCGTGATGATGTTCGTCGAATCGAGCCGTCCGCCGAGTCCCACTTCGATGACGGCCACATCGACCTGTTCGTCGGCGAAATATTTGAACGCCATCGCGGTGGTGAGTTCGAAAAATGTTGGGTGTTGGGTGTTAGGTGTTGGCTGATGATTCCATTGTACAAAATTTTCCACAAAATCGACCACATACTGCTCCGAAATGTACTTACCATTCACGCGGATGCGCTCGCGGAAATCGACGAGGTGGGGCGAGGTGTAGAGACCGACGCGCAGGCCGGCATCTTGCAAAATTCGCGCCAGGGCGTGCGAAACAGAGCCTTTCCCGTTGGTTCCGGCCACGTGAATCGTCTGGTAGCGACGGTGAGGATGACCATAATGCGCATCGAGCGCCTCGGTGGTTTGCAGGCCGGGCTTGTAGCCGCTGCTTCCCTGTCGTTCAAACATCGGAAGCTGACTAAACAAAAAATCGCAAGTCTCCTTATAATTCACGTCACACTCCTCACTTCACACTTCACGAAAAACACGAAAATCACGAAAAATAATTCTTAAATCGGTCGAAAATCGAGCGCTTCGCCGAGGCGTCGCCTTGGAAATTCTCACTCTGTCGCAGTTGTTCGAGTGTTTCCTTCTCTTGTCGCGTGAGCGTTTGCGGCACATAGACGCTGATGTTCACGATGATGTCGCCACGACCGCGACCGTAGCCTTGCACGGCGGGCAGTCCTTCGTCTTCCAGTCGGATGGTTTTGCCGGGTTGCGTACCCGACTCGATTTTGATTCGCTTTTTCTTTTCGCCGAGCGTCGGAATCTCCACTTCGCCACCAAGCGCTGCCGTCGGGAAGTCGAGCAGCAGGTTGTAGAGCAGGTTCTGGCCATCGCGGATAAAGGTGTCGTTTTCTTCCTCCTCGATGAATACCTGAATATTGCCGTTGATGCCGTTGTGGCGACCAGCGTTGCCTTTTCCCGGCACATTGACGACCATTCCGTCGGAAACGCCTGCGGGAATCGATATTTCGACGACTTCCTCGCCCTTCGTGATGCCCGTTCCGCGACAGTGCGAACACTTGTTCTTGATAACTGTGCCCTCGCCGTGACAGGTCGGACACTCGCTCTGCGTCTGCATCATTCCGAGAATCGAGCGCACCGTTCTGACCGTGTAGCCCTGACCGTGACAAGTCGGACACGTCTCGCTGCCACTGCCTTTCTCGGCACCGCTTCCGTTACATTCGGGGCAGGTGACGTCTTTTTTCAACTTGAATTTCTTGGTGACGCCCGTCGCCACTTCCTGCAGCGACAGTCGAACCTTCAGCCGAAGGTCGGAACCGCGATATTGCGCACGCTGACGACCTCCTCCGAAGCCGCCAAAACCGCCGAAACCACCGCGTCCGCCGAATACATCGCCGAACATCGAGAAAATATCGTCCATCGAGAAACCGCCGCCAAATCCACCGAAACCGCCCATTCCGTTCAGTCCGTCGAAGCCGAACTGGTCGTATTGCTGGCGTTTTTGAGCATCGCTCAACACGCTGTAAGCCTCGGCAGCCTCCTTGAATTTCTCCTCGGCGCTTTTGTCGTCGGGATTGCGGTCGGGATGGTACTTGATGGCAATTTTCCGATATGCCTTCTTGATTTCGTCTTCCGAGGCGGTCTTGCTGACGCCCAGAACCTCGTAATAATCTCTTTTAGCCATTGTTTTTTATTGTCCTACTGCGACTTTCGCGTGCCGAATCACCTTGTCGTTGAGCGTGTAGCCCGTCTGAACGCAGTCGATGACCTTGCCTTTCTTGTCGTCGCCCATACCGGGAACCATCGCCACCGCCTCGTGAAAATCGACGTTGAAATCCTGGCCGTCGGTCTCGATTTTGTGAACGCCCAGACCTTCGAGCGTCTTCGTGAACTTCTTGAAAATCAGTTCCATACCGTCTTTGATGGCCTGCGGGTCGTCGGTGTGGGTGTCGGCCAATGCACGCTCGAAATCGTCGAGCACGGGCAGAATGGCAGCCACAGTTTTCTCGCCGCCGTTCAGAATCAGCTCTGCCTTTTCCTTCAGCGTGCGTTTTTTATAGTTTTCAAACTCTGCGACCGTGCGCAAGAGTTGGTCTTTCAACTTCAGAATCTCGTCGAGCGCGGTGTCGAGCGGGTCTTTTTCGCTGTCAGTTTCAGCCTCGTTTTCGCTCGTTTCCGACTCCATTTCCGTTGTGTTTTCCTCAGTCAGACCCTCTTCGGTCGTATTTTCGGCGGCCTGAGCCTCGTTCAACTCCTCGTTGCCGTCTTCGATGGGAATATTTTTCTCTTTGTCCATAGTTTTTGAAAATTAGTTCTAATCGGCCTTCAACAAATTTCGTGCCAATTCACTATCACCCAACACCTAACACCTATCACCTATCACCCAACCTCATACATCCGCTCTTTCTGCTCCTTGATGGCCTCGTCGTAGATGTAATCGTCGTAATCCATCAGTTTGTCGATGGTTCCGCTCGGTGTCAGTTCGATGATGCGGTCGGCCACGGTCTGGATGAATTCGTGGTCGTGCGAGGCGAAAAGGATGTTGCCTTTGAACTGAATCAGATTGTTGTTGAACGCCTGAATCGACTCAAGGTCGAGGTGGTTCGTGGGCGTGTCGAGGATGAGGCAGTTGGCGTTTTTGAGTTGCATTCGGGCAATCATACAGCGCATTTTCTCGCCACCCGACAGCACATTGACCTTTTTCTCGACTTCCTCTTGTTTAAACAACATTCGACCGAGATAACCCTTCATCACAACCTCGTTTCCGGTGCCGTATTGCGAGAGCCAATCGACCAAATTCAGGTCTGATTCGAAGAATTCGGTGTTGTCGAGCGGCAGATAGGCCGTCGTAATCGTGATGCCCCATTTGAAGGTGCCCGCGTCGGCCTGACGGTTGCCGTTGATAATCTCGAAAAGTGCCGTCATCGCCTTCGGATTGTGGCTGAGGAAGACCGTTTTCTGACCTTTCTCGATGTTGAACGACACATTGTCGAACAGCACCGTTCCGTCGGTATCGACTGCCTTCAAACCCTCGACTTCGAGAATCTGATTGCCCGGCTCACGCTCCATCGTGAAGATGATGCCCGGATACTTGCGGCTCGACGGACGAATTTCCTCGACATTGAGTTTTTCGAGCATCTTTTTACGCGAGGTGGTCTGTTTCGACTTTGCTACATTGGCCGAGAAACGACGAATGAACTCTTCGAGTTCCTTGCGCTTCTCCTCCGCCTTCTGACGCTGATTCTGCGCCTGACGAAGCGCCAACTGCGACGACTGATACCAGAACGAATAGTTGCCCGAGAACACCGTCACCTTGCCGAAATCGATATCGACCGTCTGCGTCGAAACGGCGTCGAGGAAGTGGCGGTCGTGGCTCACGACGAGCACGCACTGTTCCAGCGAACTCAGGTATTCCTCCAGCCACTGCACGGTGTCAAGGTCGAGGTCGTTGGTCGGCTCGTCGAGCAGCAGGTTGTCGGGGTGTCCGAACAGCGCTTTCGCCAGCATCACGCGCACTTTTTCGTTGTTCGACAACTCCGCCATCAATTTATAGTGCTGACCCTCCTTCACACCGAGGTTTTGCAGCAGTTGGGCGGCTTCGCTCTCGGCCTCGTAGCCGTTCATTTCGGCGAAAGCCATCTCCAACTCGGCGGCGCGATTGCCGTCTTCCTCCGTCATTTCGGGCTTCGCGTAGAGCACTTCGCGCTCCTTCATATTCTCCCACAACGGCTGGTGACCCATCAGCACGGTGTCCATCACCGTGTTTTCATCGTATTTGAAGTGGTCCTGCGACAGCACCGAAAGGCGTTCGCCAGCACCCAGTTCCACCGTGCCTTTATTCGGCTCCAATTCACCACTGATGGCCTTGAGCAACGTCGATTTTCCGGCACCGTTGGCACCGATGATTCCGTAGATGTTTCCTGCCGTAAACTTGATGTTCACGTCCTTGTAAAGTACCCGCTTTCCGAACTGAATCGCGAGATTCGTAACTGTTATCATGTCGTTTTATACCTTAATTATAATTGATTTTTATACGATTTCGATTGTATTTTTATAAGATTCCACAGAAAAATAGCACGATGATTTGTGCGGTGAAGATGCGCAGGAACATCGAGAGCGGATAGACCGTGGAATAACCGATGGCAGGTGCTTCGCGCGAGCACGACGACGAGGCGTAGGCCAGTGCAGGCGGGTCGGTGTAGGTGCCGGCGAGCATTCCCATGATGGTGAAATAGTTGAATTTGTAGCGCAGTCGGGCGATGGTTCCCACGATGAGAATGGGGATAATCGTGATGAGGAAGCCCGTGTAAACGTATTTCAGACCGTCGCCAGCCACCACCGTGTCCCAGAATCCTGCGCCGGCTTTGATGCCGACACTGGCAAGGAAGAGCACGAGTCCGATTTCTCGCAGCATCATGTTGGCCGATGTGGTGGTGTAGGTGACGAGTTTCAACCGATAGCCGAAACGACCGATGAGAATGGCGATGAAGAGCGGACCGCCTGCCAATCCGAGTTTCAGCGGAACGGGCATTCCCGGAATGGCGATGGGAAGGCTTCCGAAAAGGATTCCGAGGAAGATTCCGATGAAAATCGTGGCGATGTTGGGCGTGTTCAAGCGGCGAATGCTGTTGCCCATCAATTCCTCGACGCGATTCACATTGTCCTCCGGACCAACCACCATGATGCGGTCGCCCACTTGGAAATGATACATCGGTGAGGCAAAAAGCTCGATTCCCTGACGTGTGATGCGCGTGACATTGACGCCATAGACACTCGAAAAATGCATGCCGCGAAGCGTTTTTCCGTTGATTTTCGGATTCGTAATCAAAATTCGGCGCGACACCATCGGCTGTTTCTCGTCTTCGTAGGCCCATTCGTTGCCGAGGAGCGGTCCGATGAAGGCTTGGATGGGTTCGGCATCGGCTTCGGCACAGACAACCAGAACTTCATCGCCGAGCGAGAAAACGGTTTCGCGGTTGGGAATGCTGACACGACCGTCGTGGAGTAGGCGAGTGCAGACGATGTCACGGTTCAGAAACTCGGAAACTTGAAGCAGCGAACGGTCGCAGATGAATTTGTTGGTCACTTTCAAGTGCATCAGCACGGGTTTTTCGTGCATATTCTCGTTCTCGGCGGCCTCGAGTTGCTTCTCTTCATTGTCCAGATTGACGCGACAGATATAGCGCACGGCAATCGTCGCCCCGATGATGCCCACCACGCCCAAAGGATAGGCGCAAGCGTAGCCCGAGGCGATTTCCGGCAGTTTTTCGGCAGGGAACACCGAATGAAGTGCTTCAACGGCAGCACCGAGCGCGGGTGTGTTGGTGACAGCACCGCAGAGCGTTCCCACCATCATCGGCAGGTTGGCCGGATTGTCGCTGTCGAAAAACAGGAAATAGCAGGCAAACATCACGCCGATGTTCAGCAAAATCGCCGTCGTCGCCAGTAGATTCAGGGTGACACCGCCTTTTCTGAAACTCTCGAAAAAGCCTGGTCCAACTTGTAGGCCGATGCAGAACACGAACAAAATCAATCCGAAATCCTGTACAAAATTTAGAATCTCGGTGGGGGCAGTGAAGTGGATGTGGCCAGCCAGAATACCGACAAACAGCACAAAAGTGACACCCATCGAGATGCCTCCAATTTTGATTTTTCCCAACAAAACACCGCCAAAAATGACGATGGCATAAAGCAATATGATGTGGGCGATAGAATCAGTTGTTGTAAATAGATTGACAATCCATTCCATTTTTTTCTGTATTTTTTATCCTCAATTCAATTTGCGGGTGCAAAGGTACAAAAAAAGTGCGAATCCATTGAAAGATTCGCACTTTTTCTTTCTCCTCCCCTTCGGGGGGAGGATGGGAGAGGGCTTTTTATTTCACCACCTTTTTCCCATTTCTGATATAAACGCCTTTCGCCACTGGCTCTTTCGCCACTGGCTGACCCTGCAGGTTATACCAGCGGTTGTCGGTCGGCAGGGTGTTGTTCTCTGGCAAGATTTCCACGATGTCGCTCGTGCTGCTGTCGATGCCGTTGAAGACGTAAACCGACGAGGCAGGAAGTCTCAACGTCAATTCGGTGTCGATGTCGATGGGCTGATCGACGGTCAAACCACTCAGATTTGCCTGTGTGAAGGCTTTGCTCAGCGTGATGCTACCCGTGACGTAGGCGGGGATGTCGAGTGCCTCGCGAAGTGTGGTCTTGAAGGTTTGCTGCGATTGGGCGGCATTGCGCAGGGCGAGGGTTGCCTTCTTGCCGTTCCACGATGCCCAACCATAAACCTCCGACTTCGAGCCTGTCCACGGGTTTCCGCCCACCCAGTGAGCATCGGGCAGCACGTCGGCCTGCTCGCGTTGCCACTTGATACAGTTCGCGATTTCAGCCCAGAGTTTACCGTTGTTGATGCTGTTCAGCAACGAATAGTCGGCGTAGAGTTCGACCATTCCCGAACCGCAGGCGAAGGCGCAACGTAGTTCGCGCACGACATCGCTATAGTCTTGGCTCATTCCCGCAACGCCGCCACCGAATTTCGAGAGCATAAAACCGTGTGTCATCATCGAATTGATGGGGCAGAGCGGCGAATTCTGTACGAAATTCTGATAGACGAGGCGGTCGCGGTAGGTAATCCAGTTCTCACGCGAGTTTTTGCCGTTTCCGATGGTTCCGTGGTCGTTCTCCTGACGCCAGACGGCATCGGTGTATTGGAACCAGAAAGGCGATGCCCACGTGCCGACGGTGGTATTGAGGAAGATGTCGGGCTTCACCTCGCGAATGCGCTGTTCGATGTCGATGATGGCCTCGGCGTTCTCTTGTCCAGTGGCACCAGCGTCGGGACCGACGGAACTGAACTGCGCACTGATGCCGTCGAACTTGAAGAAGTTGAAGTCGTAGTTATTGACCATATTCGTGCAGGCGGTGAGGAACACGTTGTAATACGCCTCGTTGCTCAGTTGCATTCCGCCCTTACCGTTCCAGTAGTTGCGACGATAGTTGCCGCTTTGTCCGTAGCCGCCCACTGGGCCGAGCCACGCGCCGATGTGCGAGTTCATTGCCGTTGCAGCGTCGCTGATTTTGCTGAATCCGTTGGGGAAATTCTTGTTGAACGTCCACGTGCCATACTGGTCCCAACCGTCGTCCCACATAAACGTGGCGATGCCCGTCTGATATTTGTCGAAGAGATTTTTCTTCCACTGATTGACCACGGTCAGACATTGCGACTCGGTGAAGTGGTTCGAATAGTCGGCGCTGTTGTTGCGGTCGATGTTCAACTCGTACCAAGAATTGTAGAGCGGGAACGGACGCCAAGGCACGGCACGCTCGCGCTCGCTATAGCACAGGAACGAGCGACGCGCCTGACCCGGGGCAATCAGTCCGACGACAGCACCCACGCGCCACGTTTTTCCTTTCTTCAACGTGGCCTGGCGGCTCCATTCGCCACGAATATTCGTCTCTTCGGGCGCATTGAGGTGCAGCGTTTCCTTGAGTTCGTATGTCAGATTGATGTTACCCGACGAGGTGTTGTCGCTGTCGTCGGCATTCAGCGCGACGTAATAGCGCAGTTTATAGTTGCCTGCGGCGGGCACAACAAACGTGTAGTTATGGTCGGTTTTGGCGTGTCCCGAGAAACCTGCGTGGTAGTCGGAAGCCGCCACATTGCCGTTGGCGTCGATGAGTTCCACACCGCCGATGGTCAGGCCGTGATTGCCTGAACTATACATAAATTGGGCGTTGAAAGTACCTTTTGAGCGGTCGAAACTGATGGTTTTCTCCATCATTCTCACCTTCGGATAACTGTGGCCGACCTCGTTGATGCGGGCAGGAACATCGGCACTGGCCACCTTCGTCCAAGAGCCCGTATTCCACGCGTCGGTACGCGTTCCGCCAGCCTTCAAAACAGGATAAATCAGACCGCTGGCGCTTTCTTCTTCGTCGTTGATCACGTTCTTGTCGAGGTCGCCGTCATAGACAACTTCGGGCGCCGACACCGTGCCGCTCCACGTGATGGTTCCGTTTGAGTTGAAACCGCCCGAAATGGCACCTGTCATTTCCTCGCTGCAGTCGCGGAAATAGCGCACGAGATAGTAGCCTTTCGTCGGAATGTTCAGCCGATAGACGTTGTTTTCGTGCCGTCCGCCAGCCGTTCCCTTGTGGTAGTCGCTGGCAACGACCTCGCCCGTGAACGGATTGAGCACATCCACGCCGGCGATGTCGAGGCGATGGCTACCGCTCGAATATTGGAACGTAACCGTCAGATTTCCTGTCGATTTGATGGCGAGATAGCCCTGGACGCCCGAAATGTAGTCAGAAGTGAAACCCAGATTCAGGATTCCCTGCGGCGTTTCGCTGCCGGGTGTCCACGAGAACTTGCTGCCGTTCCACGAACCATAGACGAATGGCTCGGTGCTTACGCCGCTGCCCGTCGTGTTGATGCCCATCGGCGTTTCCAGACCTGCGAAAATCTTGTCGCTTGCGATGACGGCACCGCGTGTGTTGCCCACAACGACGGGCGACTGCTCGCTGCTGCTGTTATCGACGGTGTAAATCATCGGAACAATGTTGTTCATCGACACATTCTGCGACGAAGTCAGTTCCAGTTCGGTGCGCAGGTAGTGCGAACCGTCGCGCAGCACGGCACGCCATTTCAGCGTGATGTTTCCGTGGCTGAAATCGGCCTCGATGGCCTTTCCCGGCAGGCGAAGCGAGCCTTTCACGGCGTTCTCGTCGGCATTCAGGTTGACGATGCGCGGCGTGCCCTGTGTCATTTCCGAGGCGGCCACTTCCGTTCCGTTGCCCAGTCGAATAGTGAACAGTTCCGTTTCGGGCTTGAGTCCCATCGCTTCGCAGCCGTTGAACACCAAATGACCGCCCGTTTGTTGGAACGAGGCTTCAAAAAGGTCGTTGCTGAGCGTGAAAACATCGCCCGACTGCGTCGCAACGGCAGTTCCGGCCTGCTGTTGCTGTGGGAAAATCACGGATTGAGCCTTGACTGTTGCGGTTGTGAGCAACAAGCCGAACATCAGCATTGCTATTCGTCGCGTCATACTTTTTCTACAATAAGTATAGTCTTTCATTTTTAGTAGTTTTTTTGTAGTTTATCCTTTTAACGGCTGCAAAGGTAAACTTTTTTCTTGACATGACAAAAAGATAGGCGAATTTTAACGCAAACGAAAACCGCCGGGTCTAAGACCCAGCGGCATTCTTCAATGTTTGTTTTTGAGCAATTGCTTATTGCTTAGCTTCTTCGACAGCTTCAACAGCGGCCTCAGTAGCTTCCTCAACAGCACCTTCTACAGCTTCAGCAGCCTCGGCAGCAGCCTTCTGGGCAGCTTCGTAAGCCTCGAACTTGCCAGCGAGGATAGCATCGAGCTTCTCCTGGAGGGTCTTGGCATCAGCCTCTTCGACAGTAGCAACACCGAGTTCGGTCAGAACAGCGGCAGTGTCCTCTGCGTTCAGAAGGGTGTCAACCACAGCTTCCTCGACGGGAGCTTCTTCAACAACCTCAGCGGGTTTCTGAGTGTTACCGCAAGCTGCGAACATGGCAGCTGCAACAAACATAAATGCAATTTTCTTCATTTTTTCTCTTTTTTTTAAGTTGTAAAACAATCTTTGTTTATTAAAACGGTGCAAAGGTAAGGTTTTTTTTGATACGCCACTCATTTTTTTTGATTTTTTTTCATCGAATTTTGTAACTTTTTTGTAAGTCGTTGAAAATCAATGACTTTTGAAATGTTAAAAAAATAAAATTTAAGAAACGATTTCTTTTGACTACTAAAAACTTGTTTTTGGACTGCTTTTTCACAGAATTTTCGTAACTTTGCACCATGATTGACACCTCGGCTTTTCAAGGCAAGACGGCAGCCTACTTCACATTGGGCTGCAAACTCAACTTTTCTGAGACATCGACCTTCGCGAAGATGCTTCAGCAGATGGGCGTGCGCACGGCGGAGAAAGGCGAGGAGGCCGATATCTGCCTCATCAACACTTGTTCGGTGACGGAAGTGGCCGACCACAAGTGCCGCCAAACGATTCACCGCGCTGTTCGACAGCATCCACGGGCTTTCGTGGTGGTGACGGGCTGCTATGCGCAGTTGGAACCGACGAAAATCGGGCAGATTGAGGGTGTCGATTTGGTGTTGGGTGCCAACGAGAAAGCGAATCTGATTCAGTTTTTGAGCGATGCGTGGAGCGGACGAGGTCGTGGCGAAGGAAGCGCGGAGGTGCACGCCGTCGAAAAGACACGCGACATCACGACTTTCGCGCCGTCGTGTTCGCGAGGCAACCGCACGCGCTATTTCCTGAAGGTGCAGGACGGCTGCAACTACTTTTGTACCTACTGCACGATTCCTTTCGCACGCGGTTTTTCGCGGAATCCGTCGATTGCGTCGTTGGTCGCACAGGCCGAGGAAGCGGCTCGCGAGGGTGGCAAGGAAATCGTGCTGACGGGCGTGAACATCGGCGATTTCGGTCGGACGACGGGCGAATCGTTTCTCGATTTGGTGAAGGCGTTGGACGCGGTCGAAGGCATCAGTCGCTATCGCATCAGCAGCCTCGAACCCGACCTGCTGACCGACGAACTCATCGAATTTTGTACCCAGAGCCGTGCTTTCATGCCGCATTTCCACATTCCACTACAAAGCGGTAGCGACGAAGTGCTGAAACTGATGCACCGCCGCTACGACACGGCTCTCTTCGCCCACAAAATCCACCTCATCAAAGAACGGATGCCCGATGCGTTCATCGGCGTGGATGTGATGGTGGGGACGCGTGGCGAAACGCCCGAGTATTTCGAGGCTTGCTACGAGTTTCTGCGCAGTCTCGACGTCACGCAGTTGCACGTGTTTCCCTATTCCGAGCGCCCCGGAACGGCGGCGTTGCGGATTCCGCTCGTGGTTTCAGACAAGGAGAAAAAGCAGCGGTCGCAACGGCTTCTGCGGCTTTCCGACGAGAAAACCGAGGCGTTCTATGCCCGTCACATCGGTCAGGAGGCGGAGGTGCTGTTTGAAAAGGCATTGCGTGGTCGGGCGATGCACGGTTTTTCGCGGAACTACATTCGCGTGGAGTTGCCGGCGGCTTTGGCCCGCGAGGAATACGACAACCAATTAGTAAAAGTTCGGTTGGGAGGTTTCAATTACGACAAAACAGCTTTGATAGTTGAGAGTTGATAGTTGAGAGTTTTTTATATTATATATAATAAGGTGTATTTATGGAACAAAGGAAAATCGCCATCGTCATTTTGAACTGGAACGGACGGAAGATGTTGGAGCAATATCTGCCGTCGGTGCTGAAATATTCGCTTGAAGAGGCGGTTGTGGTGGTCGCAGACAATGGTTCGTCCGACGACTCGCTGGACTTTCTTGCCGAGTATTCTCCCGATGTCCATACGATTGTCCTTGAGGAGAACTATGGCTTTGCCGAGGGTTACAATCGGGCTTTGCAGCAGGTTGAGGCCGACTATTTCGTGCTGTTGAACAGCGATGTCGAGGTGACGGAAAACTGGCTCAAACCGCTCGTCGAATATATGGATTCGCACGCGGAGGTGGCGGCGTGTCAGCCGAAATTGCTGTCGTGGACCGATAAAAACAAGTTCGAGTACGCTGGTGCGGCAGGCGGTTTCATCGATCGCTACGGCTACCCTTATTGTCGCGGTCGCATTTTCGACAAAATCGAGGCCGACGAAGGGCAGTACGACGCGCCGATGTTCGTTCACTGGGCGACGGGCGCGTGTCTGATGATTCGGAGCAAGGATTATTGGCAGGCGGGCGGTCTCGACGGTCGTTTTTTCGCCCATCAAGAGGAAATCGACCTCTGTTGGCGGTTGCGGATCATAGGACGGAAAATTGCTTGTCTGCCCGATAGTGTTGTCTATCATTTAGGTGGCGGAACGCTGCCGAAAGGCAATCCCAGAAAAACCTTTTTGAACTTCCGCAACAACCTGACAATGCTTTATAAGTGCTTGCCAGACAATGAGTTGCGTCGCGTGATGCGCCTTCGGTGGTGGCTCGACTACCTCGCTGCTTGGCAAACGCTCGTTTTAGGTGGAAATTGGGCCGATTTCAAGGCGATTTTCAAGGCTCGTCGGGCTTTCAGGCAACGCCTTCCGCTGTTCGAGGAAGAA
>Ga0256404_1010370_pt1 | contig 12899 bp, 6 predicted proteins | sample RumenRJG_01DNA_FD_185990 | JGI IMG/M metagenome (GOLD analysis project Ga0256404, IMG submission 185990) | Bovine rumen microbial communities from Lethbridge, Alberta, Canada - RJG_01 | ecosystem: Host-associated > Mammals > Digestive system > Stomach > Rumen | place: Canada: Alberta | collected...
AATACAGGATTTTACGCACCTGCTGACTCAGGCAATCTCTTAGATCATGATGCCATTCATTAGGTTCTTCAGTCTGTTCAGATGGATATCGCGCATGATTCTCATAGGCCTGTTCGATTTTTCTGTAACATGTTACATTTTTGTCGAATAGCGATGTAGGACAGCACCGAAATCTCTCTGCAGCGGCGCAGAATGCCCGGGCTCAGGAATGCCCGGACACGGGAGTGAGGCTCCGGAGGAAGCCGAAGCCCTGCTGATCTGAAGATGAGGAATCTGAAGGCTGCGCTTACTCAGCCCCCTTCATGATGTCCTCAATCTCCTCCCTGATGACCTTCCTGGTGCCTGCGGCCCTCGCCTTCGCCTCAGCCTCCTCGAGCTCCTTTCTCCTGAGCTTACCGATGTTCGCGTTGATCCAGCTGATGACGCGCTTGTCCTTGGGCTTTGCTGACTCGCGGATGAAGTCAATAGTGCGGCTGTTGAAGTTTATGAACGCGGTCTCGAGGTCAATGGCTCCCGCTATGGACTTGTCGAACACCTCCTTCAGGCTGTCGATGTCCGCGTCTATGAGGGCCCGCACCTCCTCCTCGGTTGACGGAGCCTTCGCCTCGGCGGAGAGCCTCCTCAGGTAATCCCCGAACGAGTTGCCGCTGCCCTGCCCGGAAGCCGCGCCGGATTTCTTCTCGTCGACCAGCAGCTCCGTCAGCATCTGGCTTATTGATATTGACTGCCCGCGGGAGGCTGCGGCTCTTACCGAATCCTTGAGCTTCGCCATAATGACCTTTGCCCTGTCGTACGGGATGCCCTTGAGCATGTTCACGTACTGGTCCTTCTTCTCCGGGCTCAGATCATCCTGCCAGCCGTACTTGCTGACATCCTTTATCACCGCGGGATCAGTCATGAACTTCCCGACAAGCTCGCCGGCATCGCCGCTCGCGCCCGAGATATGGGCGATGATGAGCGGGAAGAACCTTGACTCCATCGGGCTCACATACTGGTCAGCATCCTTGGTGACGCTGAAGTTGTAGTAGTTCGCCAGCATGCAGAACTCGGGGATGTTGTTGATGATGAACTTGATCCTCTCCTCCGAGCCGAACGGCCGGTTGATGATGCCGTCGATGAGCTTGCCGGAGAACCTCTCGATGAGCGCCCTGAACTCGAACCTGAAATCGCGCCCGCTGTCGAAGTTCCTGATGAACTCGTCAGCAGCCTTCTCGGCATCGGCCTTCGCGTCATCTTTCACGGTGAGGCAGCTCACGAGCTTCTGCACTATCCTCCTGTGAAGCTCGTCGCTCTCCTTCTTGATCTCGTCAACGGCAAGGAGCTCGGCGTCATGGCTGAGCCTGGTGCGGACCATGTCCCTGAGCTCGGAGTCGATTTTCTGGACGTATGAGTCAGTGACATTAGCGGAGACCGAGCTGTTCTGGGAGCGCTGCGCGGCAAGGAACTCCCTGTCCGTCACATGATAGAAGCAGGAGCTGTCGGCAGCGCCGTTTCCCGCTGACGCGCCGATCTGCTCCCTGAGCTTCCCGGTAAAGGGCCTCTCCGCGACAATCTCCTTCTTGAAGTCGTTGCCTACGTCCCAGACCTCGCTGCAGAACGTCTCTATGGCGTCCTTGATCTCGACGAACAGCTGCCCTGCGGCGCTCACGGGGGACTCATCTGCCGAGCGGCACTTCTCGAGGATGCCCTTGAGGAGCTCGCTGATCTTCGCCCTGGTGTTCGCGGCGCGCCTCTCCATGACATGGAGGCGGTCTGCGGCATAGTATTCCTTCAGCGCGGACTTGAGGTCCTCCACTCCGGTCCTGCCGCCGTTGTAGAGGTCAATGTTGCTGAGGATTGAGTCAGACCACTCGCTGTCATCAAGGCCCTCCCTGATGAGGTAAGCCTCCGCAGAGCCGAATATGACGCGTCCCGGCCTTGCGATCTGGTACTTGTCAGTCACCTCGGTCCTCAGCACGTCCTTGTTCTTGCTGGCGTCCGCCTCATTGTTCGCCATGTCGAGCTTGTTGCCGAAGACGAACGCCTTGTCCCGGAGCCTGATGCCGTCATCATCTACGTCGCTCTTCCGGAGCATGCTGATCTGCGAGTCGTTGAGATTCGGCTTGTCGCCGACATTGGAGACGAAGATGATCGCGTCAGCCGACCTGAGGGTTTCCTCGGTCTGCTCGCGGTGGAGCTGGGTCGGGGAGTCGAATCCCGGCACGTCAAGGAGCACCGCGGTCTTCATGTCATCGCCGAGCTCGCGCGACTCGATTCTCACGCTCTTCACCGCGTACGGGAACCCGCCGCGGGGGCTCTGGCTGTCCACCCGCTCCTCCCTGAAGCCGGTGATGAACTTCTTGAAATCGGTGCTCCTGAGCTCGTCCTCGCCGCTGAAGGCAAGCTTCTGCCTGCCGAGATAAGGCAGTATGTCCCTGCGGTTCTCGGCCATGGTCCTTATGTCGGGGACGGTTGTCGAGCTGTGGTCGCGGTACATTGAGGGATTCTGCTTCTCGACGCCCTTCCAGAACTCCTCGAAGTCATCAAGGCTGAACTCGGCAAGGCTGCAGGGCTCATAGCCAAGCTCGCCGAGCTGGCCTCTGAAAATCGAGTCGAACTCCTCCGGGGTGTAGAACTCCACCCAGGCGCGGTCCTCCGTTCCGGAGCGGATCTCGGTCTTGGTAAAGGTGCAGCGCTCGGACTCGGCAGGCAGGACATTGACGCGGATCAGCGCGTTCGAGAGCGTGCTCTTGCCGGCCTTCTCGAGGCCTACGACGGCGATCTCGAACTCCTGGCTCCGGATCTTCTCGAGGAGGCGCTCGTTCCGCCCGATGAGCTTCTCGATCTGCGCCCTCTCGCCGTACGATATGACGAGCTGGTCGGGATCCACGTCCAGAATGCGGCGGAATGTTCCGTCCGCCTTCTCGATGCTGCCGACTAACTTCTGAAAATCACCGGAAAGTGCTGCCTTTTCCATAAGCTGACCTCGAATTCCCCGATATGCGGGAGGTGAATGTTTTCGCCGGGACTGCGCCTGAATGCATCCTGCTGAATGGCATTATAAATACGCCCGCAACAGGATAACCGGCTTTATGCCACATTTTGAGACACTGAGTGTCATGTCAAAACGATTGCGGCAGCTGCCGGGCCTCATCAGTTTAAATATGGCCTGAATGCCGTCTTTCAATCCGGATTCAGCGGACGTCTCCTTCGCCTCTCAGCCGCGGCTCTGGACTGCTTGTCATGAAGGCCTCGGTCTGCTCCCTGGCGCTGCGCCGATGAATCTGTACGATTCTATCAGACGAAATATTTTCTAATGACGGTTAAAGTCTTTTGTATATCAAAAAATGACGTTATCGGTATTTCGGAGCTCTGTTTTTTCTGATAAAAATATCACATACTATCCGTCATAAAGACCGAAGATACAGCAGCCAAAGAAAAGTTACAAACGCTCAAACAGCTGGCGGTGAAAATTACATAAACCCGACATTGGAAAAATCTATGGAAGAAGATATCGCATCCGTCATCAGGCACGGCGAGACCAGCAGGGTGCAATTCAAGCTGAGCTTCACCTCACAGAAGGAAATCGCCAGAGAAATTGCAGCCTTTGCCAACAGCCATGGCGGCATAATCATATTCGGCGTGGAGGACAAAACAGGCAGTGTAGCCGGTCTGAATTATGACGAAATCCAGACTATCAGCCGGGAATTGGGCAATGCAGCCAATGAACAGGTAAAACCTTCGCTGTATATAAGCACTGAAGTCAAGGATGTGGAAGGAAGAATGGTGCTTATCTGCAGTATACCGGAAGGGAGATCAAAGCCCTACAAGGACATTGGGGGCACTATCTGGATTAAACAGGGTGCTGACAAGAGAAGAGTAACAGAGAACAGTGAGATCCTGGGCTTATTCCAGAGCTCAGGCACATATCAGGCAGATCTCGCAGGCGTGCCGGGAACATCAGTCCGTGATTTGGACAAGACTGCCGTTGAAAGCTATTTCAGCAAAATATACGGACAGGTTCCGGACGATTTTGAGACTCCTGCAGAAAAAATGCTCGAATCATTGAACATCACAGACAGCAGCGGACGTCTCACTGTAGCAGGACTGCTTTACTTCGGCAGGCACCCCCAGCTTCGCATGCCTGGTTTCGTCATAAAGGCCGTCAGGTTCGCCGGCAATGACCTCGGAGGAATGAAATACCTAGACAGCAGGGACATAGAAGGCACTATTCCAAGGATGTTCGATGACGGGATGAACTGGCTGAAGTCGTGGCTCCGGAGGCCGCAGAACGGAAAGGGCTTCAACTCAATCGGAGATCTTGAGATACCTGAGCCTGTTCTTGAGGAGCTTCTTCAGAACGCACTGATCCATCTAGATCTGCTGAAGCCAGCTGCCATACGCCTTCTGATTTTCGACAACCGTGTTGAGATCATTAATCCCGGCTGTCTCCCAGGCAACCAGACAGTGGATGATGTCAGGCATGGCAACTCCAACCCCCGCAACATCCAGCTCGCGAGATTCTGTCTCAAAACGCTGCCCTACCGCGGCTTAGGCTCAGGAATACCACGTGCATTTTCTTTGGACAAAGATATTGAGCTGGTGAATTCACAGAGCGGCAATCAGTTCACAGCAATCATCAGAAGATTGCCTGATGATGACTATGTCTCCCATACTGGACAAAATGTCCCCCAAAGCGGACAAAATGTCCCTCTAAACGGACAAAATGTCCCCCAAAACGGACAAAATGTCCCTCTAAACGGACAAAATGTCCCTCTAAACGGACAAAATGTCCCCCAAAACGGACAAAATGTCCCTCTAAACGGACAAAATGTCTCAAAGGAAATAGGAGACATAATCAGCAATGTCCCTGAAAAGGAAAACATCATTGCCAGATGGAATGCAATACTCGTATGTCTGACAAAAGATAATTCTCTCTCAAAAGAAGACATCGCAAAGAAGTTACAAGTCTCACCAAAGACCGTTCAACGTGACATAGCAGCAATGAACGACTATATACATGTTGCGTGGACAGGCTCAATGAAAAATGGCCATTGGGAGATTTCAGCAAAATGACGGGCACCCAGCCGCACGCACACGTCCGGAAATGTGCTGACCATGTCATTCAATATTTTCCGTAGTGAATAAGCAGTCAATTGGAAAAACAGCATGATGATTTGTAGAAAGATCTGCGTTTTCACTATGTTTTACTGACCTGCCTCAGATGCTGTAAGCGCGGTACAGCTCCTGGAGGTAAGCCTTATCCGTCATAGCCCTGGCAATTTCATCATTGCGGTTCTGTGCAATCAGCAGCTGCATAAGCCTTAATAAGCGATTTTCACCGCGTTCCTCGCCGATTTTTATACCGCGCTCCTCGCCGATTTTTATACCGCGGTCTTCGGCATCCTGCATGCCTGAACGATAGTCTACGCCGGCCATCTCGCTGTTGATGTAGTTCATGCGCTCCTCCCTGCTGCTGAAAAAGGCCTCTGCCGCCTCATACGCCATGCTGATTGAATCATCGCACATCGCAAGCTCCTTCCTCTTTTTTTCCGTGCGGTACGCGAAATATCCCATCCAGCGCTCCATCTTCGTCAATTCGCTGGAAGGCTTGTTCTTCACAGCCCTCAGGAATTTCTTAAGCTCGATAAAATGGAGTTCCATGTCCCTGTTCAGGCGCTTCATCGCAGCTATGTCATAGACACTATACATCGAATGCGGGCTTTTCTGTTCAAGAAGGCTGAATGCAAGGATGCTGAGCGTGATGCACGGACGCAAATCCTGGTACTTCCAGCCCTTCGGGAGCCTCGAGCGGTACATGTTTGTCCAGTAGCAGAGCGAGCGTCTCTCCATGTCGTGATAGTTGACAACCTGCGCCTCGACATCAACCAGCTCTCCGGTATCAAGCTCGCAGGCGACATCAAAGCGAGGAGCCTTGTCCTCCGCGTTCTCAGGGATCTGCTCCGTCGGCCTGAACTCAATGTCCTCAATCCTGTGCCCGAGCGACCCGGCGAGCATGCTGTTAAGGAAGCTGATTGTGATGGCCTTGTGCTCCTCGCTTCCTAAAATAAATTTGAAGATCGAGTCATTCATCATGTTCCAGCGCTTGTTTTCGAGCTGTGTCCTGATTCTTTCTTCATATTTCTCTCTGTTCTTCATAATATTCTGCCGTCTCTGTATCTTTATTTCAAAGTCTCTCTTGTTTAATCCGGCACGTACTCATTCAGCCGGAGCATCACGTCCTTTTCTCATCTGCGGACAATGATATACGGCACATAGCGGCCAAACAAATTTTATTGGCCCTATACACGTCATAGCAGATCATATCAAGCAAGATTTCACCGGATCAGGCTGACAGAATTGAGCCGGGCAGCGAATGACCGCAGAAAAGATTCGACAGATGAAAAGGAAGAACGCAAAGGAAGAGCAGCAGTCAGGAAACAAATCCCGAAAGAGCCTGGTTTTCACCTTCTAAGACCAGAGAGGCAGAGCTCTGCGGAATGCCGCACTGCGCACAGACTGACAGCGGCATCCTGCCTGATAATGAGTGCAGGATGAGTGGCAGCGGGATTTCAGCCGGAACACCTGATCTGAACAGTGGCTTCCCGGAATCAGGTGTCAGCCGGACGGCACAGACCGGAAATGCCGGGGCGCCGCTCATCAGTCTGACAGGGCACAGATAAGGGGAATGCTATGGACAATGAGGAATTCAGCGGCATCATGGATGAGCCCATGGCCCGGATTGAAGAGACGGAGAGAAGCGGCGCAAAGCCTGATGAGGAGACCGTCAGGACCCGCCTGCAGGAAATCGCGGCTCGCGCCGGAGAGGCTCCCGGACCTGACTTCAACGGCTTCTCGCCTGATGAGATGGGCCTTCTGCTGCATTCCCCGTTCAGTGACACCTGCCCGGTCAGGATCCGTGCGATGAGCGACGATGACATAGGGCGCATGCCGCTCATTAGGCAGATGCTGCTTCTCATGGGCATGCTGGAAAAGAAGGAGCTCAGGCTTACCGCTTCAGGGTATCTCCCGACGAAAACCGTGGCCATGCTGTCGGGCGCGGGGATCTGTCCGGAAACCGGAGGCAGGGCGCTCAGGGAGACTGACGCCTATGACGTGCGAGTTGCTAGGACCGTGCTTGAGGATCGCAGGCTGATCAAGGTCCGCCTCGGGAAGATATCGCTTACGGCGAAGGGGAAGAAGGGCCTCCATGACCGGAATGTCCTGCTCAGGGAGGCGCTGCAGTTCCTCATGAGCGAGTTCAATGTTGCCTGGCTCCAGTGGTGCAGGGACCCCAGGGTAGGCAATACCGGAAGGCTCTATTCACTGTGGCTCCTCCACCGTTTCGGATCAGAATGGCGCCCGGCTGACTTCTACGTCTGCGAATACGGCAGGGCCTTCCCCATGCTCGATGCAAGCAGCGGCTACTTCGGGCGGGTGTTCGGCTTGCTCTTCCGGATGCTCGGGCTCTGTGAGCTCAGGGTTTCAGATGAGCTCACCAAAGAAGGACATAAGGCCTCTGTCCGCAAAACCGCTCTTCTTGAGAAGGTTTTCTCCTTCACTGATCCCTCCGGGGAGATGCAGGATCCCTGAGGCACCTCAAAGGCACAGATGGCCGGCAGGAAGGCCGGCCTGACCGCCGTGTCCGTCCGGGACGCTCCCTGTCCGCGCTGCCTGCGGCCCATGCCCTTTCCGCAAAATTCCCAAAAATAGCACTGAGGCACATTAGGACGCCTTTTTCCTGTTGTATAATTGCCCGTCATTCACGAGTTCTGTGGATGCGGGGAAAGGGACAAGCAGACTTAAAGCGGAAAAAGATGAAACAGAATCACCTTCTAACTTATCTTTCAAGACAGTTCGTCAGCACCTTTGAGCAGAGCCACAACAAAATCAGCATAGCTGACACCGCCGGCATCACCGCAACGGGATATGAGTATCCGGAGCAGACCGGCGGCATCAAGGTCACTTTCCCCATCCATCTCTCCATGAGGCAGGCAAAGAAGTCCAACGAGGAGCGCAACAGCATCTACGAGGTGTCGCTGACGCCGAGCCGCACCTGGAAGTGGAAGGACGCCATGCCCTTCGTGCAGTCGTTCAGGGAGCATCCCTATTTCCTCGCGGAGATCATCCTCAACCGCGCCGGCGAGGAGTTCTTCAGCTGGTATGACGAGAACGCCCAGGAGACGCTCTACGAGGGCTTCAGGCAGCACTGCTCCTGCGGATCGTTCGGCTGCCGCCACATCGACATCCTCGCCCGCGAGTTCTGCGACAGGGTGGATCTCTCGAACTTCGAGGCCTTCTACCCCAAGAGCCTCAGGATCGACGAGACCTGGAACAATCTCTATCACTTCAATCCCCGCGATCTCGCGAAATACCCGTCAGGAGGCGAGGATTTCGCGGGGCTCCGGGAAACCGAGGCCGTTCCCTTCCCGGCCCGCTGGACCATCAGGAAGGATGTCCGGATCGCAGACCTCCTCCCCGATCCGCGCGGCCTGCATGAGTTCAGGCTGGGACCTGCCCTCCTTCCCGAGAACCCCGAGCTCAACGGCGGCGAGTACTCCGCCGAAATCGAGAAGCACTTCTCCGAGATAAGGAAGGAGACGGACAGCTACCGCGGTGCCATCCTCGATGACGCCGAGAAGAGCGGCGTCGGCGTGAAGATTGACCAGAAGACCGAGATGGTCATGGTCGCGGAGCCCGGCGTCAAGGGCGAGAAGACCGTGCTCGGCGCCGCTGTGAGAAAAGCCGGCTCGCCTATCCCCGAAATGCTCTCGCCCCGCGATCTCAAGATCTCGCTCCTCAGGATTGAGAAGCAGGACATCGACAGCTACCATCCTTCCGTAAGGCTTGCCTGGGTCGCGATAAGGAGCGCCATGCTCCTTATAACAAAAGGCCTCATCATCCCTGAGATCACCTCGTTCGTGACAGACTCTGACGATGAGGGCCTTGCCGTAAGCTGGGTGCACGCGCCCTCATCAAGGGTCCGTAAATTCATCGCGGACTGCGAGGCCCTCACGAAGCCCGGCTTCCTCTGCTACAAGAGCAGGTTCGGCGGCTTCCGCGGGCTCACCACCGCCAAAATCAGGAAGTCCGGCAAGGGGGCGTTCGAGCGGGTGCTTGACCTCATGATCGAGGGCATCGTCTCTGACCTCTCCGACTCCTCGGTGCAGAACAGCGAGGAGAAGCCCCTGCCGTTCGTCCGCGGCATCTTCTCCGGCCGCGGCTTCAATGAGCCTGGCGACGTGAGCGGCGAGAGCCTCAGTGTGAGGACGCTCCTCGGGGTCTTCGACGGCTTCAGGATTTTCTCGGGGCCTGATCTCCTCCTGAAGTTCACCATGTCGAAGGACTCCTCGCAGCTCTTCCTCAGGGCCTTCGTGCAGAAGGACGGGACCGACTGGCCGCTTGACGGCGGGAAGTCCGGGCCGCTTCCTGAAGAAGCAGAGGCTGACGCAGGGAAGAAGGACGATGCCGGGGGCGCCGCTGATGATTCAAAGGACGGGGAGCAGGCAGATGACTCCGGAAATGGCGCGTCGCGCCGGAAGAGGAAATCTCCCGCAAAGGGCCTCACCCTCGAGGAGACCGTTGCCGCATACGTGAAGCTCGTCGCCCTCGGGCAGACGAGGCTCTTCCGCTATGTCTCGCTCTCCGCCTGCTTCGAGTCGGAGCCCGGCGAAACCGTTGCTGCCGTCGAGGGCGGTGAGAAGGTGCTGAGCTTCGCCACCGCATCCGCTCCGCTTCTTGCCGGCACCACAGGCGTCACCATCGAGCTCCCGGAGGAGCTCTCGAGCATCTATTACCCCGAGCCCATCGCGACGATCTCCGCGAGCGACGAGGATCTCGAGGAGACCGACCTCCGCCTCAGGCAGGACCCGAGCTTCAGCGTGAGCGAGCTCCTTCACTTTGACTGGAAGATCGCGATAGGCAACGAGATCCTCTCCGAGCAGGAGTTCATGAACCTCACGAACGGCGCGAGCGGGCTCATCAAGATCCGCAACAAGCTCGTGTTCATCGACAAGAGCCAGATGGAGAAGCTCAGGCGCAACCTCCAGGAGTCCTCCAAGGTCTCCCAGGCCGCCATCCTCCGCGCCTCGTTCCAGCAGGAGTTCCGCGGCTACCAGGTCCACCTCGACGGGAGCGTGAGGAAGCTCATGGAGCGCCTCGGCGAGAAGAGCGACATCGCAGTGCCCTCCGAGCTCAAGGCAAAGCTCCGCCCCTACCAGGCCGAGGGCTACCGCTGGCTCTACAAGAACACCCGCCTCAGCTTCGGCAGCATCATCGCGGACGACATGGGACTCGGAAAGACCATCCAGGTCATCTGCCTCCTGCTGCGCCTCCGCGACGACGGCCGCTTCCGCGAGAGGAAGGGCCTTGTCATCGTTCCCGCTGGCCTTATCTACAACTGGCTCGACGAGTTCAGGCGCTTCGCGCCGGATCTCAAGGTCCAGGTCCACCACGGCCCTGACCGCACCTTCGGCGAGATCGACAAGAACGACGTGCTGCTCACGACCTACGGCACCGCGAGAAGCGACCAGAACAAAATAAACAAGCGCGTCTGGGAAATCATCATCATCGATGAGGCGCAGAACATCAAGAACGTCGCCACGGCGCAGACCACCGCGGTGAAGTGCTTCAAGGGCAGGTGCCGCATCGCGATGACCGGCACGCCGGTCGAGAACCGCCTGCAGGAGTTCTGGTCAATCATGGACTTCGTGAACCCCGGCTACCTCAGCACAAGGCAGGCGTTCAACGACGAGTTCGGGAAGCCCATACAGAAGGACCGCTCCGAGCCCAAGATCGAGCAGTTCAAGCGCGTCACCTCGCCGTTCCTCATCAGGAGGCTCAAGACCGACCGGTCGATCATCACCGATCTTCCGGACAAGATCGAGCAGAACGAGTATGCGACGCTCACCCCGGAGCAGGCTGCCCTCTACCAGGAGACCATCAAGAAGTACATGGAGGCCATCCGCGGCATCACCGCGACCGACCACGAGTCGCTCTTCAAGAGAAGCGGCATCGTGCTGCAGATGATCCTGTACCTCAAGGAGATCTGCAACCATCCGGCGCAGTACCTCCACAACCGCGACAAGCTCAAGAGCCTCAGATCCGGCAAGGTGCAGAACCTCGAGTCGCTCCTCGACCGGATCATCGAGGCGGGCGAGAAGGCCCTGGTGTTCACCCAGTTCAAGGAGATGGGCTTCATCCTGCAGGACATCCTCGAGAAGGAGCGCGGCTACAAGCCGCTCTTCTTCCACGGCTCCTGCTCGCTCGATGAAAGGCGGAAGATGGTGAAGGAGTTCCAGGAGGATCCGGAGAAGAAGGTGTTCATCATCAGCCTCAAGGCGGGCGGCACCGGACTCAACCTCACCGCGGCGAGCCACGTCATCCACTTCGACCTCTGGTGGAACCCGGCCGTCGAGGCGCAGGCGACCGACCGTGCCTACCGCATCGGGCAGCACAGCAACGTGATCGTCCACCGCTTCATCACCAAGAACACCTTCGAGGAGAAGATCGACCAGCTCATCCAGTCAAAGAGGGAGCTTGCCGAGCTTACGGTCAATGTCGGGGAGAACTGGGTCGGCAATATGTCGAACAGGGAGCTCGAGGAGCTCTTCAAGTTCACCGGCAGCGGGACGGACGGGGAAGAGCAGTAAGGCAGGATGTGAGAGGAAGGCGGCGCTGCCGCCTTTTTTATTTCAGAATACGGTGGAGCTCATCGAACAGGAACGAAACCTGTCCTGTCAGTACCGCCCGTACCTGCCCTCATACTCAAAGTCTGACGTGTCACCGCTCCCGTCACATGACACCACCTCAAAACCGCAGCTCTTGCACCATTTGGCAAGGTAGTAATCTACACCAAAGTCCTCGGCAACAGGCGGGTAGTAATCATCGTCTGAGCAGTAATCCTCAAACTCACTGTCAAGATACTCAAGGAGCTTCTTCTCAAAATAGGAGTGGATATCATCTGCCGGCATAAACGGATTCTTTTTGAGAAGCTCAAGAAGCTCCCTGTCCTCAGACGCTTTCTCCAAAGGCTTCAGGACTATGTCTGCATTAAAGGTGCAGTGGACCGATCCTCCATCTCTCTCCCAGTCCGCCTCACCCTCCCATCTTGTCATGAACTCACCGGCGAGAAACTCACGGAGCCCGTCCCTGTCCATCTTCTTCCAGCCGTCCCTGTTCTCTTCGGAATACAGGAGCGAGAAGACCTCAGCCATCCGGTCAGCCATTGCCTTGGTGAGGCAGCACTCCTTCTTTACCGCGGCGGAAAGCTCTTCTGCGTCCTGATTCTTCTGTGCAAGCACCGGCACAGAGCTCACCAGCACATGGAGGAGCGCTCCCGCGGTCCTGCGGTCAGCGGTCTTTTCGCTGAGGATTTTCTGATAGACGCCGTACGGATCATCGGTAAGTGCCGAGGGTCCCTTCTCATCGATGATCGACGCGAGCTTCTCAGCAATTGTTTCAGGTGATGCGGTCATTCTTACCTCCTGAGCTGAAGTTTCAGAGCGAGTAGCGGAGCCAGAGCGCGCCGTTATCGAAGGTCTTTGCCGAGAGGAGCCTGAGCCTCACCGGCTCCGTGCCCTGAGGGAGCCCGTCGAACGATGCCCTCATCCCGCCGCGCGCGTCAATGCCGGGCGCGAGGATGATGCTGATCTCGTCGAGGAGCCCTGCCGCGAGGAACCCTGCGTTCACCGTGCCGCCGCCCTCGACGCCGAGGCGCCTTACGCCGAACTCCGAGTTCAGAAGATCCGTGGCGCGGGCGAGATCGATTCTATCCTTTCCGGTGACGATGTACGAAATGCCCTTTGACTCAAGGTACCTGAGGTAATTCTGCCCTGCCATCTCCGAGAGAAGGATTATGAGCGGCCTGCCGTCAGCCGTGCCGTCGCTCCAGCCGAGCGTTCCGCGGGTGTCGGCGACGA
>Ga0256404_1010372_pt1 | contig 12896 bp, 16 predicted proteins | sample RumenRJG_01DNA_FD_185990 | JGI IMG/M metagenome (GOLD analysis project Ga0256404, IMG submission 185990) | Bovine rumen microbial communities from Lethbridge, Alberta, Canada - RJG_01 | ecosystem: Host-associated > Mammals > Digestive system > Stomach > Rumen | place: Canada: Alberta | collected...
TTTCTATTCGGCTTTGATTACTTGCTCATTTAATTGTATAATGTTGTCAGACATGGATCTCGTCTCCTTTGCGTTTTTGTTTGGCGACTTAATTGTAACAGAGGACGAGGTCCATGTCTTTATTCTATTTTGCGAAAGATATTATACCTTATCCATTTTACAGCGAAACAGCATCATAATAATAAGCAATATTAGATATGCAAAAATAAATATTGTTTTATCATAATTAAAGTATTTTAGGATTCCATAAATAGCAAAAATAAACATAAAGTTCAAGACCGAAAAAAAGAGTCTTATATTTTGTTTTTTATATATATTTTGTTTTTTATATGACAAATTACTTAGTATAACATCTAATACAGTATCCTTAAATGACTTCGACTCTACACTTAATATCATATCATTATTCTCATCTATTAATCGAGTTTTTATATTTCTCAGCTCTACATATGTATAAATGCAAAAAAAGCTAATCAACATCATCCATATAAAGATAACAGTATCCTTCATGATTTATCACCTAATATTTCTCCAATCAATTCTCAATAGAAATGTATCTACATTCATTCACTTTGGATGGCTCTCAAACGCTGTTCCATTCACTTGGCTGTCGACATTACCTAATAATTCAATCTTTATAATTCAATCTTTGCCGTCATGGCCGTCTTCCTTGTTGCTTTTGATGCGGTGTTCCAGCAGTGGCCCTTCTACCAGAAGAAGGGCACCTAAGCCCATCCCATTCTATAGGAACATGGTCTACCGCTTCCTAAAATTCTTCACCATACATTGGCGTAAGTTCACGCTGCTCTTGGGACGGCCATCATCCAGAAAGCCCTCCCGCCGCTGATAAGCGAAACCCACAGAATCGTCCTAATCATCGACGAAGCCATCTTCAGCCGCAACCGTTCTAAAAAAGTAGAGTTGCTCACAGCCATCGATGAACCAGATTCATGAATTCGGCTACGACATCATCGCAATTATCACGCCAAAATTTGATTTATGTAGTATTATCAATCAACTTATCAGGCTCTTTAAACGATATGCTACCGAAAATGGTAATGATAGGTAAATTACTCCTAATTTTTGGCGCAAAGACGTACGACTTGACAACAACAACGACGGCAATGATTTTAACAAATGCAGGTGCTCCGCATCATACACAGACTTCATAGAAAGGCTATCGGACACAATAATATGTTTTAATACGTTAATCAATATAATATCATATTGTCGTTTCAGGTCTTTTTGTAATTCTTCATCCAACGTAGTCGCATCTCTTAAAATGCGTTTCATCGCATCAAGATATGTTCCCTTCTCCGGCGTCATGGCAGAATGTGTTGCACTCCCATCCCTCATCCGATAATGATACGATAAAGAAGGCGTATAAGAAATTAAATTTGCCTTTCGTACTAACTGCCATAAGAACCATTGATCTTCTGACAATTTCAACCCTTCGTCCAATCTAAGGTCTCCACTCAATTGTCGACGAATCAGTTTATCGCAGAGTGACCAGATCAAAATGGGTTTTTGACCATTGAATCCAAAAATTTCATGAAGTGCTTCATTTTGTGTCATCTGCCGAGCAGAAGCTTGACGCAAGGATATTTTAGGCCCGTTATCATGTTCTGTAACAAAACCCGTACCGTGGATATCTGAATTATATTGTAACATATTTTGCATCATAATTTCATACATATCTTTATCAATCCAATCATCTGGATCGACAAAACCAATATAATCGCCTGTACATTTAGACAAAGCATAATTCCGTGCATAAGACACTCCATGATTTTCAGTGTGAAAAACCCGAAATCTTGTATCTCGTTTCGCCCAATCTTGGCAGTATTGTAAACTAGAATCCGTTGATCCATCATTTACTAATATAATCTCAAGATTCGTATACGTCTGTCCCGCTAAAGAATCTAAACATTCATCTATATATACCTCTACGTTATACACCGGTACCAAAATAGATATTAATGGCTTCTTCAAGAATCCATTCTCCCGTTCTAACTACATTCTTACTTATTAACTATCGATAGGTAAATAATTACAATAAAATTAACTAATTCGTAATCTAATATTTATAGCTTAATTTTAATTATTGTAGTTTCAAAAATCAAAATATCAAATACAAACTTTTTATACGCAAACTCAAAAAAGAGTTTTCCTTATTGAATGCTCATTTTCTTTTTCCACTTTTTGTAAATCATTTCAAATAGGATTTTGGAACCTAACCGCATCAGACTATATTCAGTAGTTCTCAAGTAATGGTTAACAACTTGATTCCATTTCCAGTTGTTGTAGAGTGACTGCACGACCAGAGGAATCAAGACAAGCCCCCAGATGCCAAGATAGAAATAAGCCAAGCCAATGTAAGTAAAGAGAATTGTCAAAATACCGAAGAAGATAAAGCTAAACGTATACGGCAAGCGATTCATCGTCGCAATAAAGCAAGCTGAGTTGCGATGGCGTGCCATAAGGTAGATAGAACACGCCATCACTAGAAATACCGGACGGTCAATCGTGAAATCATGGCGTAGCCATTTCACGATGGGAATGCCGATGGTCGCAAAGACAGTTATTCCTGCAAGGCTCAGGTAGAGGCCACAGGCCATCGACTTCGCATAGAGCGTCCTCATCAGGTCGCGATTGCGCGAGACGTAGGCCGATTGGATGGCTGGTACGTAAGCGCCGAACATGCCATAGGATATGCCGATAATCGCATTGATGACCTGCATCGAGAAGGAGTAGATACCCGTCTCATATAGTGTGAGGAAGTTACTGCTGAGCAGGACGGTTGCCTGGCCCGTCAGATAGAACGTCACCGTCACCAAACCATCGCGCCAGGCATTTGGCCACATCATCGCCAGTATGTGCTTCTTAGAGTACGCTGTTTGATGACGATATTTCTGCAACAATTCGTCAAAACGATGTATGCGCAGCAGATAGTGCTTGCAGAGAGAACGCATGACAAAGCCACTGGCAAAATAAGCGACGCCAAGGCTCAGGATGCCGAAGCCGGACACAAGGCCGATGATTCCCGCCGTCAGGAATACCCCCTTCGAGATGATATTCGCCTTGTTTTTGCGAAAAACATCGCCAATGCCCGTCAGGACAATCGAATAATAGCCGATGTAGAGATTGATGAACGTTGAGACAATGTAGAGACCCCATGTCGCATAGATCTGCCAGGAAAGGTACTCTGTAGCAATCCGCTGGATGTAGACCGTCCCCAGCGTGGCCATCACGAGTGTAGCAGCCAAAGCAATGCCAAAATACAGTCGACGACAAGTAGCCAACATGCCGCAAACCAATGCGTAATTCGGCTCACTCTTCTCGGACGAGAACAGTACACCGTGCTTCTTCAGGTCAGCAGCACCACTCCAGGCATACGTCATGCAGTGACTCAGCGTCGGCGTAAAACCACTGTCCATAAGCACTACCAGGCCACCGATACTGACAAATACATACCAAAGCCCCAGAATATCCGGCGGCAGATAATGAATCAAGACCGGCAGCCAGATGACCTGTGATCCCAAGGAAAAAAATATCCCCAGATAATTCCAAACGACGTCTTTTGTCTTTGCGTTAATTTGCATATACTGCTCCCATTCTATAAGGTTTCCCTTATTCAGTCGTTGCTTTTTTTCACCAGGAACCGCAGGGCTTTGCAGACGGGAAATGGCAGCGACAGGTATAGGGTGCCGAGTCTTTGACGGAGAGACAGGCAAGGCAGTCGCTGCACGCGCAGGAAGTTTTGGCGCAGGAAGTTTTGGGCATGCTTGATTTCCTGACGATGTTCCTCAGCACCGAGTATCAGCCAGCCACGAGCAGCCGTGATGGTACCCAATGCGTATTGTTCCCAAAGTACGTTGCGGAGCGCGCCATTTTCTCCACCGGCATCGGCAAAAATCTGTTCGTTCGCACGGCAGACTGTCAGAGACTTATCGGTCAGTCCACTATGAATGGCACTGCCCTCACGCATCCGGTAATGGTAGCCATAGGTCGGCTGATAGGCAAAGTGCTTCATGCCCTTCATTGCCTGCCAGAAAAAGAGCTTGTCCTCTCCCATCGCGATGTGTTCGTCGAGGCGTACCTTTGTGACAAGATCGCGGCAGAAGAGCTTGTCACAAAGCTCCCACCAGAGGAGCTTTGTGACATTCTGTCCGAAAATTTCAAGCAAAATTTCATCCCGTGCATATACCTTTGCCTGCCCCCGGCGTAGAATGACATGCGGTCCATCGGGATCTTCTCTCGTATAGCCAGCACCGCAGACCTCAGCGTCCGTTTGGCGGAGCGCCATGACCATATTCTCGTAATAGTCTGGATCCACCCAATCATCCGAATCCACGAAGCCGATATAGTCTCCCGTTGCTTGATCTAATCCGACGTTACGCGCATGGCTGACACCGTGGTTCTCCGTGTGGATGACCTTGATTCGAGAATCCTTCCGTGCCCACGCATCGCATAGTTCCGGGCACCGGTCCGGGGAACCATCGTCAATCAGCAGGATTTCAAGATTCCGATACGTTTGCCCGACCAAGGATTGTAGACAATCGTCTAAGTAATCCTCTACGCGATAGACTGGCACAATAACGCTTACTAAAGGTTTTTTCACAATACATTCCCCTTATCAAACAGGTCCTAAAATACCCCTATTATAGGTCATTATACGTCGATTCGACAGCTTTGGCAACGAAAAAAGAGGACATCCCGTTGGCAAAAAGGGCCCCAAGATAAATCCTGAACCTGCAGTGTCTTATCGTGTTTCATCCAGCATTTATGATACCGCTCGCTTTGTCAATTCTCCCCAGAAAAACTGGAAGCTCGGCGATATATTGCGCTCTGGGACCATGTACGGACCGATCTGCTTCGCTCATTCGCTTTTCTTCTTGCCAACTTCCATAAACGTCGGAAAATCTTTCTTGAATTGCTTGACGCCTTTTGGATAGACCACATCCGCTAGCATTTTGCCCTCGAAGGCGTCCCCCCTTGCCGTTCATCAAGTGCAGGAATGAGAGCGGGCGGCCATTGCGCTCTCCCGCCCGACGCTGGCGAAGGCGTTCTTCTTCGACATAAGAGCGGCTCATGCGGTCTTTGGCCACCGATAATTCGTAGGTGATGGGGCTGTCATTCTGCGTTTCTTTGTAGTAAATCTCAAAGTGGAGGGGGGCCTTCGCTCCCCTGTGACAGCAGTTGTCGGATGCCGCCGCGATTCCGCGCATCGCAGGCACGCTCTACGCCCTCTGCCAAGCTGTCCGACAGGAAGCCAATTCCCTTCTCTCTGAAATTGTTTATAAATACATTCACATTATAGCGCAAAAAACAAGATTCATCAATCCAAGCCCTGTGGATATCCTGTGGACAATATGTGGATATCTACCGTATGGCTGTGGATAAATATAGGGAGTGCCCCGCTTTATGTGTCAGGTTGTGCGCGTTCTGTGTCCGCTCTGTGTTCTGCTCAGGCACTGTGGATAGCCGCTGGGCGTTGGTACAGCTGGCTTCCGGGCGCTCTTAAGACGTAGCTCAAGCAAGAAACAAAGAAAAGTAACGTAGTACGGCGCGCTCCTCTGCTCATCTTCCCGTCCTTCGGCAGCGTCGTCTTGCCCTCTCGTTTCTTCGAGTTGCCTCACGATTCTGCCCGTTTCCCCTGTCTTTTCGCATGTGTCAAAAATTTTTCTCGAATGGCTGTTGCGCCATGTCTGGCAAGGGTTGACACATGTTTGACACTTCGCCTGTCTGCGTCTCGTGGGCAATCTTCTCTTGACAGAATCATACTCTCTCGGTATACTAGGAGCATAGCACGACAAAACGCGTGAAAACGCGGAACACACCTTTGCACGACCACAATCAAGACGTATGAGCTTGCTTGTCTCTCTGTAGCAGATCGGCGGCTCTATGTTCTTGAGGCCGGTCTGCTGAGGGGCGGCAAGCTCTTTTGTCTGTGCGAGGAGCATTTCATGGACTCGAAGGAGGGATTCGATGGCAAAAGAGACGATGACGGGCTTCATCACGGAGTTCCGTTTCTTTCACCAGATGCAGCCGGTGCGGCCGGTCTCGGCCTGTGCGCAGGCGCTCTGGCACTACTTGTTCTACCGGGCAAACGCCGCGTTCTGGCAATTTCCTCTGAAGATCCAGGCCAACGAAATTGCCGGGGCGCTGCGGATCTCGCGGTCGGCGTTCATGCGCTCGCGCGAGGAGCTCCGCAGCGCGGGCTATCTGCTCTACGAGCATGACCCGGGCACGCGGACGGTCAAGTACTACCTCGTCAGCAATGTGCGGCCGCACATGCTCGTGACGCCGGCTGAAATGCTGGCGGGCACGAAGTCTTATCAGGATTTTCTCTCAGGAACACCAGTGCAGAAGGAGGTAAACCATGTTGCTTACGAATCATGCCCAGAAGCTGTATCGGGGAATTGAGGCGCTCGGCGGCGGCGTGATCCGCGAGCAGGTGCTGCGCGCGAAGGCAGGCGGCATCTCGCACGGGACGTTCATCGCGGCGCGGCAGGAACTCTGCAAGGCGGGTTTCCTCGCCATCGAGCGCACGGCGCGCAAGCCGCACTACCGCCTCATCGACACGGAGCGCGCGGCAAAGGTCATCGCGGAGTCGGAGGCCATCTACGCGCAAGGCGAGGTCGCTGTCTTCGAGGCAAAGGCGAAAGAGTCGGCCGCCCGGGCAGAGGCACCGCCGCCGCGCAAGGTGATCCCGATCCGGATTGCTCTGGCAAAGAAGGTATCGGAAAATTCCCGGGATTCTCGCGATACGACAGACAAGATGGACGGCGTAGAGCTGAAGCTCGTGCCGATCGCGATCTTCGAGGATGGCCTGCCGCACATCGCGGGCCATTTCGCGGACCTCGCAGACTGGCACGAAGCGCTCGCGGAGGCGTTCGGCGACTTCGACCTCGATGAGGGCGCGGCGCCGCGGACGTACATCCTCTACGTGCCCGCGCGGCGCAGAGAGGACCACTACGAGGTCTGGCCGATGCCGGACGGCCTCATGGTACTTTAAGGCATTCATAGATTCGATAGTTGATGGGATGGGATGGAATTTGTGCAAGGTCCATCCTTTCTTTATCCCTATCCCCCACCACCTCTCTAGAAAGGAGTCTATCATGCGAATCTTCATCAACCCAGGTCATGCGCTCGGCGGCCGTCCGGACCCCGGCGCGGTCAACTGCGAGCACGGCGTGACGGAGGCGGCGATCAACGCGCGCGTCGCGGAAAATGCGCGCATCGCGCTCGAGCGCTGCGGCTACGAAACGAAGGTCGTGCAGAGCCACAACCTGCGCGGCGAGGCGCCGGGCTACCCGAATGTCACGGGCCTCGCCAACAGCTGGCCCGCCGATGTCTTCGTCTCGATCCACGCCAATGCGGGCGGCGGCCGCGGCTGCGAGACGTACGCGTTCGGCACGCACTCGTGGGGCCACGCGCTCGCGACGACGGTGCAGCAGACGCTCTGGCGCGCCGTCAGCCGCATCGACAAGAGCTTCCCGAACCGCGGCGTCAAGGTCAACCCCGACTTCACGGTGCTGCGGCGCACGGCCATGCCCGCCATCCTCGTCGAGACGGCCTTCCTCGACACGGAGGAGGACTTCCAGCTGCTCGTCAGCCACGCCGCCGTCTTCGGCCACGCCATCGCCAGCGCCATCGACCAGTTCCTGCGCGCCCACATCACGCCGGAAGGCGACCTCATTTTCGAAGAAGACGAGCCCGCACCGTTGATGTGGCGGTATGTACCCGCTACTATATAAATAGGAAGGAAATCGTCAATGACGTGTCAATTCAAGTGTCAAAACTTTCTTATAAATACCTCTTGCTTTTGACATGTCAATCCCGTACAATAAAATCAAGGCAAGGGAAAACGCTCCTGAGCCTCGGGCAGCCGCCCGGCCTCGCGGCTGCCTGCTGAGGCCCCCACCCTCTCACCTGAAAGGAGAACTATCATGGCTACGCAGCGCACGAACATCACGACTTCCCTCAAGATCAAGGTGGAGAACGGCACGACGGATGCCGGTGCCGTCAAGTACGCGACGCGCACGTTCAGCTCCATCAACCCGGAGATCAGCGACGAGGACCTGCTCGCCGTCGGCCAGGGCCTCGCCGCCCTGCAGTCGCACGACGTCGGCGACATCCAGCGCGCCGAGAACGCAACGCTTGTCACGGCCTGAACAGCTGACTCGCACTCGCCCCTGCACCGGCCGCCGCGGCAGCAGCCGTGACCCTGGCCGGATGAACGGATGAACCATCGCTCACGCATCGAAAGGAGTCACCACCATGAAACGCACGCTTGAAATCGAATTCCTGCTCGACAACGCCAAGACGAAGACGCTCTCCCTGACCGACCCGAAAGATGACATCTCGGCCACCGCCGTCCAGACCTGGGCCGAGAACGTCGTCGCCAAGAAAGCCTTCCTGATCAATGGCGCCTTCCCCGTCGCCTACAAGGGAGCCAACATCCGCAAGGTCGACGTCGAAGAGCTCGCCTGACCTTCCCCCATAGCCCAACAAGTAAGGTGATCCTCATGGAACAGAATTTGCTGACCGCAATCTCCAGCGTCGGCTTCCCCATCGTCGTGACGCTCTACCTGCTGACCAGCTTCCAGCGCTCCATGGACCGCTTCACCGAACAGCTCAGCGAACTCGTCAAAGAGCTCCAGCAGCAGCGCCACCTCGCCCACTGACCTCCACGCCTCCCACCAGTCCCCTATCCCCCTAGAAAGCCGCCCTGCAGTGCATCGTCTGCAGGGCGACTTTTGCGTGCGTATATGATTAGGAAGCGTTTTATTTATTTTACTGCGAAGATATGTATTTATATAATTTATGTCCCATTATTTACTTTTTTGTCCCGAAACGATATAATAGAATCAGGAGGGGTTATCATGAAAAAGAAAGATATCATCGACTTGATCCGCTATCATGCCGAAGATAATGATACGGGTTTTCAAAAGTCAGCATACAAGATAGCAGATGATTTCTATAAAAATGGTGATGTAGACCTGTCAGAGTACATCATAGCATTACTATCCGATGCCAGCAGTCTAGTCCCACAGGAATCATCGCCAGAATATCATTTTAAATATTTGGAAAAAATGTCTTCCGAGCAGGATATGCTGCTATTGCCGGAAGCCCTCATTCAGGATCTTTATGGCATTGTTCATGCCATATCGCATCATATTGGTATCCATAAATTCCTGTTCCAAGGGCCACCGGGGACTGGCAAGACCGAAGCAGTCAGGCAGCTGGCAAGGATATTGAATCGTGAACTATACATGGTGAATTTTACCAGTATCATCGACAGCAAACTCGGGCAAACGCAGAAGAATATGGCAGAACTCTTTCACGAAATCGAACAGTACCCTTTCCCAGACAAACTGTTGGTCTTATTTGACGAGATTGATGCCCTCGCATTAGACCGGACAAATTGTAACGATTTACGGGAAATGGGCCGCACGACCTCCGAGCTGTTGAAACTCTTAGATCGCATGGATGAAGATGTCGTTCTCGTTGCTACGACGAACCTGTTTTCCTATTTTGATAAGGCATTAGTTCGCCGTTTTGACACCGTCATTGACTTCGATCGCTATACCAAAGAAGACCTGATTTCCATTGCCGAAAAATTCCTGGACCTATATCTGCGCAAGATGAAGATACAGAGCAGAGATATCCGCTTGTTCCGAAAAATCATCTGTCTCAGTCAACCTATCCCTTATCCAGGAGACTTGAAGAACCTCATCAAGACATCGCTTGCATTCAGCGATCCCAATGAGCCTAATGATTATTTCAAGCGTCTATATGAAGCCATCTGCCATGAGAAACCACAAGATCTCGCAAGGTTGAAGCAGCAAGGTTTCACCGTTCGTGAAATTGAGAAGCTAACGGACACGTCAAAAAGCAGCATATCAAGAAAGTTAAAGAAGGAGATTGACGGCCATGCATAATATCTTACATCTGCGCAAGCCATTCCAGTCCAGGAAAAACAAGAGTAAACCTGGCTTTCCACTGTTGCCTATCAATGCCTCTGTATCAAGTGAGCATATCCAGTGCCTAAAGCAGCAGCTCCAAGAAATTCTGTCATACTGGGAGCAAGATACACGAATTGGTGGTGCCCTGATCAGTGTTCATTATCAGCGCATTGTTGCGAAAAGCAACCGCATACAAGCTTTACTTGCGTGTGGAACACATTCACCAGCGGAGTCAGTACGCGGAGCACGTTTTGAACCAGCAACAGAACCTGGCAAATATTGTCACGTCTTCACGCACTTCGTCGCATTGAAAGAAATCGCAGACTCCATTTCCCTATTAGAAAAAGCAAGAGAAATCGTCCAAGAAAAATACCATGGTACCATCACTGCAAAAGACATGGAAGCAGTCCGACAGCATGGTATCTCTAACAAGTCCAGCAAGAAAGGTCTCTCAAAGAATCGATTTGGCCATGTGATACGAGATGCCTATTACGTTGAGCGCTTCGATATCGACCGCCAGGAAAAAGACATCCAAGAGGAATCCATCGTGACCATCTATCAGACGAATGTGGACACCAAAAGGCTTCTTTCCTCAATGGGAATCAATATCTACGATGACCGGATCATGAACCAGACTATGCTGCGCTTGACCCCAGCTGAAATCAAAAGGTTGCAGGATCAGGCTTCCTATCTGATTGCCATGAGTGTCACAGATTTCACTCAAATATCACTTGAAGATATATGTGCATCAGATGAAATCCCGCAGGATAATATTGGCATCCCGCACCCCCAAAATGAACCTATTATCGGTGTCTTGGATACCCCATTCAATGATGCTGTTTATTTTCATGAATGGGTGGATTACCAGTCGCGATTAGATCCCAACATCTCAGTCTACCCAGAAGATTACTCTCACGGTACAGCAGTAAGCTCAATCTTAGTAGATGGTCCCAAAGGAAATCCAGCACTCGATGATGGTTGTGGGCACTTTCGTGTCCGCCACTTTGGTGTTGCGACAAAAAAAGGCTTCAGTGCATTCACCCTATTGCGAAAAATAGAGGGTATCCTGGCAGAAAATACGGATATCCGCGTCTGGAACCTATCCCTAGGATCCAATCTCGAAATCGATGATAACTTCATCTCACCAGTAGCTGCAGAATTGGACCGACTGCAGAACAAATACGACGTCATCTTTGTCATAGCTGGAACAAACCGACCAGATAAGGTCAAAAAGAAAAACATGCGGATTGGTTCTCCTGCTGATTCACTTAACGCCATCGTAGTCAATGCAGTCACTACAGCAGGTGCTCCAGCATCTTACACCAGGAATGGACCGGTCCTGTCATTCTTCCACAAGCCTGATTTCAGCTATTATGGTGGAGACGGAACTTCTCCAGCAGACAAGATATGTGTCTGTTACAATGATTTAGGTGCCAGCTACGAGGCAGGAACCTCTTTTGCTGCACCTTGGATCACGCGGAAACTGGCCTATCTGATCTACATCATGGGCATGAATCGCGAAGTGGCCAAAGCGCTCCTGATTGACAGCGCTGCAGGATGGGGCAATACCATCTCCCATCAGACAGGATACGGCATTGTCCCCAAGAACATCCGAGATATCATCCAGACAAGAGATGATGAAATCCGCTTCTATCTGACAGGCAACATCGATGAGTACGAAACGTACGACTATAGCCTCCCCATTCCCATCACCAAAGAAACACATCCATTCTTTGCCCGTGCTACACTAGTCTATTTCCCGGCTTGCAATCGCGATCAAGGTGTAGATTACACCTGTACAGAGATGGATTTCAAGTTTGGCCGTGTAAAACAAGAGAATGACGGTCGTGTTGTCATCAAGGACATTCAAAAGAACCGCCAGGCTGATGATGGCTTTCTAGTCATCCATGAGGAAGAAGCACGAAACGAATATCGAAAATGGGATAATGTCAAGCATTTATCCGACCGCATCACGCCTCATCCACGTGGACGAAAGGTATACGATGCAGGTATGTGGGGCATCAGCATCAAGACCAAAGAACGCACTAACATACGACAGGGCATCGGTCTCACTTTCGGCGTCGTCATCACATTAAAAGAGATGCATCAGGTCGATCGCTATGATGAGTTCTTCAAATTATGCCAAAGCCACGGCTGGCTCGTTCATTCTGTTGATGTGAAGGTCAATATGGATATTTATCTGCGGCAAGAAGAAGATATCCATCTGGATTGACAAGACGCTGCCCCATTTCGAGAACTCCAGGTTCGTCGTCAGGATGAGGCTCTTGCGCTCGTAGCTGTCTGAGACAATGCGGAACAGCATCTGCAAGCCGTCCCAGTCTACGGGAACGTAGCCCCCCATTCATCGAGGATCAGGAGGTCTTGCTTTTTATGGGGAAATTCCCCTGATGAAATGGGGAATTCTGGACGATGACGGAGGGTACTTTTACTGTATCACATACAAAATCCCCCTCCTCTCTAAATAAAGCCAGCCGCCCTGCAGCGCAATATCTGCAGGGCGGCTTTTGCGTGCTTATATAATTAGGAAGCATTTTTGAGCTGCCACAGTTCCATTGCCCCTATCGTATAGCCATCGGATACCGTGCCGTTCTCAATCATCTGTGCCAAATCTTCAGGGCTCACTTCCCGGACCTCGAGGATGCCTTCATGGCCGATATTGGCCTGATAATCATCCAGCTCGACGAGGAATACCTCTATGCGGCGGGAGGTCAATCCGCTGTCTGGCTCCAAGAAGCCGAGGGATTGCGGCGCATGCATGACGGTCGCATGCAGTTCCTCGATAAGGTAAAATATATTTCGCAAATTCAATTTCATAAAAAATAGACATAGTCTATTGCCGCTAGTACAATTAAGTTACCACACAAAATTCGTAAGGAGGCAATAGACCATGTCTGGTAACATTAT
>Ga0256404_1010374_pt1 | contig 12894 bp, 15 predicted proteins | sample RumenRJG_01DNA_FD_185990 | JGI IMG/M metagenome (GOLD analysis project Ga0256404, IMG submission 185990) | Bovine rumen microbial communities from Lethbridge, Alberta, Canada - RJG_01 | ecosystem: Host-associated > Mammals > Digestive system > Stomach > Rumen | place: Canada: Alberta | collected...
ATCGTTACTAAAGCTCCATTAGGTGCTAAAAACTCTATGGATGTTGTAAACTTCTGTGCTAAATTCGGTGGACCATTAACTGGTTTCTGTTTCGGTCTCGTTGTATTCTTTAGTTTCTGGAATACAGTAGTATTTGGAATTACTGGCGGTATTATTGTAGGTATTATAATCGTTATTTTATTAATTATCATGAATGACAGATTAGAAGTATTTGCAAGAAATAAATACGGACCATATGAGGAAGAATAAGGAGGTTTCGATTATGGATCCAATTAGTTTAATTTTATTCATCGCAATAGGCGGTATTATGATTGGTGCTGGTGTGCACTTTATTCCTGTAGGAGGGGCTCCTGCGGCAATGGCTACAGCTACCGGTGTAGGTACTGGTACTGCTATGTTAGCTGCTGGTGCAGGTTTAACTGGTCTTATTACTGCTGCATCTATGTCTGGTCAACCATTTTATATAATATGTATAAGTGGTGCAATAGGTGCTATGATCATGATGGGTATTACTATGCTTATAGCTAACTTTATCTACATCTTTGGTGTAGGTGTAGTACCTGCAGCATCTAAAGTACCTGTTGACTGGATTACCAAACGTAACCAAGAAGCATACAAAACTCCTGGTACCGAAGGTCACGGTGTACCTACTACTTCATTTGTAAGTGGTCTTATAGGAGGTCTCCTTGGTGGTTTCGGTGGTGGATTAGTATACTATGGTATTAACACTGCTGTTAATGATAGTACCTTTGTAACTGATCCTGCTGTAAGTATCGGTTTAGCTGCTATTTTAGGTGTAGGTGTTTTCTTCATCAACTCTGTTATTGCTTCATATAACATTGGTGGTACTATTGAAGGTATGCACGACCCTAAATTCAAAAGAATTGGTACTGGTGCACTCGCATGTGCTATCGCATCTGTCGTTCTCGGAATTTTCTGTGTTATTTTAACAGGAGGTATATAAAATGTCTGCTGGTGGAAGTGCTGACGGTGCAGCTGCAGGTGCAGTAAGCTCAACTATGTTATTAGCTTTAGGTATCGTTGGTGGATTAATTTGTATTTATTTAGGTGGTATCGTAGGAGGTATCATTGGTCCAGTTATTGCAGCAATTGGTGCTGTTCTCGCTATCGTATGGGGAGCAGATGCTATTCGTAGGGTAGCAAGTTACGGTTTAGGTACTGGTGTACCATCTATCGGTTATATGTCATTATCCGTTGGTGTAATTTCAGCTTTAACTGGTCTCAGTTTAGCAACTATTCTTAAAATGCCTATTGCAGGACCTATTGTAGCTTTCGTTGTTGCTGTTATTATTGGTGCTATTATTGCTATTGTTGCAACTAAAATTGTAGGTATGAAAATCCCTATCATGCTCCAATGTACTATTGAAATTGCTGGTGCTGCATGTATATCTATCTTTGCATTTTCTGTAGCTATTGCAGGTAGTTTCAATATGATGCCTATTTATGAAAGTGTTGTTGCTACTGGTTTCATAGCTGTATTATTTATATTATGTACTATGGCTATCCAACATCCATTCAATGCATGTTTAGGACCAAACGAAGATCAAGTAAGAACTTTAAAATGTGCTGCTTCAACCGCATTCTTATCAATGACTATTGTAGGTTTAATGTCAACCGTCGGTGCTGGATTAGGCGCTCTCTTAGTCACTTTAGTAGGTTTAATCGGTTGGGTTATTTCATTCAGAGCATTCGTTCAAGCTTCATGTAATGACGCAGCATCAACTAGATGGGCTGGTTTATGGCCTAAAGTAGATGAATAGGAGGAATTAAATATGGCTCAAATGTTACCTATGGTACAAATTGTACCTGAAATGAATTTCGCATATGACCCTGTAACTGGGGTAATCGGATCATCTTTAGGTTCAGGAGTTGTTCTCCTATCTATGGATGAAGTTGGTGAAGGTGTTGCAAAAGTAGAAGCAGCTGCAGATGAATTAATGGCTGCATTAGATCCTTATTCCAGTCCTGCTGGAGCTTACCCTGGAAGGGAAGGTTCCTATGTTACTGCAGGTTTATTAACTAACATTGTTTACGGATTCTTAATTGCTATATTTGTCATATTCGCTGCAATATCAATCGGGGGTATCTAGATGGCTGATAAAAAAGCTCCTGCAGACGGCTGGCCTGTTATCAGTGGGGATTACGTTGTAGGTGATCCGGAAAGTCCTGTTGCAGTAACTACTTTAGCTTCTCACATTGAAGCTGAATTATCTGGAGCAGCTATTGCAGGCCCATGTAAAACAGAAAACTTAGGAATTGAAAAAGTTGTAGCAAATATCATTTCTAATCCTAATATCCGTTTCTTAATATTGGCTGGTGCTGAAGTGCAAGGACACATTACCGGTCAAAGTTTCAAAGCATTACATGAAAATGGTGCTGACCCGGATAAAAAGAAAATTATTGGCGCAACTGGTGCTATTCCATTTGTAGAAAATGTTCCATTAGAAGGTGTTGAAAGATTCCAACAACAATTAGAAATTGTTGACTTAATCGATACTGAAGATATTGGAACTATCCAATCTAAAATTAATGAATGTGTAGAAAAAGATCCTGGTGCTTTCGAAGAAGAAGCTATGGTCATTTCCGTAGATGATGATGACGGTGATGAAGACGAAGGAGAAGCAATGAAAGTTGTTTCTGCTGAAACTGCTCTTATTGAAGCAAGAATCAGAAATATCAATACTAAAATTGATATGGTCGGTGCTGTTCAAAGGAATATGGCAGGTAATTATGCTGGTAAAGTCCAAGGTATAATGATCGGTTTAATCTTCACTTTAGTAATCGGATTTTTATTCTTGATATAAGGAGGAATAATTTATGGTGCAAATTTCTAATAAACCTAACGTAGGCGGAATTAAAAAAGCTTCCGAAGAAGCTGAATACAGCTCAAAACTTATTGCAAGGGAAGGTAAACTTTTCGCAGGATTACTTGCAACCAGAGTAAAAGGAATTGCTATAGGTATTTGTTTTGCTCTCCTTTTAGTAGTTATTATTCCTTTCATTGCAAGAGCATGTGGATTATAGAGGTGTTAAAATGAGTGAAGAAAATTCAATACCTCAAGTAATGGTATCAGCAGACGAATTCAACGATTTAGCTAGCAAATTAGATGATGCTGAAGAAAAAGTTGATTTCACTGTTGGTGAATACTACCAACGTTTAGGACAACAAACAGGAAGAGATGTTGGTATTTTATATGGTATTATACTTGGATTATTTATATTGATTGTATCTATAAAATTTGGTGCTATATCAATGTTCCAAACATTATTAGCTAGTCTTTTATAGGAGGATTATTTTATGTTAAGATTTGATAAAGAACAACTCGTCATTGATGTTGCTGGTATGAAAATGGGAGGTCAACCTGGTGAATATCCTACCGTTTTAGCAGGAACCATCTTTTACGGCGGACATAACATTATTAGTGATGAAAAAGAAGGTATCTTTGATAAAGATGCTGCTGAAGAAAGAATTAAAACAATGGAAGAAATGTCTGATGTAACCGGAAACCCTTGTGTTGTACAAACTTTCGGTGCTACTCCAGAAGCTATGGTAAAATACTTAGAATTCGTTGGAGACATCTGTGACAAACCTTTCCTTATTGACTCAACTGCAGCTTCTGCTAAAATTGCAGGTGTAGAATATGTACAAGAAGTCGGATTATGTGAAAGAGCTGTATACAACTCTTTAAGTATGGCTGCAGAAGCTGAAGAAATTGAAGCAGTTAAAAACTCCGACATCGATGCTTCCATTCTCTTAGGTTTCAACCCAATGAACCCTGGTGTAGAAGGTAAAATCCAAATTTGGGAAGACGGTGGAGATGTTATTGACAAAGGTATTCTTGAAATGGCTGATGAATGTGGTATTACTAAACCATTCATGGACGTAGCAGTTACTCCATTAGGTCAAGGTGCTGGTCCTGCAGTAAGAACTTCTTTCGCAGTAAAAGCTAAATGGGGATACCCAGTAGGATCAGGTATCCACAACGTTCCATCTGCATGGGACTGGTTAAGAGGATACAAAAAAGAACACAAAGAAGCATGGCCTGTCTGTGATATAGGTTCCAACATTGTTCAACAAATGGCTGGAGGAGACTTCGTTCTCTTTGGACCTATCGAAAACGCAAGACTCGCATTCCCTGCTTGTGGTATGGCTGATATCATGATTGCTGAAGCAGCAAAAGATATCGGTACTGAACCTGTAGAAGACCACCCAATTAACAAATTATTATAGATATAGGGGTCCTGATTAGATGATTTTTATCATCTAATCTTTTTTTTTATTTTACACTACTTTTTTTCAAAATATTTTAATAAAATTTATATTATCTTAATAATAGATTATTATTTAACTTTATATTGGAGAGGTTGAATAATGTCTTTTTTAAGTAAAATTTTTAATAAAGGTCCTAAGCCTATTATTGCTCATTCTAAAGAAGGTAATTTGGCAAATTTAAAAGCTCAAAGAGCAGGACCCGCAAGTCCTGGTGCTGTTAAGAAGCCGGATGTTTTTTATGTGACCGCTTCTGTTGAATTAGGTAACACTACTACCAAATGTATTGTCATGGCTACTAATTTGAACACCAGCGAGTCTTATTTGTTAAATAAAACTGTTAAAATGACTCGTGACATCAGACCGCCTAAAGCCAATGAGGAAGTTTTCGGTAAAACTGTTTGGGGTATTGAACTTTCCAAAGAGGCTGTAACTGAGCTTGTTCGTGATACTGTTTTGGAAGCTTTAAGGAAATGTCATGTCGATAAAGACGAAGATTTGGATTTTGTTGTTAGATCTACTGGTGTTACTGCAGGTTTTGCAACTGCTGAGGAAGCAGGTCAATTGATTATTGCTCTTGCTGACGGTTGTCTTGAAGCGGATATTCCTCCACGTAAGATGTCTCCTGCAATGGGTATTTCACAGCTTCCTGAAAGATTGCAAAAACATTCACTTTTGGAAAACATTCTCTTTGACGGTGCTGTTGTAAGTGTTGTTCCTCCTGAAGGAAAAGAAACAGTTGCAAATGAGATGGAAGGTGAACTTGTAACAGCAGGTATTAAATTAGGTGCTAAATGGACAGATGTTGACTATAGAAATCCTTGTGTGTCACTGGATTTTGGTTCCACTTTGGCAGGTCGTATAGTTAACGATAATGAACCTTATGCGAACACTGTTGGAAACTTTTTAGGTTTGGCAGGGGTTGTAAGTGACTCCTTGGCTAGAGGTTCAGGTAAAATCGATAAGAAAAATGGTGCAGCTTTAGATTTATACAATGAAAAAGATGCTAAGAAAGGAGATAAGAAAAAAGCTGAAGCCAATGCATTGGAAGCTCATAAATTAATCAATATTCAAAAAGTTCCTATGGACGTTGACAGATTCGGTACTGTTCCGGTAAATCCTGTTGCCGCTGATGCTGCAGGTACCACATTAATAGGCTGTGATGTTGGTTTCAATGGAGATAAACTTCCTGAACTGATGGAATTGGGTGCACAATTCTATGATGAGGATGGTGTAGGTACTTTACTTTCCACTTTGGATTATGTAAGTACAAACATTGTTACCCGTGTATTGGATGTTGCATTTAAGGAAAATGTTATTGTTCCAGGTTCTGCATTAGGTATTACTGGAAGGGCAGGTATTACGGGACGCAAACCGGAATTGATTTTAGAGGCTGTTCAGGATAAATTTGAAAATGTTGTTTTTGTTGAAGATGGTCTTGCATTAGGTTCTGCTATTATGGCACGTTGTATGAATTCAATGGGTACTCCAAAAGTTCCTATTGGAGGTAAACAAGGTGGCAGATGCATATTGAAAGATCGTATGAAAATGGCTGGCGGCAAATTCGCTTAGTGGTTTGTTATGATTTATTCAATTGTGATGGCTGGAGGTAGAGGAACACGACTCAAAACTCCAGTCGAAAAACCTCTTTTTAAATTACACAATAAACCATTAATTAAATATGTACTTGACAATTTGAATTCCTCTAAATTAGTTGAAAAAATAATTATTGCCACTAGTCCAAACACTCCAAAAACCAGAGATTACATAAGAGATTTTGATTATGAAATTCTAGACACTCCAGGTGTTGACTATTTGCATGATTTGTCTTTTATTTTGGATTTTTTTGAAGGCAAATCTCCAAACGACATACTGCTTTTTATTAATGCGGATCTGCCTTTCATTTATGGTGAATGCATTGACTATATTTTAAATTCTTATTTTAATCAGGACAAACCTGCATTGTCCACACTCATTCCTGTAGATATTTTTAATGATTTGGGCATGGTATATGAATATGAGTATCAGGGTTTGGTTCCTGTTGGTGTTAATATTTTAAAGAGTATTAATGAAGTGCAGGATGAGACTCAATTGGTTATTAATAGACAGGAGCTTGCATTTAATATTAATACACTTCAAGATGCGGATGTTGCAAACAAATTATACTTTTAAATATGATGAAAAATAATATATAATACATAATAATTTAATTATATTTATCAGGTGATTTGATGGAAAATAAACAAATTCCTAAAAGAGAAGAAAAATTATGGAGTGAAATTAGAAACTACCAGGTAGCAACCAACAATGCTCGTATACTTGGTGTTTTGGATGAACTTATTATCAACGAAAAGACAGGTAAAATTGTTGATATTGCAATCCGTGTAGAAGCAGATCGTAATATTCATGTAAAAGGTGCTAAAAGAAATGGAGACTTATTGTTAGTTCCTTTCGCTAAAGTGGAAAAAGTCGGTGAGTTCATTATTGTAACTGAATAATTTTTCAGTTATTTTCTATTTTTTTTAATCTTTATTATAAAACATTGTTATTTAATTAATATTAGGTGATATTTTATGTTACTTGAAATTGAAAATTTGGCTGTTGAAGTCGGGGGAAAAAGGGTTTTAAAAGATATAAACCTTTCAATTGCAGAAGGAGAAACCCATGTTCTTTTAGGGCCAAATGGTGCTGGAAAAAGTACTTTATTTTTAACTATATTGGGATTTCCTCAATATAATGTCGTAAATGGTACTATTAAATTTAAAGGTCAGGATATTACAAATTTATCCACTGCAGAACGTGTACAGTTAGGTATTGGTGTAAGTTTCCAAACTCCACCTTCAATCAGAGGTGTATCTGTAAGGGACTTGCTTAAAATAGAATCCCATCAGGATATGGATGAGGAATTGAACCCTAGAATGAAAGAATTGGCTAATCAACTCAAATTCAGTGATGAGTTCTTAGACAGAGATGTTAATTTCGGATTTTCAGGTGGGGAAGTTAAAAGGTCTGAAATATTACAGCTTTTAGCTCAAATGCCTGATTTTACTATGTTTGATGAACCGGATTCCGGTGTGGATATTGAAAATGTAGAATTAATAGCTTCTGAAATTGGTACTTTACTTGATAAGGATAAGCCTCAAAGAAACAGAGTCAGAAGTGGCCTTTTAATTACTCATTTAGGTTATATTTTAAACTTTGTCAGTGCCGATAAGGCACACGTATTGATGGACGGTAAAATTTCCTGTTCAGGAAACCCTACTGAAATTCTTGAAGATATTAGGAAAAATGGATTTAATGGATGTGTTGAGTGTGCGCAATGTTTATAGTGATGCTGAAAAAGCAATTAATAAGAAAGCTGCAATTGGTGCAGATATTACAATAGAAAACTTCACTGATGAAGATGTAAATGCTTTGGATTTACTTGATGATTTGGATGATGTTGATAAAAAAACTAAAAATACATTATTGAAAGTCGGTGTTGACACTGAAGAGAATAACCGTTCAGGATCATTCTTGCAGATGGACCAGACTAACGTATTCACAAACAATTCAATGTCCAGTTCTGTTGAAGTTATGAATATGGCTGTTGCACTTGATAAATATAACTGGCTTGAAGATTATCTTTGGAAAGTCGTAAAGCCTGATGCTGATAAATATACTGCTAAAACTGCTTTAAGGGAACAGGAAAGTGGTGTTACCAGCGGATACTTTGTACGTTCACTTCCAGGAACCAAAGAGGTAATGCCTGTTCAGGCATGTATGTTCATCAGTGATGAGGATATTATGCAGACAGCACATAATGTAATCATTGCTGAGGAAAACTCAGAGCTTCACCTTATTACCGGATGTGCAACCGGTGATGATGTGGCTTCAGCAATGCATGTCGGAGTATCTGAAATGTATTTGAAACCCGGTTCAAAAATTACTTTTACTATGGTTCACAATTGGGCTGAACAGGTTGAAGTACGTCCTAGAACTGGTGTTAAACTAATGGATGACTCAACTTACATTAACAATTATATTTTAACCAGTCCTGTTTCAACTATCCAATCTTATCCTACTGCTTATTGTGACGGTAAAAATTCAAGAGCAATTTTCCAGTCTATTCAGGGTGGTAAGAAAGATTCAATCATTGATGTTGGATCTCGTGTATTATTGAATGCTCCTAATGCAAGAGGTGAAGTAATTTCAAGAGCTGTATCTCAGGATGAATCTAAAATATACTCCAGAGGTCATTTGTCAGGTACTGTTCCTGGTGTTAAGGGACACCTTGAATGTCATGGTTTGGTTTTATCTGATGACAGTATGATATATGCGGTTCCTGAGCTTGAAGCAAGTTCTGCAAATCTTGAAATGTCTCACGAAGCTGCTGTAGGTAAAATTTCCGAAGAAGAAATCAATTATTTAACTTCAAGAGGTATTAAGGAAGAAGATGCAGAGTCCATGATTGTAAGGGGATTCTTAAACATGGATATTACTGGTCTTCCTGATGAATTGGCGGCTCAAACTCAGATGATGATTGATATGAGTGTAGATGGAATGTAAATTCCATTTTTTCTATTTTTTTTAAAAATTTTGTTTCATAGTATATAAACTTTTTGGCTTTTTTTTCTAAGTAACCTTTATATTAATTATTATAGTAATATAATAATCAGTACATTAATGTTATGCTGAGCTAGCTCATTAAAGTACATAAATTGTGAAATTAAGGCAAACCTAAACTTTTTGTCTTAAAAAACGATTTTAAAATTTTTTAAAAAATTCTAAAATTGGAGTTTGAAAGGAGAAATCTTTTCAAAACAAAAAATAAAATAAAAAAATTTGATAGAGGAGGAAAAACTCTATGGCTGATGATGTAAAAATTGTAATGTTTTGTTGCAACTGGTGTTCCTATGGAGGAGCAGACACAGCTGGTACTGCACGTATGCAATACCCACCGAATATTAGAGTTATTCGTGTAATGTGTTCTGGAAGAATTGACCCACAATTTGTTTTAAAAGCATTTAAAGAAGGTGCTGACGGTGTATTTGTAGCAGGATGCCACATGGGTGACTGCCACTACGACGCTGGTAACTATAAATTAGATCGTAGAATGAGATTAATTTATAAATTGGTTGAAGATATGGGAATTGGAAAAGAAAGAGTACACCACGACTGGATTTCCGCATCCGAAGGTGAAAAATTCTCTAAAGCTGTTAACATGATGGTTAACAGAATTAAAGATTTAGGTCCAGCTCCATTAAAAGACCAATTAAATGTTGAAGGATAAATTGGAGGAGTTATTTATGGCAGATAAAGTAAAAATAGGAACTATGTGGTTAGGCGGATGTTCCGGTTGCCACTTATCAATTGCAGATTTCCACGAATCTTTAATTGATATCATGGAATTAGCTGATTTCGAATTCTCTCCAGTTCTCATGGATACTAAATATGATGAAGTACCTGAATTGGACATTATTATCGTTGAAGGTGGAATCAGAAACGACGAAAACAGGGAATTAGCTGAAATGTTAAACGAAAAATCTAAAATGGTTATCGCTTACGGAACTTGTTCTTGCTACGGTGGTATTCCTGGTCTCGGAAACTTATGGACCGTTGATGAATTAGAAGAAGAAGCTTACATTAACTCCGTATCAACTGTTAACCCTGAAGGTATCATCCCTCATGAAGATGTACCTCACTTAGAAAGCAGAGTTAGACCATTAAGTGAAGTTATGGATATTGATTTAATTATCCCAGGTTGTCCACCACGTTCCGACGTAGTGGCTGAAGCAGTTTTAACCTTATTAAACGGTGAAACTATAGAATTACCTGCTACTAACTTATGTGAAGTATGTCCTAGAGAAAAACCACCTGCTGGTTTAGCTATGGACTTCATTAAAAGACAATTTGAATTAGGTAAACCTGAACCTGATTTATGTTTAATTACCCAAGGTTTAGTCTGTATGGGTCCTGCAACCGTATCATTATGTGGTGCAGAATGTCCTTCCATTGCTATCCAATGTAGAGGATGTTACGGTCCTACTTCTAAAGTATTAGACCAAGGTGCAAAAATGATTAGTGCAATTGCATCTGACTACGGTGTAAACGAAGATAAAACAGTCGACCCTGAAACTGTTGCTGATCAATTGGACGATATTGTAGGTACTTTCTACACTTACACATTGCCTGCAGCATTAGTACCAATGAAAATGCAAAAAGGAGGAGAATAAAATGGTTAAACTTACTATGGAACCTGTTACTCGTATTGAAGGACACGCAAAAATTACTGTCCACCTTGACGATGCTGGAAATGTTGAAGAAACAAGATTACATGTTATGGAATTCAGAGGATTCGAAAAATTCTTACAAGGTCGTCCTGTTGAAGAATTAGCAAGGATCGTACCTCGTATCTGTGGTATTTGTGATGTACAACACCACTTAGCAGCTGCAAAAGCAGTTGACCAAATTTTCGGTTTCGATGATTATGAAATCTTACCTACTGCATACAGAATGAGAGAAATTATGAACTGGGGATCATACATGCACTCCCACGCACTTCACTTCTACTTCTTAGCAGCACCGGATTTAATCATTCCTAACGGAACCAGAAAAACTAGAAATGTTTTCCAAGTTATTAAAGATATGCCTGAAGTAGCACTTCAAGCTATTAACATAAGAAGAAACGGTTTAGAAATCGTTAGAAAAATCGGTGGTCGTCCTATTCACCCAACTTCATCCACTCCTGGTGGTATCTCAACTGAATTAGACGATGAAACTCAAAAAGACTTATTACAAAGAGCAAAAACTAACGTTGAATTAGCACAAGCTACTTTAGACTTAGCTCTCCCTGTATTTGAAGAAAACATCGACTTAATCTCTTCTTTAGGTAACTTCGGTGACACCAGACACTGTGGTCTCGTAAAACCTGATGGAACTTGGGATGTATATAACGGTAACGTAAGATTCAAAGACAAAGATGGAAGTGACCTCTTCGAATACCGTAACGAAGAATACACTGACATTGTTGCAGAACATGTAAAACCTTACTCCTGGTTAAAATTCCCTTACATTAAAGAAATGGGATACCCAGAAGGTATTTACAGAGTTGCTCCATTATCCAGGATCAACGTTTGTGACAAAATGCCAGATGAAGCTCCATTAGCTCAAGCTGCTCTTAAAGACTTCCGTGATGCTTTCGGATATGCTCAAGCACCATTATTATTCAACTATGCTAGACTCATTGAATTATTAGCATCTGCTGAATGTGCTGCTAACGCATTAGAAGAAGATTTATCTGGTCAAAAATTCCCTGATGAATTAGAAAGAACCGAAGGTAAAGGTGTAGGTATTGTAGAAGCTCCTCGTGGTACTTTAATCCACCATTACGAATCTGATGACAACGGATTAACCACTAAAGCTAACATTGTTGTAGCTACTATCCAAAACAACCCTGCTATGGAAATGGGTATTCACAAAGTAGCTCAAGACTACATCAAACCAGGTATGGAAGTTGGCGACGAAATCTTCAACTTAATGGAAATGGTTATCAGAGCATACGACCCATGTTTATCCTGTGCTACTCACACCATGGACAGTCAAATGAGATTAGCTGAAGTAAATATTGTAGACAGTGAAGGAAACCTCATTAAAAAATTCTAGATTTAAGGGGGTTTTTGTAAATGATTATAATTAACGATGATGGCTGTATTAAATGTGGTGCATGTGAAGGTACATGTCCTACATCAGCTATTGAATTAACACCTACTACAATTATTCACTGTGACACTTGTGGCGGCGAACCTAAATGTGCTGATGTTTGTCCAAATGGTGCACTTAAAGTGGAAGACTACGAAATTGCTGAAGGTATTGAACAAGCAAGATTAGTATTCAACTCCATCTTATGTGATTCCTGTGGTAAATGTGAAGAAGTTTGTCCACAAGAAACAATTGTTGTTACTGAAGAAAAATTAAAAGAAGTAAAAGGTTTCTGTGTAATGTGTCAAAAATGTGTTGACATTTGCCCAGTAGATGTAATTGGAATTCCTGGTGTTGTTGAACCTAAAGAATACGATTTAGACTTATCCGGTAAAGGACCTGTTTACATCGCTGATTGTGTTGGATGTGGAACCTGTGTAGAACCATGTCCTGTAGGAGCAATCTCTCTCGATGAATACGGAACTCCTATTACTGTCGATGACGACAAATGTATCAGATGTGGTTTATGTTCACAAACCTGTCCTTGGAATGCAATATTCATCTCCGAGAAAAAACCTGTCAAACGTGAAAAAGAAATCAAAGCTTTTAATTTCGCTGCTTCAAAATGTATCGGTTGTAACACTTGTATCGAAGCTTGTCCTGGTAACTTCATCAAACCAAACAGTGGAGATTTAACTGTTCAAATTCCTGAAGTATGTGCTGCATGTAGCTTATGTGTAAACCTCTGTCCTGTTGACGCATTAGAAATTGATGTTGAATGGGGTGAAGGTGCACCTGTAGACGCTGAAGGAATCGGCCGTGATGTTGAAAAATGTGACTTTATTGGTGCATGTGCTAACAAATGTCCAACAGAAGCTATTCGTGTTGTAACAAAAACAGGTATGTGTTGCCCATCCTTAGAA
>Ga0256404_1010375_pt1 | contig 12893 bp, 11 predicted proteins | sample RumenRJG_01DNA_FD_185990 | JGI IMG/M metagenome (GOLD analysis project Ga0256404, IMG submission 185990) | Bovine rumen microbial communities from Lethbridge, Alberta, Canada - RJG_01 | ecosystem: Host-associated > Mammals > Digestive system > Stomach > Rumen | place: Canada: Alberta | collected...
ATTCCTTTGCCGTGCCTTCATCCACGCCTATCGCCACAACGTAGCCGCAGCGTTCAACGCTGACAGGGTGCATACAGGCGCAGAGCGGAGGAAGAAGTATGAGCAGAAGCGCCGATAAAAAGCTGCGCAGAGCTGTTCGTTTTCTCTCTATTAATTTAGCTTTTTTCACTTGCTTATGCGTATCTCCTTTTTCTTCCCGAGGCTGCAAGAGCGGCGGCAAGCGGCACGGCGCAGATGATGATAAAGGCGTATTCGCTCAAGAATTGCTTTACAGCAAAGAATGCCTCGCTCATTTTGCTTTCCACCTCTATCATTATCATAAGTGACGAAAGCGCCGCGCCCGCGCATATTACGGGGCGAATATCGCGCATATCGAAGCTTTGTGAAAACAGCCTTGCTCCCGAATGGATGCAGAACGCCGCCGCGATCATGCCCCCGCCGAGCCATATCATGTGCGCAAGCTTATCCATGCGCATGAAATGCGCCTCGAATTTATTCAGATAGTTTATGCGAAACATGGGCATGAACAGCTCCCCAAGCTCCTTATAGGTGTAGCACAGGCCCAGCGCAAGCTGAGCAACAAGGCAGATCAGCGAGGAAAACAGCGCGGCCTCGATGCCCGCCCGCTTCGCCGTTTTAAGATCGTTCAGTCCGTCCGCATTTATCAAAAGGCACATTAGCGCGGGAAGGAAAGTGCCGATCTCCTCGAGCGTTTGCACCGCGATCTGCAGTGCGCTGAGACCGGGAAGCGGATGGAGCCTATATGCTTCAAACTCCGATGTGGAGCCCGCGATCGACAGCATGAGCACAAGAAAGAGCGCAGGCGCGATCAGCTTCGCCGTTCTTCCGATTGTTTCAAACCCAAGAAGCGCCGTTATAAGCACCGCGGGAAGCGTGAATACCACTATTCGCGAGTAGCTCACCCCATCGAAAAACAGCCCGTGCATGGCTCTGATGAACTGGGACATAGGTGCGTAAGCCGAATAGAAAACAAGCATCGTCAAGCCTATGGAAGCTAAAGGCGCAAGCACGCCACCGAAGCCCTTTGCGATGAGCTCGCCGAGGTTCACTGAGCCGTTCTTTTCCATCAGCCCCGCTATAAGCAGGAATACCGCGAGCGAGGCAAGCACCGCAAGGGGCAGCGTGATATATGTGGCGTTCCCGTGCTCATAAAGAAGCTTTGTTTCAAAGGTGAAGATGCCGCTCACCGTCATCGCTATCGCGCAGGCGCTTGCCCCCTCCCTTTTCCCTATCCTTCCGAGCCTCATATTCATGCTTTTTTCCTCCGAAGCCCACCGCTTCCGCGCTTTCCGCCCTCGTTTGCGCCTTCCTCCGCCTCCGCTTCAGTGTTCAGCCAATCGTCCAAGCGCACTCCCCTTCCGATCGCGCCGCGAAGTATCGCGGGTCTTTTGGTGAAGGTCTTGGGCGCTGTCGGCGAAAGGAACGGAACGCCAAAGGATTTAAGATTCGCCATATACGCGGTGAATATGATGAAAGCGCCTGTAAGCGCAAGCAGTCCCCCGAGCCATGCGGCGATCACGAAGCCGAAGCGGAAATAGGATGCCGCGATCTGAGTTGAATAATCCGGGATGCAGAGATTCCCGAGCCCCGAGAGCGCAACTATTATCAGTATCACGGTGCTTGCAAGGTTTGCGCTGACCGCCGCCTGCCCGAGGATGAGTCCTCCTATAACGCCGATCGCCTGCCCAACGCTCCCGGGAACGCGCATGCCCGCCTCCCTTATGAGCTGAAAAACGAACAGCAGCAGTATCATTTCAAACGGAAGCGGCTCAAACACCATCTCCCTTGATTTTATGAGCGTGCTGAGTACCTCGGTTGAAAGAAGCCCCTGATGATACAGCGCGACCGCAACAAAATATCCCGGCAGTATCAGCGATATAAACACGCCGATATAGCGCACTATGCGCATAAGTGTGCCGAGCGGACGGCGCATATACACGTCCTCGGGGCTGTTTAAAAGCGCAGCTGCCGTTGCCGGCATTATCAGCGCAAACGGACTTCCCTCCGCGATCAGCGCCGCCGAACCGTTCATGAGAAACGATGCCACGCGATCCGGCCTTTCAGTGGCCAGCGTTTGCGGCAGCGGTGAGCGCGGCGAATCCTCGATAAGCTGCTCTATAACGCCGCTTGATGAAACGAGCGCCGTTTCAATACGCGCAAGCCTTCCTTCGATCTCGGACAGAAGCGCGGGGTTCACGATGCTTTTTCTGTATAACAGCGCGAGCTTTGTGCCGTTCTCCCCTCCCGCATCGCGGTAGGAAGCTATCAGATCCCGCGTTTTCACTATTCTGCGAACGAGCGTAACGTTCGTTCGAATGCTTTCGGTGAAGCCCTCCTGCGGGCCGCGCACGATTCGCTCGTTCTCCGCCGTTGTAACGCTTCGTTTCTCAAAGCCGCGCGTTTCAAGAAGAAGCGCCCGCCTTCTTCCGTTCAAAAATAGCGCCGTTCTGCCCTCAAGTATCGCCGCTTCGATCGCAGCTGTTTCGCAGCTCTCCTCCGCCTCGCCTATCTGCACGGCGCATTCGAGTATGCGCGTTTCATCCGCTTCGCCCTCGGCTGCATCCATCAGGGGACGGATAATAAAGTCCGAAACCGATGCAGCGTCCGCCATACCGTTCATGAAGATGACGAGCGCTTCTTCGCCGAAGCCTGTTTCAAAGCGGCGAAAGATGATATCGGTATTTATATCCGAGCTGAAAAGCGCGCGGAAAAGCCGCTCGTTTTTTTGAAGCGAGAATGAGAGCCGCTCGCTGCCTTGATCGTTCCTGCGCCCTTCACCCGTTTTCGCTCTGCCTTTACGCCAAAACGCGCTCCCTTTTTTCGCTTTGGCTTCGCGCCTTTCGTTTGGAACGCCCTTTTCGGTTTCAAGAAGCTCGAAGCGCGGGTCGGACGTATCGAAATTCAGTTTTTTAAAAAGCTTTTCAAGCACGTTTCATCTTACCTGCGCCCGTTCGTGTTTTGCCGCGAATCAATCGGCTGCGGCATCAAGCGCATACATCAAGCATTTGTAAATTTCCTCGTTTTGATACGCCGCAGGCGACTATAGCGGATGGATGATGCATATTATTTGTCAAGAAGATCATCTGAATATTCGGAGGAGCCATGCTATGAAGGTTTTTGTGGTTTCAAAAAACACCCTTGTCTACTGCGGCATTGCCGTGCTTGCGGTGATCGCGGCAATAGTCGTTGCAGCGCTTTCGGGAGGCAAAGCGAATGAGCCGAACGGAGAGAGCGATGCTGCGAGAATCACTCCGCTGCCTGTTTCGGCTGTCGGTGCGAGTGCCGTTGAGGAATACGAGCTTGAGGTTCTTGCCGGGCTTATGAAGGAGCTTCCGGTTTACAGCGTTTCGCGCGAGGATAAGCGCATCGCGCTGACCATAGATGCCGCATGGGAGGATGATAAAACGCCGTTTATTCTCGAAACGCTCGATAAATACGGCATCAAGGCGACTTTCTTCCTTTGCGGCTTCTGGGTAAACGACTACCCCGACATGGTTAAGGCGATCTCGGATGCGGGACACGAGATAGGCAATCACTCCATGACGCACCCGCACATGAACAAGCTTTCGAGCACACAGATACGCGATGAGCTCTCCGCCTTTGAAAGCCTGATAAACGGCGTTATCGGCAGGGGAACAAAGCTTTTCCGCGTTCCGTATGGAGAATACAACGACACGGTCATAAAAACGCTTCGCGAAAGCGGCTATGAGGTTGTTCAATGGAACATAGACACCGTGGATTGGAAGCCCGAGCGCTCGGCACAGACTATACTCGATTCGGTGCTCGGAAAGCTCAAGGACGGCTCCATCATCCTATCGCACAACAACGGCTATAAGATAGAGCAGTATCTTCCTGCGCTTATCGAAGCAGCGAAGGCGCAGGGGTATGAATTCGTGACGGTCAGCGAACTTCTTCTTGAAGGCAGCACGCTTATAGACGTCAACGGCGTTCAAAAGAGCGCAAGCTGATGAGGTTTTACGCGCAAACGGACTGATTATTCGCGCAAAACAGTCGAATACTGCCCAAAATGCCCCGGAGAGGGCGTATCCGCATAAGGAGATATAGGTTTTCAGCCGAATATAGCCCTTTCCACAATACAAACGCTCCCGGAATACCGAGCTTATTCCGGGAGCTCATTTTAATTCAAAATTCCGACTAAAAACCGCTCAGCGCCTCAAAAGAGCAGGTTTTCGTGGCAGACGAGGCAAAAAGCGGAAAAATACTCGTAGTGTCTTTCGAGCATTTTTAACGAAGTATTGCGCGGAAAAATGCCTTTTGAGGCTGTTTATCCTTATCCGGATGCGCCCAATGAACAGTTTTTTGCTCTGATCCGGCGCTTTTTGGTATATTGCGCCCAAAAACATTTACACAGCTTGTTTTCTGTGCTATAATCTCATACCGTGGACGTTTAGCGAACGGTGCCGAACGCCTGTTAATAAAGAGAAAGTGCGGCTGTCCGCCGCAAAAGCAATATGGAGGAAACTATGTCTGAACTCATCAACGTTGAAAACGGAAAAGCCAAGCTCTCCCTGCAGATACCCGCAGAGGATTTCGTATCCGCGCTTGACAGCGCCTATCGCCGTCTCGGTCATAAGTACCGTGTGCCCGGCTTCCGCGCCGGCAAAGCGCCCCGCAGGATGATCGAGCAGAACTACGGCATGGACGTTTTCTGGGATAACGAGCTTGATGCCTGCGTACAGAAGGCGTATTCCGATGCGCTCAGCGAGCACAATCTCACCCCCGAGCTGCAGCCCGGCATCGAGTTCACCGAGGTATCCGAGGAAAACGGCGTTAAGCTGACCGCCGAGGTCGTGCTTCGCCCCGAGGTAAAGCTCGGCATGTATAAGGGTATAGAAGCCCCCGCCGCCGAGTATAATGTTACGGATGAAGAGATGGATGCGGAGCTGCTCAGGCGCCGCAGAGCCGTTGCTTCCCGCGAAAACGTTGAGCGCCCCGTTGAAGAGGGCGATGAAGTTACCTTCGATTTTGCAGGCTACCTCGACGGTGAGCAGTTCGAGGGCGGCACCGCCGAAAACTACACTCTCAAGATCGGTTCTCAAACCTTCATCCCCGGCTTTGAGGAGCAGATGGTGGGCATGAGCATCGGCGAAGAGCGCGATCTGAGCGTTACCTTCCCCGAGGACTACAACGCCGAGCATCTCGCCGGCAAGCCCGTTGTTTTCAAGGTCAAGGTGCATGCGATCAGCGTTGAGAAGATTCCCGAGCTCGACGACGATTTCGTTAAGGACACCTCCGAGTTCGACACCGTGGATGAGTATAAGGCCGCGGTTCGCAGCGAGCTTGAGGCCGCCGCAGCGGAAAGGGCGAAGAACGAGCGCATCAACACCATCGTTCAGAAGGCTGTGGACAATGCCGAGGTCGATATCCACGAGGATATCATCGAGGAGGAGGTTCATGCGCAGATCCACCGCTTCGAGAGCCAGCTCAAGCAGCTCGGCACCACGCTCGATGGCTATCTTGAGTATGCACAGCTCTCCATGGACGACATCCATAAGGATTACGAAGAGGCCGCAAAGCGCAACCTCAAGGCGCAGTATGTTCTCTTCAAGATAATCGACGAGGAGAAGCTCGAGCCCACCGACGAGGATTTCATCACCGCCATCAAGCGTTCCGATGCGGCTCGCCGCGAGAATTGGGATGACGAGAAGATCGGCGCCGAGCTTGAAAAGAACCGTTTCAGGTACGCTTCCCAGGCGCTGAACGAGGCGCTTGTTCGCTTCCTCGTTGAAAACTCCGTTGAGTCCAAGTAATAAAACAAGCCTTTTTGAGGGAAGCGGTTTCCCCGCTTCCCGATCATCAAAGAACAGGAGGTCCATATGAGCGGACTAATACCCATTGTAGTTGAGCAGACCAACAAGGGCGAAAGATCGTACGACATTTACTCCCGCCTGCTCAAGGACAGAATAATCTTCCTCGGCGGCCCTATCAACGACGACGAGGCGAACCTTGTGATCGCTCAGATGCTTTTCCTCGAGGCGGACGATCCCGATAAGGATATCTACCTCTACATCAACTCCCCCGGCGGCAGCGTTTCCGCGGGTCTTGCGATCTACGATACCATGCAGTACATCCGCTGTGAGGTATCCACTATCTGCATCGGCTTTGCGGCCTCGATGGGCGCTTTCCTGCTTGCAGCGGGCGCGAAGGGCAAGCGCAAGAGCCTGCCGAACAGCCAGATCATGATCCATCAGCCTTTGGGCGGCGCTCAGGGTCAGGCAAGCGACATCAAGATCCAGGCCGAGCAGATCATCAAGATCCGTTCCAGGCTGAACGAGATACTCGCCGCGCGCACCGGCAAGAGCATCGATCAGATCGCCTTCGACACCGAGCGCGACAACTATATGACGGCCGAAGAGGCGCTTTCATACGGTATTATCGACGAGATAGTTCCGCCCAAGCGTTAAAACGGATCCCGTTATTGCAAAGAAAGGTCGGCGGAGCGTATCGATTCGATCCGCATCCGCCAAGGTAATTTATCAAATGGCAAAACACACCGAAAACGATTCCATCAAATGCTCCTTCTGCGGCAAATCGAGAAGCGAGGTAGATCGCATTCTCGCCGGCCCCGGAGTATATATCTGCAATGAATGCATTGAGGTTTGCAGGGAGATCCTTGAGGATAATCCCGTTGCGGCCGATGTTGAGGTCGATCGCGCCGTGGAGCTTCCCAAGCCCAAGAGCATCGTTGCTTCTCTGGATGACTACGTGATCGGTCAGGATCACGCTAAACGCGCGCTTGCGGTTGCGGTTTACAACCACTATAAGCGCATCTATGCGAAGAAAACAACTACCGAAGCCGAGCTCGGCAAGAGTAATATCGTTATGCTCGGCCCCACCGGCTGCGGCAAGACCCTGCTCGCCGAAACCCTTGCAAGGATACTCGACGTTCCCTTCGCCGTTGCGGACGCGACCGCGCTCACCGAGGCGGGCTACGTTGGCGAGGACGTTGAAAACATCCTTCTCAAGCTCCTTCAGGCCTGCGATTACGACGTTGAGCGTGCCCAGAAGGGCATTATCTACATCGACGAGATCGACAAAATCGCCAGAAAGAGCGAGAACCCCTCCATCACCCGCGACGTTTCGGGCGAGGGCGTTCAGCAGGCGCTTCTCAAGATCCTTGAGGGTACCGTTGCCTCGGTTCCCCCGCAGGGCGGCAGAAAGCATCCCCATCAGGATTTCATCCAGATCGACACCACGAACATCCTCTTCATCTGCGGCGGCGCTTTTGCGGGCATCGAGTCCATCATCCAGAAGCGCACCGGCAAGAAGAATATGGGCTTCGGTGCGGACGTGCAGTCCAACCTCAAAAAGGATATCGGCGAAACTTTGAAGGATATCCTTCCCGAGGATCTGCTCAAATTCGGTCTTATCCCCGAGTTTATCGGCCGAGTTCCCGTCATAGTTACGCTCGATCAGCTCACCGAGGAGGCCATGCTGAACATACTCACCGAGCCCAAGAACGCTCTTGTTAAGCAGTATAAGCGCCTTTTCGAGATGGACGACGTTCAGCTCGAGTTCGAGCCCGAGGCGCTCTCCGAGATCGCAAGGCTGACCATCAAGCGCAACACCGGCGCAAGAGGCCTCAGAGCCATCCTCGAGGATATCATGCTGCCCATCATGTACGAGACCCCTTCAAGGGACGACATCGAAAAGGTCATCATCACTTATAAGGCCGTTACCAAGGAGGAGGAACCGAAATACATCTACCGCAGCATCGTTCCCGGAGCGGAAGATATCGATGAGGACAAGATAGCTTAAGTTTTAATAAGGCAGTCGGCACCCGATGCCGACCTGCCTTTTTAAATAGAATACAAAAGATTTTTGGAGGGACTTAATTATGAAGATCATCCGAGCTGAAATAAGCGGCGAGAGCTTTTATGCCGTTATCGAAGGCGAGAAGGCGCTTCGCCTTAAATCGGCGCCCTACGACGGCATCGAGTACACCGGCGAGAGCTATGCGCTTTCGGAGCTCAGCCTGCTTCCGCCCGCCGAGCCGAGCAAAATAGTTTGCATCGGCAAGAACTATAAGGCGCATGCGGACGAGATGGGCGAAGGTCAGCCCCCCGAACCCGTGCTCTTCATCAAGCCGAGCACCTGCATCGTCGGAAACGGCGACGGCGTTGTTTACCCCGCCATCAGCAATCGCGTTGATTTCGAGGGTGAGCTCGGCGTGGTCATCGGCAAGCGCGCGAGCAAGGTCGAAAAGGGTCATGCGAGCGAGTACATCCTCGGCTACACCTGCCTCAACGACGTAACGGCGCGTGATATTCAAAAATCTCCCGCACAGGGCACCCAATGGACGCGCGGCAAGGGCTTCGACACCTTCTGCCCCATCGGTCCGCATATCGAGACCGAGCTGGACGCGCAGAACGTTGAACTTGAGACCCGCGTGAACGGCGAAGTGCGCCAGCATTCCAACACGAGCCTCATGACCCATGCCGTGGACAGCCTTATATGCTTCATCACCGAGGGCATGACTCTGCTGCCCGGCGATATCGTTGCCACCGGCACTCCCGAGGGCATCGGCAGCATGCAGCGCGGCGATGAGGTAGAGGTCGAGATCGAGGGGATCGGCGTGCTCAGAAACCGCATCGTTTAAGCGGTCGGGCTTGTATTCCTCGTAAGCTCAAGCGCCGCCCGAAAAGGCGGCGCGTTTTGTTTGAGCTTTCAAGTAAGCCGATAGTAAGATTTAGGGAAATTCCTATGGAATTTCTTCATCAACTATTCATTATTCACTATTCACCATTCACTAAGGAAAAGCTATGGACGGACTTACCCTTGCCGCTTCGGTGGCTGAAATAAGAAACGCGCTTGAAGGCGGAAGGATCGAGAAAATACAGCAGCCCGAAAAATACGAGCTGCTGATCTCGGTGCACTCCAAAAGCGGCTCGCACAGGCTGCTGATCTCCTCATCATCCGAAAACTGCCGCCTGCAGCTCACCAATGAAAAGCGCCCCTCCCCCATCGATGCGCCGAATTTTCTGATGCTTTTAAGAAAGCATCTTGCAGGCGCAAGGATCACGGGCATCGAGCAGCCTAAGCACGACCGCATAGTGCTCATCCGCTTCGAGGGCTTTACGGAACTTAGCGACAGCACGAGCTTCACGCTCGTTTGCGAGATCATGGGCAGGCACTCGAATATCATCCTGCTCGATAACGACGGCATCATCCTCGACTCGATTCGCAGGGTCTCCGCCGGTATGAGCAGCGTTCGCCTTGTGCTTCCGAAGCTCAAATACGAGTTCCCGCCCATGCAGGACAAGCTCGACCCCGAGTGCATGAGCAAGGCGGAGCTGACGGCTATATTTGAAAACGCGGAGCGCCGCGACAAAGCGCTCTCCGGCGCGGTCTGCGGTCTCTCCCCCGCCGTTTCTTCGCTTCTTTTGGAGAAGCTTGAGGACGGGCTGCGCCCGAACGACTTAAACGCGCTTTCCTCAGCCGTTATCGGCTTTTATTCAAAGCTCCTTTCCGCACTCTTCACCCCCTGCATCGCCGTTCGCGGCGAAAAGAAGCTGCTTCTGCCCTTCGCGCCGATCGACTGCGCCGTGCGCGCCTACCCTACGATGGCCGAGGCAGCCGACGAGTTCTACCGTCAGCGCGCCGAGGGCGAAAGCGTTAAGCGGCGCACTTCCGCGCTTGAAAAGGTGCTCACGAGCGCGATATCCCGCCTTGAGCGCAAGGCGGATAAGTTTGCGCTCGCGATAGGCGATGAAGCGGAGATCGAGCGGCTGAAGCTCTCCGGCGAGCTTATAACCGCGAATATGTATGCGCTGCCCGAGCGTGCAGATGAGGCCGTGGTGGATAACTACTATACCGATCCGCCCGAGAGGATGCGCATCGAGCTCGACCCCACCCTTTCAGCCTCGGACAATGCACAGCAGTACTATAAAAAATACAGAAAGGCGAAGTCCGCGCGGGATATCGCCCTTGTGATGCAGAAGGAAACGCTTGAGGAGACCGAGTATCTGCGCGGCATCCTTGCCTCGCTCCCCGAATGCCTGACCGATTCCGATTTTGAAGAGGTCCGCTCCGAGCTTGCTTCGAGCGGCTATATGCGCGAAAACCGCAGAAAGCAGCAGAAGCTGCCCAAAGCAAAGCCTCATTCCTTTAAGTCGAGCGACGGCACCGAGATACTCGTTGGCAAAAACAATATTCAGAACGACCGCCTGACCTTCAAGGACTCTTCGCCCGACGATATCTGGCTTCATACGAAGGATATCCACGGTTCACACGTGATCCTACGCTGCGCGGGATACGAGCCATCCGATGCCGCTTTGCTCGAAGCGGCGCAGCTTGCCGCCTATTACTCGCAGGCAAGGAATGCGCCGAGCGTTCCCGTTGACTACACGAGAAGAAGGTTCGTTAAAAAGCCGAACGGCGCAAAGCCCGGCATGGTGATATACACCCATCATAGGACCGTGCTCTGCGCACCGAAGAATATCGAGAGCTGAGTTTTTAACTCCGCTAAGCGATAAGGCTTCGCACGCTGTCAAGGTTTTCAGCGAAAAGCGCCCTGTTTATCGCGTTCGCGATCATCCCCGCCATATCGGAAACTATCGAATCGATATCCTTTGGGGTAACTATCATATCGTCAAGCTGCTTAACGGAAATATTTTCGGCAAGCAGCTTTAATCTTTCCTCGTCCGCATGGAGCCCCGTTTCATTCGCCATAAGCGAGAGCGTATCCCTCGTTATGGTCGCCGCCCGAACCACGAGCGGAACGCCTATTGCAAGAGTCTGCACCCCGAGGCTTTCAAAGCTCAGCTCCGCCCTTTGGTTGCCAACGCCCGAGCCGGGGCTTATGCCCGCATCCGTGAGCTGGAGCGTGGTGCTTATCCTTGCGGCTCGGCGCGAGGCCAAAGCATCTATGGCGATTATGCAGTCGGGATGCACCCTTTCCACCACGCCCTTCACGATGTCCATGGTCTCAACACCCGTAACGCCGAGCACGCCCGGAGCGATCGCGCACACGGCGGGCGTTTCAAAATCGAATGCTTCGGGCAAAAACTGCTTAACGTGCCGCGTCACGAGCACCCGCTCCACAACGCGCGGCCCGAGCGAATCGGGCGTTACCTCCCTGTTTCCAAGGCCGACTATGAGAACAGAGCTTCGATTTATATCGGCCCTTATAAGCCTTCTAAGCTCTATTGCAAGCCTTCTCTCCACAGCTTCAAACAGGTCGAAAGGGCGCTCGATAAGTGCTCTTGCATCGAGCGTTACGTAGCTGCCCATCGCCTTGCCGATGCGCTCGGCGGCTGATCTTGTGAGTATGCCGATGCGCTTTATGTTTATCTCTCCGTCCGATTCATCCTGCTCTGCGATGCCCTCTATATCGGGCGAAAGCTCCCTGAGCTCCATCGCAAGATCGGTATAGATCCCATTCATTGCGGTTTCCTCCTTGTATTTTCAGCTCAAGCTTTAGTTTGCCCGAAAACAGATCGATTATGAAGGAAAAAGCCAATCACAATATATTGAAAATATCGCGATTTTCTTATTAATAGGGCTTGAAATTTGCTCAATACGGTGGTATAATTGCCTTTGTTTGAGTATTTAAAGGAGGTGAACCGATTTGGCAAACATTAAGTCAGCAATGAAGCGTGTCAAGGTGTCCCGTCAGCAGAATCTGCGCAACCGCATGATCCTCTCCGCGACCAAAACCGCTATCAAGAGGTTTGACCAGGCTTTGGAGTCTAAAGACGAGGCTGCTATCGAAGAAGCATATACCGCCGCAGTCAGCAAGGTTGACAAAGCTGTTACCAAGGGCGTTATCCATAGGAACGCAGCCAATCGTAAAAAGGCTCAGCTTGCAAAAAAGCATGATGCCAAATAAGGTTTATCGTTGATTCGATAATATTAAGACCGCAGAGCATGGGCTCCGCGGTCTTTTTATGCTTCCTTCGCAGCATTTGATAAGCTGCCGAAAAGAGGATCAGATCTTTTTTTCAAACTGCTCGCCGCACTCCCTGCACGTGACCCGTATTTTGCCCTTTCCCTTCGGCGCGCGGTATTCCTTACCGCATTTGGGGCATTTGAAATACTTATAGGAAGGATCCTTCGCCTGCTTGGTGCCGCCGCCTGTGTAGGCTGCGTTCTTTTTGAAGAGCTTGTTGTAAATCCCGATGAAGAAGCCCGAAACTGCTCCCGCGAAGCTCTCATAGCCGATAAGCTCATCCTGCCTGCGCTCGATGTTCGGCGAAAGCGTTCTGACGAGTATCAGCGCCATAAGCAGCGTTGCAACCGCGCAGAATACCATTCCAAGCACGCTGCGCCATAGGATAACGCCTACGCAGCTCAATATTGTTGAAGCGATCAGCGCATCCCTTGAAAGTCTGTCGAAACCGTATCCGTTGTTCATGCTTTTCCGTCTCCTATCTGTTTTTAATGTTTTTCCTCTATCGAACCGCGCTTAGCTCCGCCAAGCAAAATGCATGCGCCAAAGCCGTCCGGCTTTAAAACTATGCCGCCCGTTTCCGGATTCTTCCTGTAGAGCTTGCCGCTGAGAAGATCGACGTATTTATCGGCAAACGGCATATCCCCCGCATCCGGCCCCTCGTAGAAATCGCATTCTCGAACCGAAAGCGTTTTATTGTCGCGCGAGCGGTTCACAAGCACGATCACTGAGCCGCCCTCATCGGCGCGAAGCACGGCGAACACGTCCTGAGAAAACGCCGCGAAAGCCGTTTTCCCCGAATTTAGCGCACTCTTAACGCTTCTAAGCTTTCCGAGCAGGCGATATCTTTCGAGCAGCTCCGCATCCTCGCGCCCCCAGGGGAAGGTCTCCCTGTTGAACGGATCGAAGAGCCCGACCATGCCCGCCTCGTCGCCGTAATAGATGCATGGAGGCTGAGGCA
>Ga0256404_1010376_pt1 | contig 12891 bp, 14 predicted proteins | sample RumenRJG_01DNA_FD_185990 | JGI IMG/M metagenome (GOLD analysis project Ga0256404, IMG submission 185990) | Bovine rumen microbial communities from Lethbridge, Alberta, Canada - RJG_01 | ecosystem: Host-associated > Mammals > Digestive system > Stomach > Rumen | place: Canada: Alberta | collected...
CCGTAAAGCAGAGTCGCTGTATTTTCCTTTACGTCTGCAACCGCAATATAGTCCGTAGATTCAAAGGCGGTGTGCCTAAAAATCTTGTTGTCCGTTTCCAAAAGCCTTTTCTGCGTAATGCTGCGCCTAAAATAGTAGATGAAGGCATAAGCCAGCGCAACAAAAAATAGCCCTATTGCAAAAATTGCTATGCGGTAACGCTCAAAAAAGCTCTTGTAGTGGTTCTTTATAACTGTGTCCGCAGGAAGGGAAAATGTGCTTATCTTAAAGGAGTCCAGAACATTCTTGTCTGCAACGGAAAATTGTGGCGACTTTGCAATGCGGTGAACCTTGGAAACATCCGTTCCGCTCATAACATGCTTTGCTATGTCTGCCGCAATCCTTGCACTGCCGTAGTTGTCCGTAACACAGCCGCCTATTACGCCGCTTTCGGTAAGGTCTGTCTTGGCGCAAAAGACAGGAACTTTGCAAACGGAGCAAATGTCAAAAGCCGTCTTTTGCAAAGAATTCAAAGTGCGGTTGTGGGAAAGGTAAATGTCCGAAAGAAAAACCACCGAGCCGTGCTCCAGTGACTCCAGCCTAGACTTAAGCGATGCGGGAATGGTATCCGTAAGATTCAAAATCTCGTAAGAGAATTTCTTGTGGTTCTCCATCACCTCTGCAATTTTCTTTTCGTCAAAAAGTCCTTCGCGCGAAGAGTCTGTAATAAAAACCAGGTGATTGGTGCTGGGAAAAAGCGAAGTTGCAAATTTTATGTTGGAAGAAAAATCCGGGTTGCCGGAAATGCCTGTCATAAAGTTGTACTTCTGAACGTCGTTCCAAAGATTTGGATCCTGAATGCCAAAATATATGATTGGGGAGTCGCCTCTCATCGTGGGGTGCTTGCACATAAAAGAAAGCGCCTCGTCGCCGCCCGTAATTATGCAGTCAAAGCCGGTCTGCCTTGTTAGCTTGCTGCGCAGGTAAATCGTAAAAAGCGAAGTGTCGTAGGTAGAATTAAAGCGCCTTGAATCCATAAATTCATAGGAAATCTCGTATTTGTCATCGGGAAGAATCGATGTAATGCCGTTTATCTGCAGCATGACAGCCTCTTCCTCCATCGAATAGGAGCTAAGAAAAAGCACCTTCTTCTTTTCCGTAATGCCGCCTTCACCTTCGGAATAAAAAGTGGCCGCAGAAAAAAAAGCGAGGAAAATAAAAATAAAAAGCTTTTTCATAACCATTAACTTCTATTATATAACCTTTCTGCCAATCTGTCGATATAAGCCCCCACTTCTATCTTTTGCACGAGTCTTTTGGACGAAGTCCTAATTGTTCTACCATCCGTTTTTTCTCTGCAATCGGCTTTCATGCCCCTTGTTACGGGCTTTCCGGGGCTTACCCTCCCGGCCGGTGCTACGCACGCGCTCCGCGCCCCCTCCAATCCCGCGTAAGTCGCCAAAAAAAATCCCTCCATGGATTTTTTTTGGATTGCAGAAGCCGGGGGCTTCTGCATGCTGCTAACTCGCCCTCCATGGCTTGATATTTATTGGCAAGAAAGATGTAAAAATCCCCCGTATGTGCTAACCCGTCCTCCATGGCTTGATATTTATTGGCAAGAAAGATGTAAAGATCCCTCCGTGACTTGATGTTGCTTTACAAGGAGCATTACGTTACCTGCACTCACAGCGCAGCGTCAAGTGGCTTGTCGAAGGGAACTCTTTTCAAAAAGACTGTTTCAAAAAAGCACTGGGATGGAGACCCGCAACTGGACTAAGAAAAATCTTTGCACTAATATAGACGCAAGAGGGTTTTATGTTTCCGAAAATTATTTTTATAACTATGCTTGCCTTGTCCTGTTTGTCTTGCAAAGACAGATATTCAAAAATGGAAGCTGCAATAGAAAGCGGAAATACTGCAAAGCTGGAAAAGTTTTTGAAAAAAGAAGCACCAAGCCAAAAGCAGTATGTCCACCTGATGAATTTGGCCTTAAAGAAGCAGTCTTCATTTATTATGCCAATGCTTATTGCAGAAAATGGTTTTCCCCTTAACGACTACCGCATAAAAACAGATGCTGCAAACCTTACCCTGCTTGCCCTTGCAATTAACAGGCACGAATTTGAAGCTGCAAAAAAGCTCGTTGACCTTGGCGCGGATATGTTTGTCCCGGTTAATAATAAGGAAGATGAATTTGTCTGTCCGCTTTACTTAGCCATGGATACCTATTCTGACGACTTGTTCTCCTATATGGTTGATTCTGCTTTGCAAAAGAAGTCAATGCCGGAAGAGGACTTTTACGCTCTTGTGCTCAAGGGTTTTGAAAAACACATTGTAACACAAGGAATGCTAAAAGATGTTTTGCACAAAGATTCCTTTCCTTTTACGGAAGAAAACTGCAAGCAGGTAAGCAAAGTTGTAATCAAAAAAGTGCTGGGCAAGTCTTTTGGCAAAGAATGGCTAAAACTTATTTTTGAAAACAAAAATTTTATCTTGGACTGTGATTCAGTAAGCAACATATTGCAGGCAATCTACATTGCAGAAGACAAGGATTCTTTGGAATATTTTTTGACTTTCAAAGATTTGTATGCAAAAGTTCTTGAATCTGCCAACACCCCATTTATCTTAATAAGAGATTCAAGAAGAACCTTGGGCGCTGAACTGACAGAGCGGTTAAAAAACGAAAAGCTTACCTTTGGCCAGAAAGAGCCTTATTTGCCCTATGCAATTGACTTTGGCCATTATGACATTATTCCCTGGCTTTTAAAAAACGGCGTTTCTCCTTTTGCAATTACCGATTATAATGGCAGGGACATGAATGCATTTGATACTGTAGACTGGAAGGAAAAACTTGGTAGAATGGCAATGTCTATGGATAATGACGAGGAATGGCTTAAAGACGAAATGGAGAAAACTGCCAAGCTGCAAGAAGTGCGCAAGATGCTTTTGGAGTACAAATAATATGGAAGTAAATAAAATCATTGCATGCACTGTGATGGCAATTATGATGCTGGCTATGTTCGTGTCGTGCGCAACGAACAGGATTTCGTAGCCATGCCTGAATGGGTCAATGATGCCTATGTGTTTGAGGACGTAAAACCTGGCATTTTATATCGAATCACCTATCACTTGGGCGGTTCAAAATACGGGTTCGTTTATTATTATAATCTATCTTTGTGGATTTGATAGGCGACTAAGAATAACCGTCAAGCAGTGGCATGGTTTGCTAAGTTCTGTGCCTGTCTTTTTTACGGTAGAATTATGATTGGTTCTGGCCGATTTTTTTATGCAAAATATTAAGTTTTATGTTACAATGACAGTTGGAGGTTCTATATGACGGATGCACTCGAGTATGTAGAAAATCAAGTATTAACATTCTCTTTGGCAGAACAGATTCATCTGCTTAATTTCGTTGCAGACAATATAAACAAAAAGACTTCCATCCTAAATAATGAGTATTCCGAAGAAGAGTCTTTTCAGAAAATGAGGGAAGCAAGTCTTTCGACTGTGTGGGAGAGCGTAAAAAATGACTCGTGGTGATGTTTATATGCTCGATTTTGGCATTCCTTTCGGAAGCGAGCCCGGAATGCGCCGTCCTGTTGTGATAATTCAATCGGACAAAGAAAACTTAAACAGACTTAACACTAAAGTTGTAGTTCCTCTTACATCAAACACCGTAAACGCAGATTTGAGGGGCAATGTATTTCTTCCTAAAAATGAAACGGGGCTTTCAAAAGATTCTGTCGCTTTGATTCATCAGATTGTTGTTGTGGACAAATTTCGTCTTGAAGAGAAAATTTCAAAGCTCCCGAAAAATCTCCTTTCAAAAATTGAAGGTGAAATTGATTATGTAACTAAAGAATAGCTTGAAGGTGGAGCGGAAGGTGTTTATGCTTGCCTTGTCCTGTTTGTCTTGCAAAGACAGATATTCAAAAATGGAAGCTGCAAGAAGTGCGCAAGATGCTTTTGGAGTACAAATAATATGGAAATAAGAGAGCGGTTTGCCGGGCTTTTCTTTATTATATCGTTCGCGGTTTCGCTTTTGCTGCATACGCTTACGGATATAGACTTCTTTTTCTTTTTATCCTTAGTTCTTGCTTTTGTTGTGATTGTTTTTCACCATCAGTTGTATTTGCTTTTTTTTAACGATTCAAATTCAACAAGTGCCCTGTATGCGGGAAATGCCGCTTTGGAAGAAGACTATGATCCTGTGGGTCAGGATGGCAAGTATTGGGATCCGCGCAAGCTAAAGCTGTCACAGGTTTTTGCCTTGTACCCAAAAAAGAGAAGTGCGCGTCCAGAACAAGGTTCATGCGGTTTTGTCTTTACTTACAACAAATTGCTTTCTGTTGTGGAAAAGGTTGAATTTTATGACTACAGGCACCGCAAGGGAAGCTTTACCTTGTATAAGTTTTATTTTAGCCATTTTCAGCAGGATGTCTTTACATTACAACGCGATAGAATTGAAAAAACAGAAATACCCCTGGAGCGCATAAGCAAAAAGATGATATTTGTTCCGTTGAACCGCTACAGCCGGGAGTATGTCTTTGGGGGCAAGGTATGAAAAAAATTGGGATTCTAAAAGGTATTTGTTGGCTTTCGTTTATAATTGGACTCGTGCTTCTTTGTGTAGGAAAAACATACTGGACTCTATTATGTGTAATATCTTTTGCAGCTATGTTTATTTTGGATTTTATGGCGGTAAAGAAGGATAATGCTGCATCGGAAAGAGTGCCTTGGTCTGAATTTAAAGTGTCGTTTGCAGAACTTGCCGGGTGCTTGGCTTTTCTGTTGATTTATGTATTGCTTCTGATGGGTAAGATTTAGTCTTTTGGGGCTTTTGCAGACAGAGCCTAGCCCCGATTGGAAGGGCGGCGTAGCCGTTGCGAAGCAATGGAGGCGAAAGCCGGAACCCTGCAAAGCGGGTAGAAATTGCATCCATGCAATTTCTACCCACAAGTTTCCTTCGGAAACTTGCCATATCTTTATTGCAACCACCTGACGCGCCATCCTTGGCGCTATCGATTTGCGAATGGGTAGGAATTGCGTGGAGTCTGGCCGGACACGGAGTGCCGGACACAGTAAAAGATGAGGTGCGCTCCGAAATATAAAAATCCCCTTGAAAAAATCGGTGTAAAAAACTAAAATAGCAACCATGAGCAGTGAATTAATAAATCAGTTTGTAGAAAAAAAATCGGTTGATGCATTAAATGAATTTATAACTTCTGATGATTCTAAAAAAATAGGCGAAGCGTCCATTCTTGTTGCCGATGTTTTGGGAACGGGAGATGCCTTTGTGCCAGTTGCTGATTCGGCAAAGGATGGCGAGGCAAAGCTTCTTTCCAGTTTTCACAAAAACCTTTTGCTGCTTATCCAAAAAACTTGGGTTGAAGAATTTGACGAGGAGTTAAAGGAAGAGGTTTTGTACCATCTTGAGGAATTCAACAAGAAGATGGAAGACAAGGCCTATGATGAAGCCTACAGCCTTTTCCTTGGCATTGTTAGCGACGTTGTTTACCTTATGTTTGGCGCGCAGACAAAGAACCCCGAGTTTGACGAATACGCCCTCCGCATTGACCCGGAATTTGGGCTTTTCTGGTGGTACATAAAGAGTCTTCCAAAGGATGCCGTTTGGAACAAGGACAAGTGCCGCCTTGCAATTCTTTTGGGCATGTATTTTCTTGCCAACTATTAAAATTAAAAAAAGAGGCCGTATATGGCAGATGAATTTGAAGAGCTTTGCGCAGGTCTTAGGGTTGCCAGCCAAAAAACAGCCCTGCTGACCGCTTTGCAAAAAAACTATGCGCTAGAGAAGGTTGTAGAATCCCTACAAAAAAATAAGGATGCCATTCTTGAGGCAAATGCCCAGGACGTGGCAGATTCCCGTTCGCGCGGTGTTAGCGAGGCTTTGATTGAGCGCCTTGCCCTTGACGAGAAGAAATTCCAGTCCATAATTGATGCCATTGGCGTTATAATTTCACAGACTGACCCAATCGGGGAAGAGGTTGCCGGTTGGAAGATTCCTAACGGTATGCAGATAAGGCAGGTTAGGGTTCCGCTTGGGGTTGTGGCTATTATTTACGAGAGCCGCCCCAACGTTACGGTTGATGCCTTTGCCCTTGCCTACAAGAGCGGCAATGCAATTCTGCTTCGCGGTTCTTCATCTGCGCTAAAAAGCAATTCTGTAATCGTAAAGGCAATTCGTGAAGGTCTTTCTGCTGCGGGGGAAGCCGGTGTAACGGATGCGGTTTTTCTTTGCCAGCCCAAAGCTGACCATTCCGATGTGGACAGGATTCTTACTGCCCTTGGAAAGATAGACGTTGTGCTTCCCCGTGGCGGTGCAAGGCTTATTCAAAATGTTGTTCAGAATGCAAAGATTCCGGTTATAGAGACAGGCAGCGGTGTTTGCCACTTGTTTGTAGAAAAGTCCGCTGATTTGGATGTGGCGGCTAAGATTGCTGCTAATGCCAAGATGCAGAGGCCGGGTGCCTGTAACGCAATAGAGACAGTGCTTGTGCAGAGGGATGTTGCTTCTGCTTTCCTTCCGCTCATGGCAAAGGCGTTTGCGGACAAGGTGGAACTTCGTGCGGACAAGGAGTCTTTTGCCATTCTTAAGGACTGCTGCAAGAACCTTAGGGAAGCCACGGATGAAGACTTTGGCTTTGAATTCCTTGACTTTACGCTTGCGGTAAAGCTTGTCTCTTCTGCAAACGAGGCGATTGAATTTATAAACGCGCACAATACCAAGCACAGTGAATGCATTGTTACAAACGACCGCTCCATTGCCCGCGACTTCCAGACCAGGGTGGACGCTGCTTGTGTCTATGTTAACGCAAGCACCCGCTTTACGGACGGCGGTCAATTTGGTTTTGGTGCAGAGCTTGGAATTAGCACCCAGAAGCTTCATGCCCGCGGGCCAATGGGAATAAAGGCCCTTACCACAACAAAATTCCTGATTGACGGGGACGGTCAAATAAGATGAACATTCAGCAGACTCTTGAAGGCGCAAAGAAAATAGTAATAAAATTTGGAAGCAATTCGCTTGCAAAGGCGGACGGCACAATCAACCTTGACTTTATGAACATGATTGCAGCTGACTGCGCAAAGCTTATGGCTTTAGGCAAGCAGATAATCATCGTTTCTTCCGGTGCACAGGTTGCGGGGCTTTCCAGCATTAACGGATGGGCCCACAAAAAGGACATGCACTACCGCCAGGCTCTTTGTGCAATAGGCCAGGTGGAGCTTATGGACAAGTGGAGGGCTGCCTTTAAGAAGCAGTCTTTGCACGTTGCCCAGCTTCTTTTTGTAAAGGAAGATTTTGAGGACTACCACCACACCCTTAACATGAGGAACACTCTCTTTACCCTTGTGGACGAAGGTGTTGTCCCTATTATAAATGAAAATGATTCTGTTTCCTTTGAAGAGAATTCTATAGGAGACAACGACAACCTTTCTGCCCTTACGGCAATTTTGTGGAGCGCGGAGCTTCTTGTTCTCTTTAGCGACATTGACGGTGTTTATACGGACAATCCCAAGACTAATCCTGATGCAAAGCTTGTAGAAAGCGTTACGGATATAGATGCCCTCTTGAAGGGAATCACTTTGGGAAAGACCAATTCTTTTGGTACTGGCGGAATACGCACAAAGATTGAAGCTGCCCAGAAGGCTACGCAGAACGGAATTCCCATGGTTCTTGCAAACAGCAAAAAGGACAATCCGCTTGCGTCTCTTTTGGACGGTTCCCAGAAGGGTACCCTCTTTGAGGCTGCCGACGCTTCTGCTCCCAAGGAATAATTCTTAGGCGGCACGGGAGGTTTTCTTGACCTTTGCTTTTTTTGGTCTTACGCTGATTTTTGCCCTGCTGCCTGTCTTTCTTATCCTATTTTTTGTCTACAGCAAGGACCGCTTTGAACGTGAGCCTTTTGGGAAGGTTTTTCAGGTTTTCTTTTTGAGTGCCCTCTTTTCTTTTGCCGTCATTCCATTTGAGCGCATTGTGGGAAGCCTCCTTTTTATGAACTATGCGGCCAGAAGTGCCATGGACTTTGACTTTGCGCTTAATTTTTGGGCTGTTGCCCTTGTTGAAGAGCTTTACAAGTGGCTTATCCTGATGATTCTTTTGTGGTCAAGCCCCTGCTTCCGCTACCGCTACGACGGCATTGTTTATGCGCTTGCTTCTTCGCTGGGTTTTGCAGGCTGCGAGAATGTGCTTTATCTTTTGGGCTGGGGACATTCGATTGCTTTGGGAAGGGCTATTTTTTCCATTCCGGGGCATGCTACCTACGGTGTTCTGATGGGGTTTTTCTTTTCGCGCGCCAGGCAGTTCAAGAATAGGAAGCTTGGGGTTCTTTCCTTTGCCAACATGTTTTTTTGCGTGGCGTCTGCAACCCTTTGCCATGCGGTCTACGATTTTTTGCTTAGCGACAGCATTCAGGGCGGGGGGCTTGGGCTTTTGTTCTTCCTCTACGTTTTTGTTATGGACGTGATTGCCTGGATGCTTATCTACAATGATTTTGAGAGTGATAGAAGTCTGTGACTTCAGTCTGTGACTTTACTTTTCTGCAAGGATTATGCCTTTGCAAATTTTTGAGTGCAAGTCCATTGGGGATGCGTCAAATGTGCACTTGTATTCCTGCAGGTCTGCAAAGAAAATCTTTGGGCAGGTGAAGAAGGAATCCCATCCCCTTGCTCCCTGACTGGATATGGAGACTGCAAGCTGAATCCTAAAGAGTCTGTAGGCGTAAACCGGGGCTTGGTAAAAAGACTCCAGCATTGACTTTATTGCGGCATAGTATTCGTCAACGGAAAGGCCTTCCTTCATGGTAACAAGGATGCTGGTGCTAAAATTTCCCTGCTCAAGGAATTTTGCATAGTTTTTGGCTGGCTTCCACATTGCGTAGCTTTCCCATGCGCACTTGAAGCCAAAAAAGTAAGAAGTGGCATTGCCCTTGTGTTCCCTAAAGAGGGTGTTTAAGTCTGCAAAGATTCTGCTGCGGAAGAAGTTTATGTACACGTTGTCCAGCCATTCTCCCTCTTCGCTAATAAAGACTTCGCTGATTCCAGACCTGTCTCCCCTGCGCACAACTTTGCCTACATAGTATTTGCTTCCGTTTTCCGACGTGTGGATTCCGTATTCCGAGTTGGGGGAAAGATCCGGTATTATTACGAAAGAAGATGTGGAATATTCTTTTGCAAGGCATTTTTGCGCAAAGTCGGCGGCACTTTTTTCTGTGACAAAGATGCGTTTCTTTCTTTTTATTATGCGGCTCAAAACCCTTCCTTTTCTTGTAAAGAGCTTGGGGTCAACCAGGGCAAAGATTAAAAGGGTAACAAAGACGGCTCCGCGGGCCCAGTCCCTGTAAATTCCAAGCAGGGAGGTTATTGCGGTAAAAGCCCACACGAGAAGGATTATGATTGGCAGGGTTAAGTATCTTAGTGCCATCAGGGATATTTTAGCCTAAAAGCGCATGAATTTCAATTTTTTTTGCTTTTTCCCCACGGAAATTAGTTTTGGATTCCACTACCAGCAAAATCTGTCAGAAGAATCCAGTGGCTTGTTTTACTGGCTTTTTGCAGAGAAATTGTAGATTTTGGTAAAGAAGTGCACGGTTTTCAATGAAAAAGTAGGAAAATTCGTAAAAAAATGATGAATTTCATCGAATTTCTCTAAAATTCACTTGCCTAAAATGCAAAATTGTGCCACTATCTTTTCAATTATCTGGAGAGAAGTGAGGGGTTTTTATCTTTAAGGAGACTTCAATGACTTGTGAGCGCATTGATTATTACCGGGCTGCTGAGCGCACAAACGTTATAAGACTTATTTTTAATTCCGTCTTTTTTTGCGCACTTTTTACCGCCGTCTGTTCCTTCGTTTATTTTTATTTGCCCAACGCTGAATTAAACAGCCTTGCACCAGTTGCTTCCAGTTCAAATGCTTCTGTTCAGGAAAAAGCCTTGGCAGAAGAGCCAGTTGTAGAAGCGGCAGAAGAAACAATTCTTGCCCTGGACACTGATGATTCCTTTATTCCTGCACTGGTAAAGGCAAATTCCAGCGCAAGCCAAGCCGTTCCCGCAAAGTTCGTAAGGGGAGCCGGAACTGCATCGCTTTCCCTTCATCCAACCGCAATCAACCGCGAAGATTTGGGTCTTATCCTTTACCGCCAGCCGCAGACACGCGCCGCTGTAGAAGGCTTCTATTATCAGGTTACCGGTAACCGCGAGACTGCAATTGCCATCCTTGACGCTGCGGAAACATACAACATTCCTCTTTCGCTGGCATTTTCAATTGCATATGCAGAGAGCCGCTTTAAGCCCTACGCTTCTCACGTAAACAAGAACGGTTCCATTGACCGCGGGCTTTTCCAGCTTAACAGCAACGCATTCCCAACCCTTACCGAAGAGGAATTCTTTGACCCTAAGATTTCTGCCCAGAAAGGCCTTAGGCATCTTAACTACTTCCTTAAAACCGCAGGAAATGAGGTTACAGCCCTTGCAATGTACAACGCTGGTGCCGGAAAGGTTCGCTCAAACAACACGCCTCATTCAACTTTGGACTATGTGGCTGCAATCAACAATTACCGCAATGCTATAGATGAAAGCTTTGCAAAAGACGTTCTGGTATTCTTTGAGCAGGGCTTGGCCAGCCGCTTTGGCGAAAAGGTTGAATACGCCCAGTCTTAGAATATGTCGCTGATTCCAATATTTGTTTTTTTGGGGGGCGTGATTTTTGCTGCCCCAATCGTTCTTTTTGTAGTTGCAGTAATAGAACTCATCTGTTATGTAAAGGGACGCTCTGAATCCCTTCCAAAGGCCAGGCAAAGAAAGCATTTGTTCTGCATGATACTTTGCCTTGTACTCTTTGTGATTATGATTGCATTGGGCTTTATTGTCCTGCGCTACGTCTGATTTCCATGTTAGAGAATCAGAAGTAATTTTGGTGAAGTCTTTCTTGCCAAAGAGCCTACGCCCGATTGGAAGGGCGGCGGAGCCGTTCCGAAGGAATGGAGCGCTAGCGGAACCCTGGAAAGCGGGTAGAAGTTGCATGGTCTGGCCGGTCACGTAGTGCCGGACACAGTTAAAAATGGCATGCCGTCCAAATTCAAAAGAAAAAACTAAACTTGCACAAGCCCCTTGCCCCTCATCTTTTGCAGCAGGGGTAAGAAATTCGGTCTTTTTTTAACAAAATCTTCCATAGGCTTAGTCTGCTGAATTTTTGCGGAAATTCCTTCCATTGCCAAAAGGAATTCATTTACGCTCTTACTGTCTGCCCCGGATGGAAGCGCAAGAGAATGGTTTTCCTGCATATACTGCCATTCAAGCTTGTTTTTGCATACGAGGGGTCTGGAAGAAAGCCAGAGGCATCTTTTTATGTTTAGCGGAGACTTCCATTCTGCGTTCCGCCTAAGCTCGTATTTTTCCACTGCTTTTTGTACAAGGTCGTGGGCAACCGTTGGCATTGGGGTTTTAAAGTCAAACCATTTGCAGACGTTCATGCCAAGCTTTTCTCCGTGCATCCATGAATTTAGCGCAAGGTTGAGTCCCCTGCCGAATTTTTTTGAATCGCCTTCCCCCTTAAAGTGCATCCCGTTCTTTGCAAAGAGACCGGCCCCTTCTTCTTCCGTCGGGCAAAGGTCTGGGTAAAGGCCGTGCTTCCATTCATCATAGATTCGTGAGTGGCGGGTAAGTACAAATTTGTGCCAGAAGCAAGAGTCCAAAAGTCCAAGTTCAAAGAACTGCCGCAAGGTTTCCATTGAATTTATTGTGTCTTGGGCACTTTCCCCAAAGTAGCCGTAAATCATGTAGGCGTGGATTAGGATTCCGGCTTCCTTAAAGGCACAGCAGGCGCTTACGATTGAATCCAAGTCTGTTCCCTTGCTTATTTTGTCAAGGCCGTTTCCTGTTGCAATTTCTATTCCCCCGCTTACACCTGTTAGGCCTCCAAAGCAGAGGAAGTCTGCCATGTCCCGGGAATAGACCTTTTCGAAGCGGACGTTTCCCCAGTAGGAGAGGGGAGTGCCTTCTTTTAGGTTGCATTTTGCAAAGCGGATGCATCCTGCTGGCGGCAAGGCTTCGTCTACAAAATGAATTCCATACACGCCTTTTTCTTTTGCCTGTTCCAAAAGCCCTGAATACAAGTGCTCTATATCCGTCATTTTGTAGGAACACACATAGTCCAGGGTAACGTCGCAGAAAGCGCATTTGTGCCAGTAGCAGCCGTGGGCAAGGTAGGCTTTTATCCAGCTGCCGTCTGACCATAGCCTTTGCATTGGGTTTGTGTCGTCTGCCATGCGGGGGTAGAGGGAAAAGTCTATGTCTGAATAGTCGGGGACGAGGCTTTTTGTTACGCTGTTTTCAAAAGCTGCCATTTCGCCGTCGTCTTCGCTTGGGGCTATTGTGACGGTTTTGCCATTGCTGGAAAACCAAAGACGCATTTTGTATATTCTGCTGCCGGTGGAGACTCCGCTGCCGGTGGCGGTTGCGTTGCCAGTGGAGGTTCCGTTGCCGGTGGAAGCTGTGTCACAAGGAAAGTTCTCGTTGCCGGTGGCGGTTGCACTGCCGGTGGTGGGGGGTGCGCTGCCGGTGGAGGTTCCGTTGCCGGTGGAGGTTGCGTTGCCAGTGAAGGTTGCACTGCCGGTGGAGGTTGCGCCGCTGGTGGGGGTTGCACTGCCGGTAGAAGCCTCGTTGCCGGTGGAGGTTACGCATTCGGGGAAGGTTGCACTTGCTGGGAATGTTGCACTGCCGGTGGAGGGTGCGCTACCAGTGGCGGTTGCGTTGCCAGTGGAGGTTACGCTTTCGGGAAAGGTTACGCCGCTGGTTGGGGGTGCGTTGCCGGTGGGGAGTGCGCTACCGGTGGAGGTTGCGTTGCCAGTGGAGGTTACGCATTCGGGGAAGGTTACGCCGCTGGTGGGGGGTGCGCTG
>Ga0256404_1010377_pt1 | contig 12890 bp, 8 predicted proteins | sample RumenRJG_01DNA_FD_185990 | JGI IMG/M metagenome (GOLD analysis project Ga0256404, IMG submission 185990) | Bovine rumen microbial communities from Lethbridge, Alberta, Canada - RJG_01 | ecosystem: Host-associated > Mammals > Digestive system > Stomach > Rumen | place: Canada: Alberta | collected...
AGGCATTCATAGCCCCTCCCATGATAAGATTTTTCTTACTCATAGAGATATGATCAAATAATAAATTACTTCCTTATTTCCGTTTCCTTAGTACGATTTGCGCTTTCCACAGCGTTTTTCGTTTTTGTGGTATGCAATGCTGCGAGTAAGCGAGAGCAATCAAACTTGTTTGAATTGCCGAGCGTGAGCAGTATCGCACATTTTCAATGTGCAAAGATACAAAATTTTTTCGTCAAATCCAAATCTTTCCCCAATTATTTACCAGTTTTTTTGCAGCAAAAGTGCTTTTCTATCCCTTACTATAATAATAAGGTGAAAGCCCGATGTTAGGTGTATGTTAGATGATTGTTAGATGTTTGTTAGGTGTTTGTTAGGTGATACGTTAGGTGTTGGCTACTGCTTCTTCTACTGCGAAAATCATTCCCATTACGGGAACAACTTATTCCCACGTTGGGAATGAAATGTTCCCAGCCTGGGAACCAAACATTCCCATAATGGGAACATAAATTGAGCCTTACAACAGAAATTCTTTCATATATTCTTATTTTACGTTTACCACTTAATCCCAAAATGTACCCAAATATGCTATTAATTACACATTATAATATAAATATGTACCCAAAAACGCAATTTTGGGTACATATTGGAATCAATTTGGGTACATTAGTCTTAATTCGGGTACATTTCTATTTTATAATAGACTCTATCGCATCACCATTATGATCCATCAAATCACTATAGTTGAGGAACAAGTTTCGTAATCTGGTATTAATGTAATAGTTCTCTCTTCCTATCTTTAATTTCTCAAGGAGTCCAACCTCAACAATCTTATCCAAATATTTAGAAGCAGTTTTACGCTGAACCATCATATCATGCTGCATATAGTCTATCTTTGTATAAGGATGGAAGAATAGATTGTTTATCAATTCATGTTTATATGCTTTGGCAAACAGAGGACGCAGTATCGTCTTATACTCTGCCATAAGCTGTGATATTCCTTTTACTAGTTCTATTGTATCAGTTGCTGTTTCCTCAACGCCTTTCAGCATAAACACAATCCAGTCTTCCCACTCTTTGGCATTATAATGGTTTTTATCTCTAATTGCCTGAAGCAATGCATAATACTCATTTTTATTATGGGTGATGTAACGACTTAAGTAGAGAATGGGGATATCTAGCAGATCAGTTATCACTAGGTAGAGTATATTAATAATACGTCCAGTTCTTCCGTTACCATCACCAAACGGGTGAATACTTTCAAACTGATGATGAATAATGGCCATCTTAATGAGAGGATCAAGATTACAGATATCTGGATCATTGATAAATAATTCTAGATTCTCCATTTTTCTATTTACCTCGTCTATATCCTGTGGGGGCGTATAGATAATCTTTCCATCATTTTGATTAACGAGGGCTTTACTTGGAGAAACCAAAAAACCTGCATCATTCAGTTTTACCAGTTCCTGTACCTTTTTAATTACATTGTTTGACAATATCTTATTCTTCCTGACCATTTTAAATCCTTCAAAGATGGCCTCACGATAACGTAGCACTTCTTTGGTGGCAGGATTCAGAACAATCCTTTTATCACTCAGGCCTGCCTTATACAAGTCATCCTGGGTAGTAACAATATTCTCCACAGCCGAACTGTCTCTAGCCTCTTGTAGTGTTAACGTACTAATCAGAATGTTTTCATTCGGAATAGTACGTGCAATACCTTTTAGTTCGGCTAGTTTTCTGTTTGCCTTACTAAGTTGTTTTAAGATCCTTACTGTTTCCAAATCATATGGAAGGGGCAAATTTGGGATATTGTAACGGTTTGCCATATTTTCTAATATATTTTCTTTCGCTTGCAAAGATAATCATTTTATTATTGAATCATATAAGAAATGTCCCTCTGCTATCTACAAATACGATAATTATTGTTTCAAGAAACCATACTCATAAACCTTTGACTCAATCTTCTTTGCCAAATCTTTAAGTTTTTGGCGAAGATCGGTTATAAGTTCTGTATATGTTGCGTCTTGGCTTTCTGTGTTCATCTGTACTTTTCCGCTCTTAGTAGTTTTTGTTCCTTGGAAGTGCAGACGTATATCGTAGAACGATGCATTTGGGTTAGCATTTGGTTGTTTATGATAATATCGCCACAACTCCTTACCAGCATCCATGACGGCCTGGGCTTCAGACGAGAAAACGATAGGATTACTATCTGTGGTGCTTGATTCAGAATTGGGTTGTTCGAAAACATCTGCTTGATGGTAGTTCTTTCCATCGCGTTCGTATGCTTCGCGCTCTTCAGCTGTCATCTCCTTTTTCTCTCCTTTTCCTTTGATATAGTCACTCATGAAATGACACTCAAACTTCTCTTTTGCATCAACTTCTTCCTCTGTGAATGGTATCCAGTAATTTGTACCATACTCATTACTGATGCGGTTCTGTCCATGGAATAGTGCAAAAACAAGGCAATCGGATTGGAATTCTTTATCGTTCTGCCAACCGTCATTTGGGTATAAAAATTGGTCGCGGTCATTAATCCAGGTCGCATTAATGCTGTGACGGACGGAAATATATATTGCGATTTCTCGAAGATTCATATCTGTCACGACAGTTCCTCTCGGATGTGGCAATTGTTTCCTTGAATTAATGATGAAATTATAGTTGGCGTTCTGGAAATCGTTACCTTTTGCAGACATATATCCAATTGCTGTTTCTCCAGGCCTGTTTCGAGTGGTAATTATCCAGTCGTTGATTGTGGGGATATTTGTTTCTGCCTCAAGTGTTTTTGTATAGAGAAAATTACCTTGGGCATCATAAAGGTCTGTTGTTACTCTTTCAATGTCTTCAGGGTAATCTGTATGCCATATAAAGAAACCTATGGGGAAGTCACCTTTTACGTTATCAAAGGTATTGGCGGGAACGCAAAAATTACGACCGGGCTTCGCCCGGAAATTCTGGCGGAACTCACGGAAGTTGGGTGCTTGCACAATTTTCAACTTTGAAAATTGTGCAAGCACCGCTGTAGAGAGTTCGTCATAAATCCTGATAAAGAATTGAGCGAACAATTCCCTTCCTGCAATCCCGATTCTGTTCAGATATTTTTTATATACCATTGTTTGAACAGCAACATTGGTTTTATTTTCGCCACTTCCTATGACGGTCTTCCTATTTGCTGCTTCCGCATAAGGCGGATTTATATATATAACGAGTTTCTTACGTTTTTCTGGGTCACTAATAATGTCCTGTAAAGAACTTGGAAGTTTGGACTTTTTAGTTATATTTCCGTCTTTATCCATTTCGTCTAATAATGGATCGTTGAGGAAGTCAAACTGAAACACATGGCTTTCCAATAAATTTGCACCACCTTTCTGCTTGTCTCTTGCAGCGGCATTCATGGCTTCGATACGTTGGTGCATGGCTTGAACGTCTGCCTTGTCGAGCGTGGAAGCATAGATATTGTATTTGTTAGTAAGTCCAGCTAACAAGTTTCCTGTTCCTGCACAACAATCCCATACATAATATTCTTCTTGCCAGTTTTCACCCAATTCTGCAGCAATATATTGTTGGGAGAGTTCTACCCATCGAGCAGGAGTAAAGAATGAGCCTTTTCTTTCTCTAACATCTTGTGGGACAAGTAAGTCACGACGGTTTACAATATCGTCCCAATACTCGCGACGAGGTGGACGAGCATAACGATTCCAAAATTGGGTATGTGCTTTTTGCTTATCAGAGAATTGTGCTCGTTTGTATTCTTCTAAGCCTGTATCTTTAATTTCACGATCCAGCACATAGTGGTCATTTTGTAATAAGACAAAGAGCTTTTCACCCAATGTGTTGTTTTCTTTAGAGAGGATATCTGCCAAATAGAAATCGGCATCAATGATACCAGCTTTCTTGGCAATTTCCCAATTGATATTGATGGTGGGCTTTACTGCCTCTAACCATTTTAGGTAGATGTGGGTGAAATTATTTTTGTTAATTCGGATATGTCGTACTCCTATCTTACGAAGATGGAAATTGCGTTTGATGAAATAAACGAGTTCCTTTGTGTCTTTTTCGTAATTGTAGATCTCAAGACCATTGTGCAAAGCATCAGATAGGAGCTCCTTTAGCTGCAGAAACTCCTTTGTATTATGGTCGCTGGGTGCTACGTTCCAGTTGAAGTCATTCTGACGGAGTACTTCAAGGATAGCACTATATGGGAGAAAGGCCATCTTCTCTGCATCGAAAGCTCCTATGAAAGCAGGTGGCAATATGGTATCTTGAGGGCGTTCCTTACCTAAGGTCAGAATCAGTTGGATTATTGACTCGTAAATATCGTGGTTGGTTCCTTTCTTTGCTTCAGCCCAAAACAGTGATTCTGCTTCGTTTAGTCCAAGAGGATCAGCAGGAATTGATACGCAAAAATCCACACGACCAATAATCTGTGTGGTATCAAAACCTATGAACAAATCTTGCGCAACTTTGTTCTTTAATTCCTCCTCAAGGATATTACCATAATACGACATACAAATTCTATTTTATCTGATTAGCCTTTCGTGTATTTACTCATTATTGATTTTATTTTCACACTAGTGTCATAAAGCTAGGAAAAAGCCGATTGCCATTTTGATTTGTCATCTATATCAAATGTATGATAAACAAAAAATCGGCATGCTTTCGTCGCTTCTCGCCAGTCTATCTTGTAACCAAGATCTTTTTCGATGTTTTCACATTGTTCTTTAAGGGTATAGAAGATATGCTTATTAGAGGTGATGTATATACCGGCTGTCAATTCTCGCTTTTGCCTACTTGCCGTTAAACAAATGTGGTATTCAGAAGAACCAATACTCAAATCATACCAATGCTGTGGATATGCTTTTCGTAATTTGAATTCTTTAGAGAATGTAGAATTATTGATTGCGTTAGCATTAAACTCTTCCCAGAATTTCAATTGAAGTTCTGATGTGTCTGTTTTGCTTATCTTTGGAATTCCTACATCGATTCGATCTGTTTCAGGATTAATAGGCATGTTATTCTCATATTCAATGACTTCGGCATCGTCTATTGTCATGGCAATATCACGGAAGATGTCGAGTGCCATCTGTGGAGCCACATTGAAGAACTCACGGTTTTGGCGGATACGAAGGTCAGTGAGGCGATCGATAGTCTTATGCACCAGTTTCTCTACCTCATTATATTTAGTAGTCTTCATCGTGGCGAAAATCTCGAATGGCATGGGAACTGCGGTATTATCTAGTTCCTTGGAGCGCACATCAACGGGCCGACTGCTCTTACCAATCTTTACCCAATCCTCGCGAAAACTGGGATTAGTCAGTATATAAACGTAACCTGGTTCCTTGTTATTCATTTTGTTTGAGATAATTTGTTCAGTATTTGAGTGCAAATATACACAAATAAACTGATACAACCTAATTAAATGAAGAAAAAAACTCTTTTATCCTAAACGTTTGCGGATGTCTTCGAGGATGGTGAGGAGGTCGGACATGGTTTCGGCGCGAAGCATGGCGATGCGGGTCTGACGGAAATCAGGGATGCCCTTGAAGATAGGAGTGGCAGCGAGGTGTCTTCTGGTGTGGAGGATGCCTCGCTTCTCGTCGATACGTTCCACATTGATGCGCAGGAGTTCTTCGAGGATATCTAATTTCTCGTTGAAATCGAGTTTTTCGCGACTGAAGATCCAGGGACAGCCAAAGGTGGCGCGCCCGATCATCACAGCATCCACACCGTATTCATCGAAAGCCTTGTCGGCCTCGTCGAGTGAATGGATGTCGCCATTACCTATAATAGGAATATGTATGCGAGGGTTGCGCTTCACTTCGCCAATCAGTGTCCAGTCGGCATTGCCTGTGTACATCTGACTTCGAGTGCGCCCATGAATGGTCAGCGCTTGGATACCACAATCCTGCAACTGTTCTGCCAGCGAGGTGATAATCAGTTGCTCATGGTTCCATCCCAAGCGCGTCTTCACGGTGACAGGCAGTTTCACGGCATCGACTACCTTCTGCGTGATCTCCAGCATCTTGGGGATATTCTGCAGCATACCAGCACCAGCGCCTTTACCGGCCACCTTCTTTACAGGACAGCCGAAGTTCAGGTCGATAAGGTCAGGGCCTGCCTGTTCTACAATCTTCGCCGCTTCCACCATTGCCTCGATATCACGACCATAGATCTGGATACCCACAGGGCGCTCCGTATCGCTGATGGTGAGTTTGGAGATGGTGGATTTCACATCGCGGATCAGTGCCTCGGCAGAGACAAACTCCGTATAGACCATTGCAGCGCCGAAACGCTTACACAACAGTCTGAAGCCGATATCCGTCACATCCTCCATGGGTGCCAGAAACACGGGGCGATCTCCAAAATCAATGTTTCCTATCTTCATTTCGGCTGCAAAATTAAAAAAAAACCACGAATTATTTGGCTGTTTTTGGGAAAACCATTACCTTTGCCACAAGTTTAACACTAAATTTGACACTATGGAGCAATTACTGCATTATGTGTGGAAGCACAAACTGTTCCCTCTGAAGGAACTGAAGACAAGCGACGGTGATCCCGTCGAAGTGATTGACGCTGGGTTGCATAACCACAACGCAGGACCTGATTTCTTCAATGCGAAAGTGAAGATCGGGCGTACGCTGTGGGTAGGTAATGTGGAGATCCACGACAAGTCGTCCGACTGGTATCTGCATGGGCACGACAAAGACCAGCGTTACAACAATGTGATCCTGCATGTGGCTGGGGTGCTCGATGCGGAGGTGATGAACACCAACGGTGAGTTTGTGCGTCAGATGCAACTTGACGTGCCCGATTCTGTGAGAAATCACTACGACGAACTGCAGAAGACAGACAGTTATCCGCCCTGTTATAAGGTAATTCCAGACCTGTCGCGACTAATGGTACATGCCTGGATGGCGGCCCTTCAGACGGAACGACTGGAGCAGAAGACAGAGGCTATCAAACAGCGTGTCGCCCTGTGTAGTGGTTCCTGGGAGGATGCCTATTTCGTGACGCTGGCCCGTAACTACGGCTTTGGCATCAATGGCGATGTGTTCGAGCAGTGGGCACAGAACATCCCGCTCTCGGCAGTGGCCCATCATCGTGACGATCTCTTTCAGATAGAGGCGATCTTCATGGGACAGGCAGGACTGCTTCAGATGGAAGCCGTTCCTGAGTATTATCAGAAGGATGCACTCAACGAGGGCTACTTCGCCAAACTGCGCAATGAGTACTTGTATCTGGCGCACAAATTCTCGATGAAACCGATAGATTTTCACCTCTGGCGCTTCCTCCGACTGCGCCCTCAGAACTTCCCACATATCCGTATCTCGCAGTTGGCTAATCTCTATTACCAGCAGAAAGCGGGACTGAGCAGATTGGTGGAATGTGAGACTATCGAACAGTTGAGGACGCTCTTTTCTTCCCATGTCACGCCCTATTGGGAGACTCATTATACTTTTGGCTCCACCAGTTCACGGACGGAGAAGCATCTGACTTATGGTTCGCTCAATCTCCTGATGATCAATACAGCGATTCCCATGCTCTTTGCCTATGGACGCCACTGTTCCAAAGAGGTGCTCTGCGATCGTGCCTTCGACTTCCTGGAACAGTTAAAAGCCGAGAACAATCATATCATCCGGATGTGGCAACAGGTGGGCTTGCCTGTCGAGACGGCTGGTGACTCCCAGGCACTCATCCAACTGAAACGGGAATATTGCGACAAAAAGGACTGTCTCCGCTGTCGCTTTGGTTATGAATATCTTAAAAGAAAGTAATACAATGAACAACGACGAAATCTTTTTCACTATGGCGCTGACACGTATCAGCAACTTTAATTATGCAACGGCACTCGAACTCTATCGGGCTGTTGGTAGTGCACAACTCATCTTTGAGCATCGTCATGACATCGGAGACATCCTGCAAGACTGCTCTCCCCGTCTGACGGAGGCCCTGAAAGACTGGGATGAACCGATGAAACGGGCAGAGGCCGAACTCAAATATATGGAGGATCATGGTATTCGTGCCCTCACGCTGACGGATGAGGACTATCCTCAACGTCTGTCGGAATGTCCTGATGCCCCTATTATTCTCTATTATAAAGGTAATGCCGACTTGAATCAGTCGCGGATCGTCAGTATCGTGGGCACTCGTCATTGTACCACCTATGGACAGGATATTATTCGCCATTTCATCGCGGATTTACGCCGTTATTGTCCTCAGGTACTGGTAGTCAGTGGTCTGGCATACGGTGTCGATATCAAAGCCCATCGTGAGGCTCTGGCCAATGGTTATCCGACGGTGGGTGTGCTGGCTCACGGGCTCGATCAGATCTATCCTTACCGTCATCGCGATACGGCAGCTGAGATGCTCTGTCATGGAGGTTTGCTGACGGAGTTTATGACACAGACGAATGCCGACAAGCCCAACTTCGTGCGTCGTAACCGGATTGTGGCAGGGATGGCAGATTCTACCGTTATCATTGAAAGTGCCGCCAAGGGTGGGGGACTCATCACGGCAGAGATTGCCCAGAGTTATGATCGGAGTGTGTTTGCCTTCCCAGGTCATGTGAGTGCCGAATATTCCAAAGGCTGTAACAACCTCATCCGCGATAATGGGGCAGCCCTCATCACCTGTGCCGATGATTTTGTGAGGGCGATGGGCTGGCAGGATGAGGCGCGTCTGCAACAGGCTTTATCCGATGGAATCGAACGAAATCTCTTCCCTGATCTCACGGAACCAGAACATCAGATTGTCCGCCTGCTTCAACAGACCAACGACCTGCAACTGAATATCATCAGCGTCAAGACCAGTCTGCCTATCGGACAACTCACTGCCCTCCTGTTTCAACTCGAAATGAAGGGTGTTGTGAAGCCCCTTGCAGGCGGCATGTACCACTTATTAGTGTAAAAATGCCAGTTATGTGTTCGAATTGGGGCAATAAATTTGGTTATATCGCCAACTTTTCATATATTTGCAGCCGATTATGAATAAACTAATAACAATAACCATCGTCACTATTGCGATGATGAGCTGTACGACACAGCAGAAGGCTGAGCAGAAGCAGACGCTTGCACAGCAGTTGGAGGAGCGAATGGACTCACTCCGGCAGAAAGGCTATATGGCTGGCCATCAGGACGATCCGTTCTATGGAATAGGTTGGGCCTACGAAGACGGCAAGAGCGATGTCAAGTTGACCGTAGGCGACTATCCCGCAGTGATGGGATTCGAACTGGGTGGCATCGAACTGGCTGATGTAAAGAACCTGGACAGCGTGCCTTTTACCCGTATCCATGATGAGTTGCTGGCCCATGTGAAGCGTGGTGGTATAGTCACCATCAGTTGGCATCCGCGTAACCCGATCTCCACGAAGCCGCATGGCGGACTCGACGGACAGCCGTTCCCTGAGGGTACGGCATGGGATGTCAGAGACACCACCGTTGTGAAGAGCGTGCTGCCTGGTGGACAGAACGCCGAACTCTTCCAGACTTGGATGCAGCGCTTGGGCGACTTCCTCGAATCACTGAAGAATGAGGAGGGACAGCCTGTTCCCATTATCTTCCGTCCCTGGCACGAGAACAACGGCTCGTGGTTCTGGTGGGGACAGAAACTCTGTTCCGATGAGGAGTTCAAGGGGCTGTGGAACCTGTTGCAGGATTATCTGAATGGTCGCGGCTTCGACAATCTGCTTTGGAGTTATTCGCCCAATCTGGATGGTAACTGGACCACAGAGCGTTTCCTGGCCCGCTATCCTGGTAACGACCGTGTGACGCTGATTGGTGAGGACGCCTATCAGTGGGGTACAGAAGAGGATTTTGTGAAACAGGTAAATGCCGACCTGACGTTCCTGACCCAGTTTGCAAAGGATAATGGCAAGTTGCTGGCGATGACAGAGTGCGGCTTTAAGAATATCCCTGATTCCACTTGGTTCTCACGGGTACTCAAACCACAGATGGACAAATATCCCATCTGCTACTTCCTGTTGTGGCGCAACTACGAGAAAGAGTGGTTCGGTCCTGTGCCCAACACGCCCAGTGGTGATGATTATAAGAAATTCAAAGAAGCAAATAACGTAATGTTCCTTAAAGATATAGAATAAAAATGGCCAAATTAAGTGAAAAGATAGGTTATGCCTTGGGTGATGCCGCTGCTGGTGGTATCACCTGGAAAGTGATGTCGATTGCATTCCCGTTGTTTTTTACCAACGTCTTCGGACTGACGGTAGCCGATACGGCTACGCTGATGCTGATAGCCCGTATGTTTGATGTGGTGACCGATCCCGTGATGGGTTCACTGGCGGATCGTACTCAGTCGCGCTGGGGTACCTACCGTCCTTGGCTGATCTTTGGTGCGGTGCCGTTGGGCCTGATCTTTGCCTTGCTGCTTTATACACCAGACTTTGGTCTTACGGGTAAGCGTATCTGGGCTTATACCTTCTATTTGCTGATGATGGTAGTCTATACAGCGGTAAACGTGCCTTACGGTTCACTGCTTGGTGTGATGACTGATGATGACAACGAGAAGAATCAGTTCTCATCCTTCCGTATGGTGGGAGCCTATGCCATGGGATTCATCACCTTGCTGTCGTTCCCTTATCTGCAGAAGATGGTGGGTGGCAGCGATCAGCACCAGTATGCGGTGGTAGGTGCGATGCTCGGTCTTGTAGCGACGGTAGGAACCTTGGCTTGTGGCCTCTTGACGAAAGAGCGCAAGAAGCCAGCCCGTGCCGAGAAGTTCTCCTTGAAACCCTTCGGCGATCTGTTCCGTAACCGTCCTTGGGTGATCCTCACGCTGATAGGTATCTGCATGAACTTCTTCAACGGTTTCCGCTATGCGGTGGCTGGTTATATGTTCGAATATTGTCTGCATGGCGACGTGACGGTGAGTGGACTCATCATCAACTATACGGTGTTTATGACCTTCGGTGAGCTCACCTGTATGATCTTCGGTGGTGTGTCGCCTGCCTTTACCAAGTGGGTAGGTTCCAAGCGCATGGCGTTCATCTGGGCAGCAGTCATCTGTGTGGTCACTTCTGTCGCCTTCTTCTTTATTCCCATGGATGCTGCCAGCATATGGGTGATGGTGGCTGTGGTCATCCTCACCAGTATCGGTATCGGTCTCTATTCACCACTGTTGTGGTCGATGTATGCTGATGTGGCTGACTATGCCACGGAGAAGAACGGTACTTCTTCAACAGGTCTTATTTTCTCCAGCGGTACGATGTCACAGAAGTTCGGTACTGCCATCTCCGGCTCGTTGGTGGCACTGCTGTTAGGTATAGCAGGCTTTGTTTCTGGTACGGATGCCACAGGTCAGACTGTTATTACGATCACAGATCCAGAGTCGGTGAATAATATGATCTGGGCACTGTTCTCCCTCTTCCCCGCTATTATTGCGGGGATCATGATTGGTCTTATCTATATTTATCCGATTAAGAAATGACACAGATAGGAATGTTGAAGCAGGAGATGCGCGAGGTGTTGGAGAACAACATCCTGCGCTTCTGGATGGACCGTATGCAGGATGAGGAGCATGGCGGGTTCTATGGGCGTATCGACAACGGCAATGTGTTGCATGCCGACGCTGACAAGGGCGCCATCCTGAATGCCCGTATCCTGTGGACTTTTTCTGCGGCCTATCGGGTGCTTCGCAAGCCTGAGTATCTGGAAATGGCAGATCGCGCTAAGCGTTATTTCATCGATCATTTCATCGATCCTGAATATGGTGGTGTGTATTGGAGTCTCGACTACAAGGGACAACCCAAGGACACGAAGAAGCAGTTCTATGCTATCGGCTTTGCCATCTACGGCTTGTCGGAATATGCCCGTGTCACGAGTGACAGAGAGGCTCTGGAATACGCTCTCGATCTGTATGACTGCATAGAAGAGCATGCGCTGGATAGAGAGCATAATGGTTATATCGAAGCATTGACGCGTGACTGGCAGCCCATAGGAGATATGCGTCTGTCGGAGTTCGATGCCAACTATCCCAAGTCGCAGAATACGCATCTGCACATTATTGAGCCTTACACTAACCTATTGAGGTGTCTTAAGGAGATGCGCTCGCAGGAGTCGTGCGACTATGTGCCGGCCATCGGCGCGGTGCTCCCTATAGGGATCAGTGTGCCTGTGGAGACCATTGTAAGTGTAGAAGCGTCGCTCCGTAATATCATCAGCATCTTTACTGACAGGATCCTGAATCCTGAAACCCATCACCTTGACCTCTTCTTCGAGATGGACTGGACGCGTGGCGCAGGTCAGTTGGAGAGTTATGGACATGACATCGAATGTTCGTGGTTGATGCATGAGGCAGCCTTGGTGCTGGGTGACCAGAAGGTACTTGCCAAGATGGAGCCCATCGTGCAAATCGTGGCGAAGGCTTCAGAGAAAGGATTGAATGCCGATGGCTCGATGATCCACGAAGCCAATTTAACTGCAGGAACTAAGGATGATGACCTCCATTGGTGGGTTCAGGCTGAGACGGTAGTGGGTTTCTATAATATCTATCAGTATTTCCATGATGAGGCTGCACTCGAGAAGGCCTGCCGTTGTTGGCAGTATATCAAAGACAACCTGATTGACTATCAGCATGGCGAATGGTATTGGAGCCGCCATCGTGACGGTTCCCTGAATACCACCGATGATAAGGCAGGTTTCTGGAAATGTCCTTATCACAATGGGCGTATGTGCCTTGAGATCATGGAAAGAACATCTTATTGATATTCAAACCAATCCACATCGACATACCCCTCATTTGTTTCCTGACGGCATTGTGTAAATAGTCCGAGCATCACACCGGTAAAGCCGCCGATGGTCTCGGTACTGAGGAAACGGTATTCCATCTTGGCGAGCGTGGTATAATGAGTACCATCTGATGATGCCTGCATATAGTAG